>Ga0315905_10006456_pt1 | contig 11923 bp, 16 predicted proteins | sample LakEriMetagenome_5_FD_203522 | JGI IMG/M metagenome (GOLD analysis project Ga0315905, IMG submission 203522) | Freshwater fungal communities from buoy surface, Lake Erie, Ohio, United States - Buoy 4 MA121 | ecosystem: Environmental > Aquatic > Freshwater > Lake | place: USA: Lake Erie, Ohio...
CACCATCCGCGAGTACAAGAACCACCTGGCTAAGAAGATGGGCGTGAACCACTGAGCGGGAGGGAGGGGCGGGCACGGCCCCTGGCCGGGCTCCCCGGGCGCTGTGTTCATTCCGTGTGTGGGGCATTGCGGGGCGAGTCGCCCGCTGGATTGCTTCAGAGCGGTGCGACGCGGCAGCGTGCTGTGCAGCGGCCAGCGTGGCAGCAGGGGTTGGGTAGGCAGGCGGCGTTATTAGCAGTGATTAGGTAGGCAGGCAGCAGGCAGCAGGGCAGCGACAGGGGGCAGCCCCCAAGGGGCCTGGGAGCGAGTTTGACTGAGCAGACTCGAGTTGATTGCATCCGCCTGCTGAGAGGGCGGCCGGCAGGCAGGACACCTGAGACCGGGAGTGCCCCGCGTGTGTGCATGATTGGCCGGCCTGCGCACTCGGGCGGGCGGGAGTGCGCTTGGGACTGAGCGCGGGAGTGGGCTTGGGGCTGAGCGCCTCCGCCCCCCTAAGTTGTTCCCATTGTGGGCCAGCGCGGGCTTAGAGGAGGATTGAGCGCGCCCGCCCTTCTTTGTTTGATCTAGCAGCGAGCGAGGGGCAGGGTCAGCAGGGCAGAGCAGCGCCCCCGCTCCCAGCCCCGGCATTCCCTGGGCGATTGGGCGCCCAGCGGCGGGGCGAGTGATGCCTGGCTGCCGCCGGCATGCGCAGCGCGCCGCACGGCACGGGCCGCGGCCGTGGCCGCGCGCGGGCCAGGCGCAGGCGAGTGACCTGTCCATACCTTGTCAGCACGACCCACCAGCACTTGCAAGACAGTGCTGCCAACAAATTCCTGGTGCGGACCCCCCCTCTCCACAGCCAGCACCCTTCTGGCGCAGCAGCAGCAGCAGCGGCTCCCACGACCTGGCACACCTGCGCCCACCAGTACCCTGGCGGCACAGCGCCGTTGGGCGTGGGGTGCGGCTTGCTCTTTTGGTGGCCGGCTGGCCTGAGAGGCGTGCTGCTGCATCAACGATGCAGCGCTGATGGCGGAAGCTGCAACGAACCCCTTGCATCTGTCGGGTCGTGTAATTGGCTGACGCGAAAGCCCGCGTGGGCAGAGGTACCACCCGCGCCCCTCCCGCCACCACCCCAGCCTGCCGCCCCTCCCTGCCCCTTCTGCTGCCTCGCCCCGTCCTGCCCGCCGGCCCGGCCAGCGCCCTGTCGCGTGCAGGGCAGCCAGCAGGCAGTGAGGGGCACAACGGACAGCCTTACATCTACGAGGCAGCAGGCTGGGGGCCATCTTGACGTGCCCCCCTGCGCCTCCAACAACAGCCACACCGTCAACTAGCATATTAGCACACCTCACGGCCTGTTTGACTGCTGCCGCCTGCTGCTACGTCGCTGCAGCAAGCCAGGCGGGCGGGAGTTGGCTCTGCTGACACAGGTATGCAACACCATGCGCTCATGCTGGTAGGTCTCTGTGCCCTCGTTGCAGGTGATCATGATTGCCAGCCCTCATCAGCGCTGTGCCCTGCGGGCAGCCAGCAGCTCTGCGGTGCTGGTGTAGGGCTCGGCCAGGGCTGCTGGGGGGCGTGCGCCTGCAGGTCGGGGGGCAGAACGGACGATGTACGCAGTGCTCGTACTGCTGCTGTAGCCACCTGCATGCAGACAGCGCTCAGCCCAAGGCTTCTGCACACCCGAGCAAGCGCACAGCTCTGCTATGCGTGGGTGATGTGCCGCCTGCGGCGGGGCACGGCGCCAGCCACGCAATGTTCTGCATGCGCCACAGTCGCCCGGCCGTACCTTGGTCGCGGGCGTGGTCGTGCGCCTGTGCACCCGTCCTTGCCTCCAGCGCTTGCTCCCTGCAGCCCATGGCAGCGCCGTGGTGGCATGTTCCTCCACACTGAGGACCTGCAGCTGTGCCTCCGCTGTATGCATGGATGTTGGGATGTGGCACAGTGCTGCCACTGCCACACGCACAGCTGCTGCAACGATGGCTGGCCTGCTAGCACACGCTGCTCCTCTATGCGGCAGCAGGAGCAGGACTGAGCAGTCCCGCAGCTGACACGCACCTCAGCAGGTCCTCTGTGTTGGTGTAGGGCCCAGCCAGGGGTGAGGTCCTCCAGTCAGACGGCACGTCCACCTGCGGGCCAGCACCAGGTGGTGTGGGGCAGGTGGTGTGGGGCAGGTGCGTCAGGTGGGGGCCGGCACAAGCGCAAGCCCCACGGGATGCTGATCACATGCTGATGGCAGGCTGATGGCAGGGACATGCGGCACAGCAGCAGTATGTGTCGCCAACTGCCACGACCATGTGTGGTCAGCGCTCAGACCACTGCTGCTGCGCCAGGCTGGCGCAACAATGACCAGCTGGGCACACATGGGGAAGCCAGCATCATCGTCCCGCCGCTGACCGGGCCCCCCACCAGGCTGTCGGCCCATTCTGCCAGCGCGCTGGTCACCTCCTCCAGGTTGCCTTGCACCTTGCCCACGATGCGGCCGCCCGCGTTGGCAGCGGACTGCAGGGGTACCAGCCGTGGTAGGGGTTTTGGCAGGGGCAGGCAGGGGTAGGGGCAGGCACGGGCAGGGCAATGCGTGACTGCGCAGGTGCAGCACATTGCAGCAGGGTGCTGCTCAGGCTGTGGCAGACCAGCAACCAGTGTGGTGGTGTGCCGACGGTGTGTTGTGGCTGCCCCAGCCAGCGCAGCATGCGCGCACCTCCAGCGTGCGCACGATGCCATTCTTGGCGCGCGCCGTCCCTTCCTGCACGTCCTCACCGGCGGGTGCTGCGTCCCTTGCAGCATCCACGCCTGCAGGTGGGGGAGCTGATCAGACTGATGCTACCAGGAGCAACACTGCGCGGGGGAGAGGGGGCTGCTGCCGGGCAAAGATGCAGCCCCACACACCTCGCCTCGCACGCTCCTCCACGCGGCGGCCACCCTCCTCCACGCGGCGGCGCACTGCCTGGACGCGCTCTTCAGGGTGGGCAGCGCTCCTGCACAGCGCAGGGGCGGGCTAGCTGGCATCAGCTGCGGAAATCGAGTGCCTGGAGGTAGCTGATTGACCCAATGCACCTGCACCGCTGTGCAGCGCTTGCACCCAGCGCCCCCTGCACACCCCAGCAAAGCACCCAGTGCCCCCCTGCCCACCCCAGGAAAGCAGCCTGTCCGCCAGCCAGCACCCAGCTGTCACCTGTAGTGGGCGTCCTGGCGGTTGCCCAGCTGCTGCCTGAAGCGCTGGCGGTCCTGGCCAGACAGCTGCTCCTCTGTGGTGGGCTCGCTGTCGCGCCCAAGGTCCTGGCGGCCTGCTGGGAGGGGCCAGCAGACATTAGCGTCGGTGGTGAGCATACACACAGAGGCAACTGACCGCATAGCAGCATGCTTAGGGCACTGCACCCGCACCAGCGGGCAACCAAGCACATGCAGCTGACGTCAGCAACTGACCTGCGTGCACGGCCGTGCTCTCGTCAAAAGCCTCCGAGCGCTCAAAATTGGGTAGGATGGCTGCGACAGCGCGGACAACAGATTGTGGTTGGTGGTGCCACCCCAGCCAGCAGCAGTCACAAAAGAAGGGACCGAAGGCAGGCAACACTGGCGACCACTGCTGGCACTGGCACCGACCGCCCAGGCAGAGGTTGCAGCAGCGGCAGAGCAGCCTCACCAGTCATCAGGCCTTTGAAGCCCTCCCACAGTCCTGAGCCCACTGCAGAGCGCAGGCAGCGGCGAGTCCATGTGCTGCTTGTGGGCTGGCTGTGCTACTGCCTGAGGCGGCGCAGGCATGCTCAGGCAAGCAACAGGGCACCCAGCCCTGCTGCAAGGCTCACCCGTGCTTGCGCCCCGCTTGGCTGCGTCCTTGGTCTCACGCAGCTCCCTGCCCACTGCGTCCTGGGTGTCGCGCAGCTCCCTGCCCACTGCGTCCTGGGTGTCGCGCAGCTCCCTGCCCACTGCGTCCTTGGTCTGCCTGACCTGCTCGCCAGCTGCAGGGGCAGCACGAAACCAAGTATGCACGCAGGGGGTGAGGATGCTGGTAGTGCGACAAGCTTCTTGCCATTGATTGCAACCCAGGCCACATGCTTGTGCCAGGGCAAGCAAAAAGCATGCCTGATGCCGCAGGCGGCACCACGAGCAGCCACCCACCCCGCCCCTCCCCACCCAAGCTGATGCTGAGCGTCGCATGCTCACCTGCACGGCGCGCCTCGCGGCCCGCAGCAGCTGCAGACTCGCCCTGCTGGCGCAGCGCCTCGCCGGAGGTCTCGATGCTCTCGTTTGCGCGTTGGGCTGTGCCGTGCAGTGCGGCCGATACCCTGCCGGCCGCCTTGCCAGCCTCCTGTGGGTGGCGAGCAGGGGCAAGAGGTACAGGGGTGGGTGGCATGGACGCAGCCGAGAGGTTGCGAAGCAAGCTGCCGGCAGGTGCAACCCAGGTCCGCGCCACATGCCCCAAGCAGGCTGCCGCGCACAGCCTGCTCCTGCACTCACGTGCGCAATGGCCTCACTGTCCTCAGCGACGGCATCCCGCACACCCTGGCTGGCACGAGCCATGTTGTCGCGGAACCTGCAGCCCAGGGCAAGGCTGGCCGTCACCACAGACCTGTCGGCTGTGCCACCAGGGCACACTCTTAAGCAGCAGGGTGCATGCGCCAGCAGCAACCTTAACCTGCGGACAGACGGCACCTGTGCGATGCGTCCGATGCTGACTCCTCCCTGGGACTAGAGATGACGGGCTGCTTGCAATGGCCTGCAGCAGGCTGCTCCTTGCGGTCGACCTGCGCTCAAATTGGCAAGGCAGCATGACGCATCCGTGAGCTGTGCTGCTGAGGCGGCCGCGGCAGCGCCACTGCTTCACTTCCAAGCCAGCTGCTGGGGCACAAAAGCAGCTGCTGGTCCGGGAGGCCAACCGACCTGCTCAAGCGTGTCGCCAGCCCCCACCAGGGTCTCTTCATGTGGGCTGCCTGCAGGACGTCAGCAGGTCATGCACCCACGTGCGGTTGGCGGGGGGCTGCATGAGCCAACAACGCCAGCTCTCCCCAATTTTCTGGTGCTGGCTGCACCTGCACCCATCTGACACCATGGCGCACCCGTGGCTGCTGTCTCCCTGGGATTCTCGATGCCGATGGCAGCAGCGCCCTCCTGCAGCAGGGCACAGGCAGGGCTAGGTGACCAGCAGCTGAGGGGTTGGCGCAGCGAGAGCAGGGGGGCTGCAGGTGCAGGCGACGAGATGTGCAGTCCTGCGCTGGTGAGCTCAGGCCCACCACCTCACCTGAATGGTGTCTCTGACGCCCGTGTAGGCCGCCGCCGCCGTGTCCGCCGCCTGTGGTGGGTGAGCACGGGTGGGAGTGGCAGCTGCGCCTGAGCTGCGCTGGTGTGGTTGGCGCGCGGCAGCATGCGGTGGCAGGTGCCGATGTGCGACACAGGCAAAGCCAGCGGCTGGCGCCCACACGACCCGACCGCCATGCCGCATGCCCCCGCACTCAGCAGCCCGCAGGCGCGCACCGCGCTCAGGGCTCCCTTGGCGGCCTCTGTGGCATCGTGTGTAGCGTCGCGCGCCTTGGTGGACACCGTCTGGTCGAGGCTGGCAATTTCTTCCGCCACCCTCTCCCCCAGGCCCTTGCGCTCCTCCTGCTCCTGCACCGCGCACCAGAGGGGGTGGCAATCATTGGCCACCAGCATGGCATGGCGCGCGCAACACGTGCCCCAAAGCAACAGCGGTGCTGGCCGGTTCGCGCTGCTGCCGTGCTGGCGGGCGGGTGCGGATGCGGCATGACGTCACCGGCGCCACCACCACCGCACGGTGAGCCCGCCCGCCTCCCAGCGCACCTTCATGTTGTACTCCATGCTGGCGGTGGCCAACCCACGCCTGTGCGAGATGGTGGCCTGCGCGTGGCAGCCCGGAGGTGAGTCAGAGGCTGGTCATACTGCGCCGCGGCAGTCTGGCAGGCACCCCGCCCCGCTGGCACGCACGCGCAGCCGCCCACCCCATCAGCGTGCGCTGGGTATTGCAGCACCGCAGTGCCCCTTTCTGACGCAGGTTCACCTGTTTGTGCAAAGGTCCGTTTGGCGCCTGGTCTTCTGGTGCAATGGTCTGGGTCCTGGTGGTCTCTGATCGTAGTGTAGTGTATGCATGCAGTCGGGTCGCGGGCGTGTTGAGTAGCGACGGAGCTGCTGGGCAGCCGGGCGGTCGCCGGGCGGGGTAACCCGCGCTGCACGCCGCCCCCGGATATCCAGCTGTGCAGTGGCATCATTGGATCATTGCACTGCGTCTGCCGTGTTGACATGGCGCTCCAGATCGGGCGATTCGCCCGCCACGCGCGCGGGTGCGTCGCTGCTGCCTCAAAGTTTGTGCATGCCTCACCAGCCCACCTTGCGCCACCAGAGAGCGCTGCAGCGGCTGCAGCGTCCGGTTGCTGTGCGCTCGTCGGCAGCCTGCCCTGTCTTGGCCAGCGACAACGCACATTGGCATGGGGCTGCCCTGCCTGCCCAGCGCTGCGCTGCGCAGCCGGCGGGCGCACACATCACCGGTGCCTGATGCCGGCCCGCCGCTCCCTCCCATGCACCACAGGCTCCTGCACCACAGGCCCGCGGTGGCCCAGCGGGCGGCGCCCGCGTCCAGGCGCTTCCAGGCGCCCAGGGCCTCTGCAGCAACCGCCAAGGAGGGCGACTTCGTGGCCGTGCATTACACTGGTGGGGCGACTGTCAAGCCCGCGCCGGCGCAGCGTCCAGGCGCGCTGCTGCATGCATGCGCCACTGTGGCCCCGCCGCCCTCACCCTCCCGGGCCACGCTCGCAGGCACGCTGGATGACGGCACCGTGTTTGACTCCTCGCGCGGCAAGGACGGTGGGCCGCTGGAGTTCCAGGTCGGCGGCGGCCAGATGATCAAGGGCTTTGACCGCGCCGTCACCGGCATGGCGGTGGGCGAGACGCGCAAGGTGGGGGCAGCCACGCAGCGGCGGCGCCGCCGCCGCGCTCTGCCACCCCGGGCTGCAGCAGCGGCACATCGGCCATGGACCCCTGCAGCCGACCCACGCACCCCCCGCCACAGGTGCGCTTGGAGCCGGCGGAGGCCTACGGAGAGTACAGCGAGGAGGCCAAGCTGGGCGTGCCGGCCAAGCAGGCCCCCGAGGGCTTGAAGGAGGGCGTGCAGGTGCGCGCCAGGGCGCCCCTGCTTGGCAGGCAGCACCCGCCCCGCTCAGGGAGGGCCCTGAGGGGTGGATGCCAGCACAGCCCGCTGCATGCAGCTGCCCGGCTGGCGCCTGGCTGGTCAGCGAGAAGGCAGCTGGGCGGCGGGCGGTGCCGGCCGGGGCCTGCTGCGGAGTGCGGTTGTGCAGCCGGGCGGGCGGATCTCCGGCGCATGGGGGCCGCTCAGCGCGCCCAGCATCCTGTGCCTGTCTGGGCTTGGGGACGCGCCACTGCAGGTCATGCTGTCCAACGGCCAGCGCGCCACCGTCCTCAAGGTGACGGACGAGGAGGTGACCATCGACCTGAACCACGAGCTGGCAGGTGAGGCCACGGCCGCTGCAGCAGCCTGCTGACAGCCAGCCCAGGCAGGGCGACGAGCACGCATGGCAGCGTTGGTGGTGCTGGGGTTTCAAAACCAGTGCCAACCACTGCCGCGCCCCACCCCGCCCCCACCACCACCCAAACTGCAGGCAAGCACCTGAACTTTGAGGTGACGCTGGAGACGCTGACGCAGTCCTCCAAGCTGCAGAAGGTGGTGTTTGGCGCGGGCTGCTTCTGGGGTCCCGAGCTGGCCTTCATGCGGGTGCCAGGTGAGGCCGGCGCCGGTGGTGCACTGTCTTTTACACACTGCTGCCACTGCTGGCTGAGCTGCCCCGTGGCAGCACTGTGGTGCGGCACCTGCCTGCTGCAATAGCCGGCATGCCTGGCGCTTGTGCGGGCGCACCGCCTGCTGGACGGCAGCTGCCCGGCAGACCTCTCAACCCTGCCTACGGGTGCTGCCTTGCCTACCCTGCCGCAGGCGTGATCTCCACGGAGGTGGGCTACTGCCAGGGCAGCAAGCCCAACCCTGCGTACGAGGAGGTGTGCACAGGGAAGACAGGACACACAGAGGCAAGTCCCCAGGCCCCGGCGCGCTCCTTGCCCTGCCCAGCAGCAGCCATCAACTAGGATCCAATGCCCCACAGCCCAGCATGACCACCGCCCCGCTTGCCAGGCCCCTGGTGTGTCGGGAGTGATGTCTGCACCCAGCTCTGGCTGCCTGCAGGTGGTCAAGGTGACGTTTGACTCCGAGCAGCTGCCGTTCGGGCAGCTGCTGGACAGATTCTGGGACCTGCACGACCCCCACAGCAAGGACAAGCAGGGCAACGACCGCGGCACGCAGTACCGCGCAGGTGGGGCCGGCGCTGCTGCTGCCGCGCGCGCGCGCGCGCGCGCGCAGGGATCTGGCTCGCGTCGCTGCCAGCCCAGGGTGATGGCCGGGCGCCTGTGATGTGGCGCGCGCTGCAACACACGGCTCGCTTGCGGGGCCGGCTCGATTCCCATGCTGACGCAGCGCGGGGTCCACTGTGTCCACTGACACCACAACCACTGTGTCCACTGACACCACAACCCGCAGGCATCTACACCACCACGCCGCAGCAACTCGAGGAGGCCAGCCAGTACGTGGCAGCCAAGCAGGCGGCCCTGAAGGCGACCGTGCACACCGAGTGCGAGCCGTTGAAGGAGTACTACACCGCGGAGGTGCGTGTTCAGGTGTCCGGCAGTGCTTGCGGAGGCGGGCCTGCAGCGCCTGCGCCTTGCAGTCCTTACAGCACGACCCGCCACCCCAGCCGGTGCCGCACTGCCTGCACGCCAGCTGGGGTTGACCAGGGGTTGACCCGGTGACCTGTGCAGGACTACCACCAGCAATACCTGGCAAAGGGCGGCCGCTTCAACAGGCCCCAGGACCCCAGCAAGAACTGCAACGACCCCATCCGGTGTTACGGCTGAAGGGCGTGGGGTGTGTGCTGCTGCGCTGGTGTGTAAGCCCCTGGAGTTGTGCTGCAGACTGCGGTGGGACGCAGCGCTCGCGCCTGCGCCGGATCATCAAGCCGCAGACCCACCAGTCCCGGGCCAGTCGACATAGCCGCACATCCACCAGTGGACGCATTCATCACACATCTGGGAAGCGCACCCGCACAGAGCCAGCACGCGCAGGGCTTTCCCAAATCGCAGTGCTGCCCACGGCAGCGAAGGCCACCGCTCGAGGCTGAAAAAAGCGGCATGCTGTAGCCACATCACGCTGAACAGCAGCACGCGTGGTTCGGGAAAGTCAGCGCTGGGACCGAAACATGCAAGCACCCGTAGACCGAGGCAGCGCCAGCGCGTGCAGCACCAGCTATAGCATCAGCAGCGTGTCACACTCTGCCAGGCGCTCCCTGCGTGCGCGCATGCGCTGCCGAGCCGCAGGTGGGCACAAGGGCAGGGCGGGGGTCGCATCGTGGCGCGATGTCGCATGCGCACCCCTGATCAGCATCTGAGCCCTGGCTCCGGCCGCCCCTGGGCCCGTGCAGGCGGCAGGCACCCCGGGGGCAGCCATGGGGACATCCTGCGGCCGCCAGGAGCGCTGGCAACGCGGCCGCCGGTGCAGGCGGCGCCCTCCGCGCCGGCCGCGCCCGCATCGCGCTTCACAGCCAACCCCGTCACCGGTGCGCTGCCCTGGTGCCAGCCCCCGCAGGCGACGCCTGTGCTGCTTGACCGCCCACGATGCTGCACCCACATGCTGTCACGCATGCTGCAGCGGCCAGGCCGGGCACAGGGAGGTTGAGCGGGTGCCCAGCGCCATGCATGGCTCCACGGCTCGCCCCCCCCCCCCCCCTCCTCGTGCTGCAGAGGCGACGCTGGCAGACATCTCCAAGCTGCTGTCCTCGCTCTACTACGAGTGAGTAGCGGGGAAACAGGCGGCCGGAGGCGCGCACGACAGACGCCCACAAACTCACCTGCATAGCAGCTCCACTGGCATCAGACCAGCCCCGCCTGCTGCTGCCCCCCCCCCCCCCCCACCAGCAGCAGCACTGGCATGATGCGTGCAGGCACTCCTATCAGATAGATCCCTCCTGGGTGCAAGGGGACATCCCCAAGGAGCTGTGCGGCACCTACTTCCGCAATGGGCCTGGATTGCACGTGAGTGCGCCTGCGACCCCAGGCCAGGCTGGGCAGAGGGCGGGCTGGAGAGGGCTGGCTGGCAGAGGGCGGGCTGGGCAGAGTGCAGGCTGGAGAGGGCGGGCTGGGCAGAGAGCAGGCTGGAGAGGGCTGGCTGGCAGAGGGCGGGCTGCACTTTGCGCACACCAAGGCGCACATGGGACGCTGCCGGCGCGGCCTGGTCGTGCGTGCGCAGGTGACAGACCCTCGCTACTCGCGCCACGCGTTCGACGGTGACGGCATGGTCTGCTCGTTTGCGTTCCAAGGCGGCAAGTGCTACTTCCGCAACAAGTTTGTGCGCACGGAGGGCTTTGTGGCCGAGCAGGTGGGCGGGTGCTGGCACTGGTCGCCACGCAGCAGGCTGCGAGCGGGGTGACAGCTAGGGCTGGCCCACCGGGCCAGCCGCCTGCCGCCACCGACACCACCCACCTGCGTGCCCAACCTCATGGACTCCCCAGCTGCCTGCTCCGAGTCAGCAGCCTTGGTCCTGGGCTTCCCTGCAGGCGGCCGGCAAGCCACTGTTCAGGAGCGCCTTCACCAGAGGGTCGGCGCAGGGCCACCCCGTGTTCAATCCCTTTGACATCAAGATGAAGAACGTGGCAAACACAGGCGCGTGGGCTGTGCAGGGGTCGCGGGCCTGCATGCACACGCGTACTCACCGCAGCACAAGTCTCTGCAGGCGATTGTGCTGTGTGGGCAACCCTGCGCCGCAGCGGAACGGTCGTTCCCACCGTCGGTCTGCATCCCACCTGCTACCAGCAAGGCGCCTGTGATGACTGGTCACCTGATGCCCGACACGCCCACGCCCCCCTCCGCTGCAGGCGCCCTGTACTGGCCCCCCTTTGGCCTGCTGGCCATGTGGGAGCAGGGCATGCCCTACCGCATGGACCCAGAGACCCTGGACACGCTGGAGGAGAGCAACCTGCTGGGCCAGCTGGACGCCGCCAGCCTGGCGGCCCATTACCGCATCATGACTCAGCCCGACGGCAGCAAGTGGGTCACCGCCGCAGGGGGCTGGCTGGGAGGCGCTGGCCAGGGGGCAGCGCACAGTGCGCAGCGCATCTGCGCGGGCCCGTCGTTTGCCCCTCCGCTGTGCTCTGCTGCAGAGCCCCTCGTGCAGAGCCCCTCGTGCGCTGAGAGCAGGTCCTGGCTGCCAACTTCATCATTGTGAGCTGCTGCCCCGCCACCCCTGCAGGCGCTGGGTGACGTTCTCGCAGAAGGCGGGCGCGCAGTTCACGCTGACCTTCTACGAGTTCGATGAGGCGGGCGCCTGCGTGGCACAGCAGCAGGTGTGAACGGAACCAACAACGGCCGGCTGCGCTGCCCCTGCCGACCAGCTGCGCATCACCAGAACCCGGACCTGCAGCCCCCACAGGCTGAACACCTAGGGCTCACACCCGCCTTGGCACGCGCACCTTGGTCAACCAGGCTGGTCGGCTGGTCAAAGTTTGACCGGCTCACGGCGACGCACCCCGCCCCGTGGGCCCCCCGGCCGCAGGCCGTGCTGCCAGACACCATGGTGACCATCATCCATGACATTGCCGTGACCGAGCACTGGTACGTGGTGGTGTCGGGGCCCCTCAACTTTGAGCCCAGCAAGTTCCTGCAGGACTACGTGCTGGGCAGGTGAGCTGGTGCAGCATCAGGGGTGGTGACCTGAGGATGGGCGCGGCGCCATTGGGCGCAGCTCAGCTCACAGCTCAGCTGTCTGCGCTCCCTCCCTGGGGGGGGGGGGGGGGGGGCACCCCCCCCGGGCCTTGGTTTTAACCAAACCCCGGGGGGGGGGAACCCCAATGGGGTTGCCATGCTTGATGGTGGGCCGGATTAGGAA
>Ga0315905_10006457_pt1 | contig 11922 bp, 10 predicted proteins | sample LakEriMetagenome_5_FD_203522 | JGI IMG/M metagenome (GOLD analysis project Ga0315905, IMG submission 203522) | Freshwater fungal communities from buoy surface, Lake Erie, Ohio, United States - Buoy 4 MA121 | ecosystem: Environmental > Aquatic > Freshwater > Lake | place: USA: Lake Erie, Ohio...
GTTACAAAAATCCTTAATTACTTGTTAAGTATCTTCCACTCTTTGGGGTAATAGTTATTAATGCGGTTAGGCAGTTTTTTGATCCAGCCCAAAGGCACTTGATTGTATTTCACTAAAGTCCATCCAGTAGGGCATTCCGGTAAATCAAGATTGGATAACCTTAAATAATCAAGAGCTGTTTTTAAGTCAACTTCAATACTTGGTAAAGATGGGTTGATTATCGTACTCAATGCTAATTCGGGAGAAGGAATCAAATCGTTTTTAGCAAAACTGCCAATTTGTATACCTGCTTTTTTTAAGTAAAGATTTTTTTGCAAAAAAGAAATTTCATTAAGTACAAGCTCAGGCATTGCAATGATGTTTTCTTCCCAAAAAAAATAGGAGAGTGGAATGGAACTGCTGACCCATTTGTTTAAAATATTCAATTGTGTTTTGTTGGGTTGTTCTTGCTTTGATTTCGATTTATTTAGTACTGGTTTGGTTTTTTCGCTGTTCCTTTTCCTTAAAGCACAAATAAAAAAGCCTTCTCCTTTTATTTTATCCGGATAAAAACGATATCCGTAGGCATTGTGTTTTTTGGATTGGCTTTCAATGATATTGCGATTATTGGCCGCTATTTGAATACGCTCCATTTTATGCTCTTCAATCAGCCAATCTGCAATGTCTTCATTTTCGGCCGTCGAATAAGAGCAAGTGGAATAAATTAAGATACCATCTTCTTTGAGCGCAGGCAACACATCAGAGAGTATTCTTTGCTGTCGTTGGCTGCATAAAGCTACATTATCAATGCTCCATTCTTTAATGGCCTCATTGTCTTTTCTGAACATACCGCTGCCACTGCATGGCGCATCGGCTACTATGATATCAAAATAACCAGGTAGCCGATCAAAATCTTTTGGGTCGTTATTGGTAACAACTACATTGGAGGCTCCCCATTTTGTGATATTTTCAGAAAGAACGGTTACTCTGGTCTTGATAACCTCATTGCAAATCAATAGGCTATCTGTTGAAATCAAGGATTGTATTAAAGTAGACTTGCCTCCGGGAGCAGCACACAAATCCAATACTTTTTTTGAAGTACTCAGATCGCTTGTTTGTTTCAATACTTCTTCCAAAAACATACTGCTAGCCTCCTGAACATAATAGGTTCCGGCGTGAAAGAGAGGATCTAAAGTGAATGAAGGACGGTCAGTAAGGTAATAGCCATTGCTGCTCCATTCAATTTTATGATTAAAAGGCAAAGATAAAATATCAGCAGTTTGTATTTTTTGTTGATTGATTCTAACTGAGGTTAGCGGATGCGCTTGCTGATGGGTTTGTGCAAAAGCAATGGAATCAAAACCTGCAGCATGCTGCAGAGACAATAAAAGTTCCTTTGGCAACTGATTTTTCATAGTGGAAAGCAGCCCATTGTAGTAAATAAATTAGATGTAACTGGTTGGGCTAAACGCTTTTGATTTCTGCGCAAAGATCCTGTAGCACTTTCTTTGCATCGCCAAATAACATTGACGTTTTGGGTTTAAAGAAAAGCTCGTTTTCAATACCTGCATAACCGGGCTTCATACTTCTCTTGTTTACTACAACTGCTTTGGCCAATTCAACATCTAAAATGGGCATGCCATAAATAGGAGAAGTAGGGTCTGTTTTTGCAGCCGGATTCACCACATCATTTGCTCCTAATATCAACACTACATCGGTAGTAGAAAATTCATCATTAGCTTGTTCCATTTCTAATAAATTATCATAACTCACATCGGCTTCAGCAAGCAATACATTCATGTGCCCTGGCATACGGCCAGCAACCGGATGAATCGCATATTTTACCTCAACACCTTTTTCAGTCAATATTTTTTCAAGCTCGTGACATATATGTTGCGCCTGAGCAACTGCTAATCCATATCCAGGTACAATCATGACTTTGCCTGCATAGCTCATCATCATTGCCGTATCGCTTAAACTGATTTCTTTGTAATGCCCTTGAGCACCTGAAGCTCCTGATGCTACTGCTTTGGCATTGCCGCCAAAGGAACCAATCAATACATTTTTTAAAGAGCGGTTCATTGCTTTACACATCAATATTGTAAGCAGGGTGCCGGCTGCACCTACTAAAATTCCCCCGGTAAGCATCACTTTATTATCATACAAAAATCCTCCGCAAGCAGCAGCCACACCGGTAAACGAGTTGAGTAATGAAATAACAACCGGCATATCAGCACCTCCAATCGGCATTACAAAGAAAATTCCATAAAGCAAAGACAAAGCAAGAATACCATAAACCAACATATGCAGTTCTGGGTAATATACCAGAAATCCTGCGGCAACTATAGCACACCCCAATACAAAAAGATTAAGAATGTTTTGTCCTTTAAAGCTTACATCCTTTACCTTGCCATTCAGTTTACCCCAGGCAATCATACTTCCTGAAAATGAAACTGCACCGATAATTAATCCTATAACAATAATGAATACAGTTGGTTGTATAAAATAGATGAAGCCCGGATTTACATTTGTTGCAATTTCTTTACTGAGGTGATTGAATTCAACAATGGAAATCAATGCAGCACAAGCGCCTCCCATTCCATTGAACAAGCTTACCATTTCTGGCATTGCAGTCATTTTAACTTTCTTTGCAGCGAGTGTGCCAACAATTCCGCCAATAATCAAACCTCCAAATATCCAGGTATAATTATGAAGAAAATCTCCTGTTTCTTTGTCTTTATACAAGAAGATAGTACCTAAAATAGCAATGGTCATTCCGCCTGCCGCCAATAGATTTCCTTTTCTTGCAGAAGCCGGATTAGAGAGCATTTTAAGTCCCAAAATGAAAGTAATAGAGCCAATCAAATAGCAAAGCGTAAGAAGATGTTGCGACATGTAAATACTTTTATTTGTTGTTATTATTTATCGATTATCAACCGTGTAAGTAAAATCTCTTTTGAATAAACTCTCAAGATCAAAACATAAAAAAGTTAATCAATCAATCACTCACCCAGTCTATTTTCTTTAATCTCATTTTTTCAATCCCTTTTTGCTTGATCAAAAAGGGAGAAAAAATCAAGGAAAAACGAACCGCTCCGCGCGTTTTTCCAGGCCTACGCTCAGGTTAGTGTATTCTTACAAGGCACTAACTCTAAACCTCCATTAAACCCTCATTAAACCCTCATTAAACCCTCATTAAACCCTCATTAAACCCTCATTAAACCCTCATTAAACCTATTGAACCTATTACTTCTTCTTTTTAAACATTTCAAGCATTCGATCTGTAACTACAAATCCACCCACCACATTCAAAGTGCCTAAAACTACCGCTAGAAATCCAAGTCCTAAAGCGAGGAAGTTGTCTTGTTCAGCTTTTCCCATTACAATAATGGCACCAATAATTACCACACCGTGAATGGCATTGGCGCCGCTCATTAATGGCGTATGAAGCACGCTGGGTACTCTACCGATAATTTCAATTCCTACAAAAATCATGAGTACTACTACATAAATCATCTCCTGATGAGTTGAAATAAAGGTGAGTATGCTGTTTATCATCGTTCAGTTATTTTCAATTAAAGATTGTTGTGATCTTAGTTTTATAAATTGTTATGTAAAGCGTTAACTCAACATTCCTTTTACTCTTTCATTGGTTATAATGCCGTCATGCGCTACGCAAGTACCTATTACAAGATCATCTTGAAAGTTCAAATGCAATTGTCCTTCTTTGCCGGTAATCAATTGAACGAAGTTGAGGATGTTCTTTCCATATAATTTGCTGGCATCGCTTGGCATCGATCCTGGAAGTTTTGAATTGCCGACTATGGAAACGCCATTTTCTACAACGGTTTCATCATTTTTGGTATAGTCTGTATTGCCACCTGTTGATGCAGCGATGTCGATGATTACCGAACCGTTTTTCATTTGGTGAATCATTTCTTTTGTAATCAATATCGGTGCTTTTTTGCCTGGTATTTGAGCGGTAGTAATTACGATATCTGCTTTGGCAACGCTTTCAGCAATTTTTGCTTTTTGTCTTTGTAAAAATTCTTCTGTTTGTTCAACAGCATAGCCGCCAGCTTTGGAGGCATCTGCAGCGCCTTCCACTTCTACAAACTTTGCACCCAAACTCATTACCTCTTCTTTAACTGCAGGTCTCGTATCAAATACTTCAATCACAGCGCCCAATCTTTTTCCAGTTGCGATGGCTTGTAAGCCGGCAACTCCCGCACCAAGGATCAACACCTTTGCAGGTGCAATACTTCCTGCTGCAGTCATGAACATTGGAAAGTACTTAGGGAATAAATTAGCGGCAAGTAATACGGCTTTGTATCCGGCAATATTAGCCTGACTGCTCAATACATCCATGCTTTGCGCCCTGGTAGTTCTAGGAAGCATATCCATACTGAAAACAGTATTGTTGTTGGTGGCCAATTGCTGAATGAATGAAGCATTATTCAAGGCCTGAAACTGACCAATTAATACCTTGTCTTTGCAATCTGCAAAATCATTTTCAACAATAGGGTTGATGGATAGTATGATGTGCGCTTGAAGAAGCACTTCCTTTCTTGAAACAACAGTTGCGCCAGCTTCCTTGTATTTTTCATCAGTAGCAAATGCTGTTACGCCTGCATGTTGTTCAACAACAACTTCAATGTTGTTTTTTTTAAGCGCTGTTACATGTTCAGGTAAAAGTGAAACTCTGGTTTCAAAAGCGGATTCTTTGAGAATGCCAATAATCATAAGCATGAAATTATAGTTCACGAAGTTACATAAAATTAGTATCGGATGGAGAAGTGTTGTTTAACGAGGAACTCTTTTTTAAACAGCACAATACCAATAAAGAAAAGGTCTATGCTTAATGTTACACTCGGATGATTTTTGATCTCTTCCCAGGCGCTCTCCATTTCTTCACTCCAATGGATATCGTCAAAAATAAGTATGGCGTGTTCGTTGGTGGTACTTAGCAGTTGTTCAAAATATTGCAACGTGGGCTTTTTGCGATGATTGCCATCTATAAAAGCTAGATCAATAGCAGGATTTGAAGTTAAAAAATCCGAAAGGGTGTTATCAAAATTACCCTGTTGTAAAATGATGTTGTTGATAGATAAAGCATCAAAGGTTTGATGAGCAATGGCTGCAATGGCTGATGACCCTTCGAAAGTATATACGCTTGCTGTTTCACTGCCTTTGGCAAGATAGCTTGTGGTGATTCCAAAGGAAGTGCCCAGTTCAAGAATCTTTGCAGGCTTGTAATAGGAGACCATTCTATGCATTAGCTGTGCATACTTTTTGGGTTTGAGAGAAGATGCTGCAATTTTATCTATCCTTCTTTTGTTGGAACGAATAACACCCGAGCCTGCTCCAAAATCTTCCACTTCAATGCGGTTACTGTTGTTGATTAAAGCTGCTCTTCTGTTTTCGATTGGCTGGTAGCAAAGTTTATGTTGTTGATCGTTAAGCACATTTGTTATAAAGTCGAACACAAAAGGGGAGTGCATGCCATGACCCATGCTGTTGGAAGCGGTTAACCAATAGCTAATGAATTTTCGGGCTAAGGTGAAATGGCTGTACAAATGAATGGCGTTTTATTAGTATGCTTAAAACCTATAAGGTTAGCATCGTTTTGATTATTTGTTTTTATCCCAAACTTCAAAAGTGTGTGCAAAAGCATTTTTTTCATCGGCTGAGCAATCCGTGGATTTTGTTTTTGTCCATTGATGGGTATCAATTTCAGGAAAGAAAGTATCACCTTCCAAATGGGTATGAACGCGGGTCATAATAATCTGATCGGCTTTATCTAGAGATTGTTTATAAATTTCACCGCCTCCAATTATAAATAATGCTTTGCAGTCGGTTTGATAACCTTTTTCAATGGCCTCTTCAACCGAGTGTGCTGTGATAACCCCTTCTGCATTCCAATTGGGTTGTTGTGTGATAACAATATTTATTCTTCCAGGCAATGGTTTGTTTACAGATTCAAATGTTTTTCTGCCCATGATGACAACAGCACCCCAGGTGGTATTTTTAAAAAACTTCAAATCATTGGGCAAATGCCAAAGCAGTTCATTGTTTTTCCCAATGGCATTATTTTCTGCAGCGGCGACAACTAAAGCGATCATGAATAATTGGTATTAAAATATACAGTTTAAAGTCTGGTCATCAAAATTAAGGATTGAATTCAGTACCGGTTTGAAAATCTCTGAAATTAGGGTTCAATTGGAAAATCTGCAGATTCGGTGAGCTCGGCCCATGTATCAAAATCATTTTTGAGTTCTTCAAGTTTGAGTCTTGCGCCCTTAAGCGCTGCGGCTCCAAGCAGTAGACGAAGTGGCGGATTTTCCGTTTCTGTAATAGCTATCATGGCTTTCGCTGCTCTAACGGGATCGCCGGGTTGAAGGCCGCTTCTTGATCTGATATCACTTTTATTTTTTTCGGCAGTAGTTGCGTAATCCTCAATAATGATATTGCTGTTATTAGCCGAACGGCCTGCCCAATCAGTTCTGAATCCACTTGGAGCGATAATGGTTACTTTAATTCCTAACGGAGAAACCTCTTTGCCGAGCGCTTCACTCAATCCATCAACAGCATATTTTGTTGCGTTATAAAAACCTACACCAGGAAAAGACCTCAAGCCACCGATGGAAGCGATATTTAAAATGTGTCCTGAGCGCTGTTTGCGCATATAGGGTAATATTGCATTGGTAACAGCGGCAAGTCCAAATACATTGATGTCGAACATTCTTCTAACTTCATCATCTTCGCTTTCCTCCACTGCACCAAAATAGCCTATACCAGCATTGTTTACCAGCACATCAATTTGACCAAAAGCTTCTATAGCTTTTGTAACACCCTGATGGATTTGCTCGTCAATGGTAACATCAAGCGCTATGCCTATTGCGGTTTCAGGATATGCGGAAATAATATCTTCGATATCGCTTGTTTTTCTTGATGCTACAGCTACACGATAGCCTAGTGCAAGGGTTTCGAGTGCTAAGGCGCGGCCAAACCCGGTAGAGCAGCCAGTTATAAACCAAACTTTTTTCATGTTTTAGAATGGGGATGATGAGGGTGCAATTTAGTTTTTTATTTCCAGCGCCTCACTCTGGCTGGAGATTAAAAGACAATAGGAACTTAGTCCTTAAAAACATACCAACTATCGAGTATTATTCTTGGAGTAAATTCATAAAAATTCAACATAAACGTTATAAACGCAAAAAATCCGCAATGAAGCGGATTTTTTGTTGTTGGGTTACCAGGTTTCGAACCTAGACAGACAGAATCAAAATCTGTAGTGCTACCGTTACACCATAACCCAATCAATTCCCTTTCGGGCTTAGGCTGCAAAAATAAGCTTTTCACAAATTGTTCCAAAACATTTTTGCAACTAATTCGTATTATTCTCTAATAAAATATCAGCTTCCTTTAGCATCTTCCTCGTCCTTCATGTTCTTGATTAAATCCAGCGCTTCAGAAACTACATCACACATAATGGTTACCAACGAGCCCGGTTTTGCAGTATTGTAGGCATACATAATGGCTTCTTTTTCGTTGTAAATGATGGTCAATGGAATTTCTTTTTGCTGCGTTTCTTTGATTCCTTCCACGAGCAAATTCACCATTTCCTCTGCCGACCTTCCTCTCAAATGCTTATCCTGTCTGATAATGATCTCATCAAAATGTCTTCCAGAAATTCTTCCTAACTCTTTAATATCATCATCTCTTCTGTCGCCAGTACCACTGATGATTCCCACTTTTGGAGACCCCTCCAGTTTATTTACAAAATCACAAAGCAATTCCAGTCCCGCAGGATTATGAGCAAAGTCAACAAGGAATTTAAAGTTTTTGAACTGAAACAAATTCAATCTGCCTGGAGTATGTGCTACAGAAGGAATAAAGGTTTGAAGTGCCAATTTGATGTCTTCTATACCTATGTTGCGCCAGAAATAAGCACTCAAAACTGCAGGAAGACAATTCATAATATTGTGAACAGCTTTTCCTCCGTAGGTGAGCGGCACTTCTGTTACTTTAATTACCCTTATTTTCCAGGTGCCTTTCATAATGGTGATGTATCCATTTTCAAACACCGAAGCATACCCACCTTTTTTACAATGAGCGATGATTCTTGGATTGTTTTCATCCATAGAAAAATAAGCAATATTACATTTCAAGTCTTTACTCATATTGAATACTAAATCATCGTCGGCATTCAATATAGCATAGCCATGAGGGAAAACGGTTTGAGGAACCACAGCTTTTACTTTGGACATTTGTTCCATAGATTCAATGCCACCCAATCCTATATGGTCGGCACTAATATTGGTTACAACGGCCACGTCACAGTGTTGAAAAGCCAAACCGCTTTTTAAAATCCCACCTCTTGCACATTCCAGCACCGCAAAATCAACAGTAGGGTCTTTTAAAACAAAGTTTGATGATACGGGGCCTGTGCAATCTCCTTTCATCATCAGCTGGTTTTGAATATACACGCCATCGCTAGTAGTATAGCCAACTTTGTAGCCTGCTGTTTTTACAATATGGGCTGTTAATCGGGTAGTGGTTGTTTTACCATTGGTGCCTGTTACCGCAATAATGGGTATTGTACCTGAGCTACCTTTTGGGAAAAGCATATCAACAACAGGTTCAGCCACATTTCTGGGCAAACCTTCCGAAGGATCAATATGCATTCTGAAGCCTGGAGCTGCATTAACTTCCAGCACACAGCCGCCATTTTCGGTAACGGGTGTACGAAGATCTGTAGCCATAATATCGATGCCGCAAATATCTAATCCTATGATTTTTGCAATCCTTTCAAACATAACAATATTGACCGGATGCACTTCGTCTGTAACATCTGTACTTGTGCCTCCTGTGGAAAGATTGGCTGTTGGTTTTAATAAAACCAATTCATTTGCTGCAGGGATGGTTTCAAGTGTATAGTCTTTTTCATTCAGCATTTTTTGGGTAAACTGGTCAATGGTAATTTGAGTAAGCACTTTTTCATGACCATAACCTCTTCTCGGATCTTTATTCACTTCCTCTATCAACTGCTGAATAGTATGTTTGCCATTGCCTATAACGGACGCGGGTGTTCGAAGTGCAGCGCAAACAAATTTATAGTTGATGACTAACGCTCTGAAATCAAATCCAGTGATGAATTTCTCAACAATCACATTTCTTCCATATTCTTTTGCTGCTGCAAATGCTGTTTGTGCTTGAGTCCAGTCTGTTATGTTTGTGGTATTGCCTTTGCCATGGTTGCCATTGATAGGCTTGATTACAATGGGGTAGCCGATTCTGTTGATGCAATTCAATAAACCTTCCTCTGTTCTTACTACATCTCCTTTAGGAACTGGTATTTGTGCCGCATCCAGCAAGTTCTTGGTTTCATCTTTATCGCAGGCAATGTCAACGGCTATATTGCTGGTAGTACTGGCAATGGTTGCTCTAATTCTTTTTTGGTGTACACCATAGCCAAGTTGAACCAAAGATTGTTTGTTCAATCGGATATAGGGTATTCCTCTTTTAGCGGCTTCTTCAACTATACTACCTGTGCTTGGCCCCAATCTGGTATCCTCTCTCAGTTCTCTTAGTCTCATGATGTCGTTCTGCAGATTATGCTCCGTATTGTTGATGAGCGCTTCTGCAATAGCAACGGCTGCTTTTGCTGCATATACGCCTGCATCCTCTTCTAGATAACTGAAACAGACAAAATATTCACCTTCCTCTCCCGTGCCTCTTGTTCTACCAAAACCGGTATTCATTCCTGCAAGGGTTTGTAATTCCAGAGCAATATGTTCAATTACATGTCCCATCCATGTTCCTTCCTTTACTCTTTCAAAGAATCCGCCGCGAGTGCCTATGCTGCACCTATGTTCTATCATACTGGGAAACATAGTTTCAAGCCTTGCTCCAAAACCTTCAATAGTATTGGTTGGCCTTGCTTCTAAATCTTCCAGATCGAGTTTCATCTGAATTAATTTTGGCCTTTTGATACTCCAGTAATTCGGTCCTCTTAATACTTTGATTTCGACGATTTTCATGTTGCAATTGAAGTTAAAATAGTTCGGTAAATTAAACTATTAGTTTCACCCTGCAAAAGAAAAAACAATATTCGAATTATTTTGACTGAAGCGCTTTTAATTAATTTGTCATTATCATAATAATCAACACATAAATGCTTGTAAAAAAATGATTTCGCTTACTTTTGTTGTAACGCAAAAATTATTCAATGCAAGCTCCTAAAGGAAAATTAATAGCCATTGGCGGTGCGGAAGATAAAGGAACCAATCTCGAAACCGGAGAAATTCATCGTAACAACCTCAATTTTTTTGAACTCGGAATTTTAAGAAGAGTAGTACAAGAAACAGGCGGAACCAACGCCAGGATAGAGGTTATTACAACAGCGAGTATGATTCCTGTTGAGGTAGGAGAAAATTATTTGAGTGCTTTTGGAAAAATTGGTTGTTCAAATATAGGGGTGATGAACATCCGCAACCGAACTGACGCTGCTGCAGAAGAATATATCGATAGGATAAAAAAATGTGATGCGGTGATGTTCAGCGGTGGAAATCAAATGCGTTTAACCAGCACATTCGGCGGAACAGAATTTCTTTCCATCATTATGGATCGATTTAAAAACGAATCTGATTTTGTAGTAGCGGGCACATCTGCAGGCGCAATGGCCATGAGCAATACTATGATATATGAAGGAAATGCAACCAGGGCTCACCTTAAAGGAGAAGTGAAAATTACAACAGGATTAGGCTTTATGTTTGATGTGATTTTTGATTCGCATTTTGAAAAACGCGGCCGCTTTGGCAGACTTGCACAGGCTATAGCAACTAACCCTTCTTGCATAGGCATAGGGTTGGGTGAAGATACCGGAATGCTAATCACTGAAGGGAATATTATGGAAGCGATTGGCAGCGGATTAGTGATGATCGTTGATGGTCATGATATACTTCACAGTAACATTGCGGATATCCCAGATGGTAACCCTATCAGCATTGAAAATCTGAAAGTGCATTTTTGTGAAAACGGAAATGGTTATCTGGTGAAAGAAAGAAAGTTTGTACCTGAATTGCAATCAGGTGGGGTAGTAAAGAAGCAGGTTGATGTGGAATGACGATAGATTTTACTTCATGATCGGCATAATTCAGGTTTCAGCTGAATAAACTTTCAAACATCAACTTAATTGGCTTTGACAAGGTAGTAATTCTTCTTTCCAACCTGAACCAATATAAATGCATTATGCAGTAAATGAGAATTAGTAACCATCAGTTGAGCGTCGCTGATTTTTTCTCTGTTGATACTAACTCCACCATTTTGCACCATTTTTCTTGCAGCTCCTTTACTTTCAAAAATAGAATTGTCTGTAAGAAATGTCAGTAAATCAACTCCTTCACTCAGTTTACTTTTTTCATAGTTGGATCTAACAATACCTTCAATGGATTCAAGGTCTTCAATGCTTAAGGAGTCAACCGGCGCTTTTGTATTGGAAAATAACTTTTGGGTTGTTTCAATGGCTTTTTCTAATTCTTCCTTCCCATGCACAAAAATGGTTAGTTCTTCCGCCAGTTTCTTTTGAAGTATTCTTTCAGATGGTTGATGGTTGTGTGCTTTGATGATTTCATTAATCACATCTTCTGTCAGGAAGGTGAATATTTTTATCCAGTTGGCGGCATCGCTGTCAGATGCGTTTAACCAAAACTGATAGAACTGATATGGAGTCGTTTTTACAGGGTCAAGCCAAATGTTACCCTTTTCGGTCTTGCCGAATTTTCCGCCATCAGCCTTCTTTATTAAAGGACAAGTAAATGCGAAGGCTTCGCCACCAACTTTTCTTCTGATCAATTCGGTTCCGGTAACTATATTTCCCCATTGATCGCTTCCGCCCATTTGCAGTTTGCAATTTTTATTTTTATACAACCAATAAAAATC
>Ga0315905_10006458_pt1 | contig 11921 bp, 10 predicted proteins | sample LakEriMetagenome_5_FD_203522 | JGI IMG/M metagenome (GOLD analysis project Ga0315905, IMG submission 203522) | Freshwater fungal communities from buoy surface, Lake Erie, Ohio, United States - Buoy 4 MA121 | ecosystem: Environmental > Aquatic > Freshwater > Lake | place: USA: Lake Erie, Ohio...
CCCTTCCTCTCCGTCCCCCCTACCCGCATGCATACATGACGTGCATACGTGTATACACGTGTATGATGTAGGTGTGTGCACACGAGCGCGCACAAGTGTATCTCCCCGCTTAAAAGATGAGGTCTGCAGGTGATAGCCTCTTAACGGCATTTCGCCGTGATGTGTCCGTGCCTGTGCCTGTGCCGCGGACCTCTGTCGGTGTGTCTGTGTCTGTTTCAGGTGATAGACTTCGATGAAAAGAAAGGCCCCGGGGCCGGGGGTCACGGGGGCTCCCCCAACAGGAGTTTCCCTGGCCTCAGGGGTATTGGCCTCGCCCCTTTCGGTAAGTACTTTTTGTTTTGTAGTATGTTTTTTTTTTTTGGTATGTGGGTGTGGGTGTGCAAGTGTGTGTGTGTGTGGATGGATGGGTGGGTGGGTGGGTGGGTGTGAAGTGTGCCTGGTCTCTTGGATATCGGACTCGCCCCCTTCGGTAGGCTCTGTCTTTCCTTCTTCCTTCGTGTGTATCTTCTTGTGCGTGTGTAGCCTCTTTCTTTGTGTGTGAGTGTGTGCGTGTGCGTGTGTGTGTGTATGCGTGTGTGTATGTGTGTATGCACATGCAGAAGCCAGGCACCTCATGACACGTCACCTCATGACACGTTTCAACCAAGCGTTGTACGTATGACGCGTTTCAGCCAAGCGTTGTACGTGCTCAATATTGCGTTGCTGTGTGTGCACCCCCGTTTGTTTTTCTTTCTTTCAGGAAATGGGAATCTATCAACGTCAGGCATGAGTCAAGGTTCTGGGGCTGCCGGCCACGAGTTGCTGCTGCCAGACGGCACCGACTACGCCTCTTTCCGACGGGCGCTGCTGCGGGAGGGCGCTGGCGATATGGGCACTGGGTGAGTATATGTATATGGTGGATGGGTGGGTGGGTAGGAAACCGTGCTTGCGACACGGCGGCATGTGCGTATAAGTGTGCCTAAACCCTAAACCGTGCTTGCGACACGGCGACATGTGCGTATACAGTGTGCACACAGGTAAACCGGTGTACAGAATACACCGTCAAACTTCCCGTAGTCCCTGTGGTATACACCACACGCGCGCGCATACATATATACACACACACACACACAGTGCCCCTGCAGCGGCGAGACTGGGGGCAGACTACGCGGCCTTTAAGAAAAGTCTTCTATCTGAAGGCCTCGATTCCTCTGCGCTCTATCGTAAGTTTTCTCTTTACTACTGTCTCTTGACTTACTACTGTAGGAAGTGTCTTCTATCTGAAGGCGTGATTCCTTTGCGTTTTATCGTTACTTGTGTGTATGTGTTGGTGCGCGTGCGCGTGATTTGACATGGATTGCACGAGCGCGATTTGTGCAAGTACTGCGTTTGTGGAGGGTTGTTCCCCTGCCGCACGCAATCAACCCCCCGCACGCAATCAACCCTCCTCCATCCATCACAATCAGCCCTCCTCCATCCATTACTACGTCTAAACCCTAAAAACCAAACCCGCCCTTCCTCTGCCCCAGCACGTGCGAAAATATGGTGACATATTTGCAAACATATGGTGACATAGCGTTGGTTTTCATGTGTCTGCGTGTGCAATCTGGGAGCAGGGGGTGAGGGCGGCATCGGCAAGCCTGGGGCCATGATGTAGTGGCCATGCTCATATGGTGACACACGTGGTGCGGTGCGGGGCAATAAGGAGAGAGGAAGTTTATTTAGGAACGGTACTGGATGTCCGGGAACTCGGTGGCCGGAGACGTTCAGGGAATTAAGTGTGGGGGCAATTGTTAGTGCACTAACAACTGCCCCCACATACAACACTCCACTCTTCTCACTATAAGGGGAGGGAGGGGTCGGTCGTCGTCAGCTGCGTGCCACTCGCGATCAACGGACTTCGCCGCGTGGGGAGGTGGCGAGGAGGGAGTTAGGGAGTGGGGTAGAATGGGCGGAGGGAGAGAGAAAGAGAGAGAGGAAGGAGGGGTTTGACGCGGCTGTCCGGCTGGGTTGGTCGCGCATGTTACCTTTCCAAGGTTGCAACGCCTCCAGAGCTTTGAAACATTCACATATATGTACATATATACATATAGCATCTGCGCAGACGACTAGATACGATGGAGTAGGAAAAAACCATCTCCGTACCTGGGCGATCAACCCAAACTCCCGAGAAACCCACCTACGGGAGAGGAGGGAGGAGAGAGAGGGAGAGGTGGGGGGGAGCGCTTGCCAACTTGTGCGAGCTTCTGCCCCCGGGAACCGTCTGCTGTGTCCACCGCAAGCACCAGCATGTGCTTTAAGGAGTGTGTGTTTGGCTTGCTCGGGCTTCCTGGTCGCGGGAAATCGACCTATAAGACTACAGTATGGCAAATTGCAGCGTTCTGAACCACACCGTGACCGACTCTCTCTCTCTCCACCCCTCTCCTCTCCAATACCCGTCGCCGGACGAGCTCACAGCACCAACAGCTCTCCCTCCTCCTTACTGCTCTTGCGCGTGGAAACCAACAGGAGCGCCGATCCATCAGACAGCAACACCGAGACTGCGCAGCCTGTCATGCAGGCGCCACTCCCAGCTTCTCTCCCCCCCACACACACACCTCCCCCACATCTTTTCTGTTGATCCCCTCCACCGAGTGTTCCTCCTAAGTGAGCGAGGGGACGTGATTTGGACGTGTGAGGACAGCAGCAATTTGTAGCTCCCAGCATCAGTCGAACTTTCGCCGAAATTTCCACTTCCTGCTGTTCCTTTTGGATGAGAAACTTGAGTTCGCTATCTTGCACACGTGGCTGCTGTGACATTGACACCAGACGTTTCATATCGCACACTTTCCCATTGACGCGCAACAGAACATCTCCTCGCTGGAACTGATGATGTGACTCGTCGGGCTGTCCCTGGAGGTTGGACCGGATGAAGGCATCCACTCTCACACCACCCTCAAACTGTTCGCTACAGTCGTCATTTGATCCTCGCATGCCTGCCCCTCCCGCGCTCGCTGCGCTCAATGCGTCCCGCTCTTCTCCTCCAGTTATGTTGGTGGAAACCTTTCCCCCTCCTCCTGAACCATCACCATCTCCTCCTCTTCCCCCCCATCCCCCATCACCACCACCGCCTTCTCCATCACCTCTCGTCTTCCTATTGAGGACCTCCATCTTCCTGCGGTGCGAGCCAAGACTCGATGCCTTCACGAACTCTGCTTGCTGTTATCGATAGATAATAGCCGTTATAGATAACCGTTATAGATACCGGCGTTGCCGGTACGTGTGCATGTGTCACCATCTGTTGGTCATGCAAGCATACATGGTACACAAAGTCACACATACACACACATATGGACTGTCGAGATCCGGGGGTGACACGTCACACGGGGCTGCGTGACATGGCGTCTGTGACGCATTTCTCCAGGCAATCATGCTCTGGGGGTTGGGCCCACGTACACAAGCATTACCCAGGTGTTATCACATATTGTTTTGTTGTACAATCTGTGGATTTGACGCCTGTATATTGTTGTGGTGTGCCTGTATGTGCACATGCAATGATGATGATTGATTCTGAAGTCAAAATCATCACCGTATAATCATCGGCGAAAGGAACACGCGTCAAGGACTCAGCCGAGGACTTGAAGCGAGTCATCAACGGGGATGCGACGGGAACGACAGTGAATGCCCTAGAGGGCTTCCGTGGAGAAATGTAACTTGGGACAGAGGAAGAGGGTGGGTCTTCACCGCCAATGGGCGAGGGCTGAATAGCGGTTGGAAGCCATTCTTCTTGCTTCCAAGCGGCATCGGCAGGCTGGCAGTTGTCGCAGTAGTGAAAACCACTTTCTGTGATGGCCTGCTCCAACTCTTCTCCACACGACAGGCACATCAAGCGTTTCGTGCGCTCCTGAGCACCTGCGCTTGCAGATCCAGGACCGAATCCCCAGAAGCCCAAGATCATGCTGATTTCGCTTCGAGGAAGAAGCGGCGATTTCCCGCCAGAGGAGCCCGCTGGCAGCAACTCCACCTCAGAGCCAATCACGGGCCCCGACTTGCCCGAGTCACGCACTCTCTGAACAGCGGCGCGGGGGTTCCAAGAATAGAGCTGGGCAAGCTCCTTAGAGAGTGTTTCTTCGTTGATTGAAATGAGCTCCTCCATTTCCAGGGCATGATCAGCCTGCATGTTGTGCAGCTCGGCGGCCTGAGTGTCCCTCTCCCTTTTCAAGGCAAGCTCCGCCTGCTCGTGACGTTGTAGCCGGGCTCGAAGTGCCGCGATAGACGCGGCAGATTGGTCCTGCAGCAGCCCCACGGCTTTGACCTGCACCGTCCTCTCTCGCTCTCGCGTCGATGCTATTGCTTGGCTCTCTTGCGCAAAGCTCTCTCGCAGCGCCTCTACCTCTGCTTGCTCCTCTTTGATGCGAGTGCTGAGGCACTCAAGGTGCTCCTGCAGGTGAGCCCGCTCTTGTTGGAGGTCGAGCACAACCGCAGATGTTTGCGACACCAACGCCGAAAAATTCTCCACGGCCCCCCGGAGAATATTGATGGACCAGTCCTGCTCCTGTTCCTTCTTAGCCGCCTCCATCAGAGCCGCACTCGCGTGACTCAAGGACGTCTGATGCTCTTTTGTCAAATCTTTGACGTTGGCTTCCTGCGTCTTGATGACCGAGTGCGCTGATGCCAGCTCGGCCTTGAGCATGACCACCTTATCACCCTCCTCCTTTCTCATCTTCATCATCTCCTCCTTCATCTCCTCCTTCTCCTTCTTCACCTTCATCATCTCCTTGCTCATCTCCGCTGCTGCCATCTGCAGAGCCTCAATCTTCTGATCGCTGTCTTTGAGCGCCACTGACACCGCCGCAGCCTCAGCTTTGGCCGTATGAGCGACCCTAGCCGTCGCCGCCTGCTTGGCGCGAGCGGCTGTGAGGTCGGAGTTGAAGAGTTTGGTCAATGTGATGAGCGATTCTTGGAGGCGAGCAATGGCCTCATTTACTACTCCATTGCGCTGCAGGGATCGTGCATGCTGACGCAGCACGCCCTTGAACCAGGAGTCAAAGGCCTCATCAATCGCCGACATGACCTCCGACAGTGATGAGTTGCGGATTTTTCGGTCCTCTCTCTCTCTCTCTCTCTCTCTCTGCTCTTGTGACGGCAACCTTGGTCTGTGTCAGCTTGTCGAACGTGTCTTTGATTTCTGCCACTTGCCCTCGCAAGATCGGCATACGCGTGAGCGTCGATATCACCGTGCTCCCGCACGCCTTCTGAACTTTGAGGCGCACCAGCTGGTGCGGCGTGCCCCCGGTGAGACCCTCAAGAACATCTACAGCAGATACTAGGCGATCGTCTACTGCGAGAATGGTATCACCAGGCTCGAGGTTAGCCTCGAATGCCGGGCCAAGGGGAAGGAGTCTTTCCACACGCACGCCTACCAACATCAAGCCGACTGTTGATGGCACATGCAGGCAATCCGCGGCTAGAGCGGCGCTCTCCTTGACGGATATTGAAGCCTCGGGAGCTGCATCGATCCAGGCCTGCATGATCGTTTTATCTCCTCCAATCTCATGTGGAGGTCCTTTCTTTCCACAATATTGGAGTTCGGGGCTAAAGAAACGTGGAGCATCGCCCACAGCAGATGGGCAGCGCAGGTGCATTAATTGCTGCGCCTCGTCCTCTTCGGGAGATGCAGCGAAGCTCATCATGAGCTTTGTCTTGCATGCCGGCGAGAGGTAATTATGCTGCAGCTGCAGCTGCCCTAGCACCTCTTCACACCGTCTCAGGCACTCCTGCAAACTCTCCTCGCGCATGGACTCCCCTTCTTTACCCTCCTCGCCCTCACCCGAGCCCCCAGCAGTCTCAGCATCTTGTACATCTGCTGATTCCGCCCTTGCCTCCAGCGCGGACATAATTGGCTTTATGATGATGATCATCCTTTTATTGTTCTTACAGAAACAAAGTTTAGCATCCCTACCTAGGTACCTGTTTGGGTACCGTTTAAAGCTATACACCTGTTTTTGTTCGCGGCTGTTACCATGGACCAGCAGTCGCAGGAAGCAGCTGCGGCGGGCACCCAAGTCTTGGTTGTCTCCAACCAAGGCTCGCAAGAGCATTGGTTGTCTCCAACGAGGGCTGTTGCGTCAGTGCGTCGCGGGCTTTCAGGCAAGCAAAAACAAAAAAGAGCTGATCTTGACTGTGTGCGCGCACTGGTGACGAGCCTTTGATTTTTCGCAGCGGCTGCCGAGAGAGTCTCTGACTCAGTCTATAAGCTCACCATGCCATTTTTTGGAGACAAGAAGCGGGCTGTTAGGCGAGCGGCGGAGGCCGAGGCAGCGCAAAAGCTGGAGGAAGAGCAGCGGGCGTTGATGGCCCAGGCTGAGGCTGCAGAAGAGGAGAAGAGGAAGACTGCTGAGGCAGCTGCGGCAGCGGAAGACGAGCGGAGGAGACGCGCGGCCGAGGAAGAGCTGCGGAGAAGACGGGAGGCGGAAGAAGCTGCGGCCCTCGCCAACCAGGCAAAGGAGTGGTGGGAGTGCGGATCCTCCTCTGATGAAGAGGAAGACTTAGCGCCGCGCAGAGTAACGGCGAAAATCGTCAGCGTATCCCTTCCCGAGTCTGTCGGCTGCATCCACTCATCGCTGTTTGCGGAGATGCGGTTGACTGCAACTGGAGACTGCCTCTTTGTTAGCAACACGTGCGGCCAGGCGGAGCAGGAATGGGAAGAGATTGAGTTAAGCGGGCTCTTGGACTATTACTACCTGGGGCATCTCGAATGCTTAGTCTTCCAAGCACTCAAATCCTCACTACCCCCGCCTGAAGCCCGAGGACAGGAGAATCAGAGTTTTCAGAACCAAGAACATCGAAGCTCACTGCAGGTCTCTCTCTCCCTCTCTCTCTTGTGCGAGCGTGACCTCATGCACATGATTTCCCGGATCCACACACACACACACACACACACACACACACACACACACACAAGCTCACACACACACAAACACACACACACACACACAAACCCAGCAGAAAGAGCCGTCGACAGAACTGCTGCGAGTGCGTGCTCCTCCGCCTCCACCTTCTCCGTCAAGGTGCTTTGGCTGCGCGAGGATCGAGCTGCAACCTCTCTTTTTGGAACAGTCGCGGGCAGCGGCTCTCCCACAAAACGTCTACAGGCATATTCAAAACCTGAACACGCACACAAACTCTCTCTTTTTCATACACGCACCGTGGCGCGCACACTTGGACTGGAATCAAAACAAACAACCGCACGCGCACGCGCGCGCACACACACACGTATGCGCGCATGCAAACACGAATGCATGCGCGCACTGGGCGCGCGCACGAATGCATCCAGGACGCATGGGATGGTTTGTACACTTTCTCACACGCACGCACACACACAGCGCCAGCGAAGACAAGCAGTACGATTTACACCCCGATACGGGATTCTCCAGCGAATCCGCCGCGAGATCTCTATCACTGGACCCTGAAGAGATTGCAGGTGTCTTGTCTTAGGTGTCTTGCTGACAAAGTTGCTGTCTCTTGAGTGGCCAGTGGCGACAACGAGATATTGTTTTATGCTGTAAATTCTTCTTGTTTTTTCATTGGGGTGTAGGGTGGAGGCCCGTCGGAGCACAACATTTTGTTGTTTTCCAAGAAGACTTGATGCCTCCTCTTATCTCCTCCACGCCAGTAGTAATATAGCATAGCTTTTTTCTTTTCTTTTTCTTTTTACGCCAGAACGCTCAACGGCCAGCGTGCGCTTGAGAATTCAGGTGCAGAGCACGGGCGCGCCGCGGCGGAAAAAAGACAATGCGACTGTTGAGAAACCGTACTCATGGGCACGCCGCGATCTTACAAAACTTTCGGAGGTGTCTGCGCGTGAAAGGATGGAAAAACAGCGGGAGTACGATGATGCGGCAAAGGCGCGTCGTGAGATCAAGCTGGATCAAAGGAGACGCGGTGTCCACTCGGCGGAAGGAGGAGGAGGAGGCGATGCTTTGGCTCATGGAGCTGTCGCTTCCGTCCCCTCGCCCACCCGCCCTTCGAGGTATGTCTATAGAGAACGCATTCTATAGAGGACACATTATATAGAGAACAAACTCTACATAGTAATGGCTTTCCAAATTCTGCGCCCCTATACCCTAAACCCCTAAACCCTAAACCCTGACCCCTAAACCCAAGACTAAACTATAATAGAATAACACAATAATAATTTTAACAAAAAATGACGACAGACACTTGGAGGCGTTCCTCTCTGCTACCATCATGCGCAAAGGCAACCCTAAACCCTGACCACCGAAACCTAAACTAAACTGACATGGAGGCAACAGACACATGGCGGCGCTCCTTTCTGCTACAATCTGAATAGAATAATAAAATAATAATAATAGAATAATGATTTAAAAAACAAAATGACGACAGACACATGGAGGAGCTTCTTTCTGCTACCATCATGCGCAAAGGCCTTGGTGACCTCCTGATCAAGGTCTTTTTTTTCCCCCATTATTTTTATGTGATGGGCTCCTTGTTATGGGGTTTTATGTGTGTTTTCATTGGTAATCCTTTGGTGTGCCTTTGTGTGTTTTTTCGTTGTTGAACCCTTTTGTGTGTTTATGTGTGTTTTTTCATTGTTGACCTCTTTTGTGAGTTTGTGTGAGTTTGTGTGTGTTTTTGTGTGTTTTTCCACTACCAAAACCGTGCGTGTTTTTCCATTATTAAACTCTTTCACGGCCACGTCACGTGATTCCCCAATAAAATAAAATAAATAGATGGATAAATAAAATAACAAAACAAAACAGGAGCCCATAACCCCTACGCAATCGCCACGTGACCTTTGCTTTACACCAAAGGGCAAAGTCAATCCTTCGCCCATCGCACGCCGCGGTGCCCGCGCCCCTCACCTTCTGCCGGTGTGTGTGTGTCTGTGTCTGTGAGAGAGAGAGAGAGAGAGAGAGAGAGAGTTTTAGTATGTATTTATGTTTGTGTGTGTGTACACACACACTCACACACATGCACACACACGCTCACACATCGCTGCACGTGTTGCCTGGGCCCAGAGACGGTCTCTTCTGCCTGTATATATATATACATACATACATACATTTTAGGACAGACGTATGTACGTATGATACATACGTATATACATACATACATACATGCATACATGTTACATTCTCTCTCTCTCTCTCTCTCTCTCTCACGCACACACACACACAAACACATACGCATGTAACACACACACTTATTTTTTATTTTTCAAATTTGTTTTACACCAGGAGTGACTATCAGCAACTGCACGAACTCATGAGTTCGTGGAGTTCGAAGCTTCCAAGCGGCCCCCGAAACTGAATCCTGTTCAGTCCAGTCCTCTTGCTGTTGTGACGTCACGTGACACCTCACGGGACACATCACTACATACTGTTGTGCCGTATGAGGAGGAGGATACATCACATGCATGCCATATGAGGAGGAGGATACATGCATCACTACATACTGCTGTTCCGTCATATGAGGAGGAGGATACATGCAATATGAGGAGGAGGATACATACTGCTGTGCCATCACGTGAGGCAAGCTCAGTCCACCTCTCCTCCTAGTCCTAGCGGCTTCAAAAGAGACCAACCATAGTGTCACAAGAGACCTACAGGCACTAAATGTTGAGGATTTTGCTGGCCAAGGGCCAGCAGGCGACGACCGCCATGTAGCAGACCCTGGTGTGTGTTTGTGTTTGTGTGTGTGTGTGTTTGTGTTTGTGTGTGTGTGTGTGTGCGGACGTGCGTGCGTGCGCATATGTATACACATACTACTGGACTCAGTCCTTAAGGTGGTGCGCAGAATCTTTGAGCAGGGCTCGCCCTCGCGCGTATCGGAGCGGGCGGTGTGTGCGCGGCACCTGCGGCGTGAGTGCTCCTGGCCATGACAGCGCATGAAGACGATGGGGAGGTGCAGGAGAGGGCGTGCGCAGCCCTAGCGAGCATGGCAAACAACACGCACAGCAACAAGCTAAAGATGGTTCAGAGTCAAGGGTGCGAGTGCGTGGTGGCAGCCATGCGCAAACATTCCGACAAATGGAATGTGCAGACGCAGGGATGCGCTGTCTTGTGTGTCATTGCCTTCTCCAGTCATGAGCTACTCTTACGCGTCAAGGCCGCGGGAGCAGATCCCGTCATTGATCGCATCGCCACGCATCATGCAGCAGCGTCCTGCAGCGCTGCGGCACCTAGGGCAGCAATGATGCTGCGAAACAAGCTCGGGCTGTGCATATAGATGCACCACACAGGGGGGCGCCTGAGCTTGAGCAGCCTGAGCGCTTTGTTTGACGCCAAGTTGACGCTGCCTTTACCGTGACCGCTGGGGATAATACTGTGTAGCTTGTTTTATTCAAGTTCGCTGCAGTTTGCTATACAGCAGTCGTATAGTTCGACAGCGACGCGAGTCACTTTTTTACAGCGACACGAGTCACTTTGTTATTTTATTTTCCCCACTTTTTTTTGCGCAGCATATCTGCACAAGTTTTTGGTATGTAAATAATTTTCCGGTCGAGTGGTGAAAACAAACAATTCAGCGTTATTGCATATTTTTGTTGATTCGCGTGTGGAGGTGCTAACAATCGCATCCGCTGCAGCGCCCGTGTCGGTTAGAGGAACTCGCTGCGCTGCTATGGCATTCTTACAGCCCCCCGGGCTGGGCCAGGCATGCCCAAAGCTCTTGTGCCGGGACGAAGAAGTTGAAGATCAGTGTCGATATCCGCTCCTCGCGCTCCACGCCTGGAGAGGTAGTGAAAAGCGGAGGGAGGGAAGGAGGGAGGCAGGACGGGAGGGAGCAAGCGTGCACGTCAGGTGCTCCTCGTACTCTTCGCCCTAGCACACAGTCTTGCACACGCACACGTATGGACTCGCACGCACCCGTGAGAAAAGAAATTTTCTGTTTGTCAGCGTATTGTTGCCTTGATTGATCTTGCGCTGCGCACGCAGCAATACGCAAAGGCGCATCTAGGTCCTGCGGATGCGTGTAGGGTCTCCCCATATTCAGACGACAGCGTAGATTAGGTAGCCCCTTCCTCTTCAGCAGTTCTCCAGGCTCATCAACCCGCTTCTGTCCTCTCCCCGGCCGACTGTGCTCCCGAGAAAAAGTTGTGTCTGCGTGAGCGCCATGTCCACATGCTCATACTGGGGAAGGAATCTGGAGGAGATTGTGGGCCGCTTGACTGTTAGGAATGCAAGCTGTGCGCCCTTCTTGCTGTTCTTGACGGTGACATTCATTGTACAATCTCAGTTTTCGAGTGTACCTGCATTTTGCGGGCGCGTTGTCAGCATTCCAGTGCTCGTCAAGTCGCCCCCTGGAGCGCAAAGAAGCTACAAGGTTAAGCGGAGGAGGGAAAAGAGGGCGAGGAGGGGAGGGAGAGGAAAGAAGGAGAGAGAGGCGAAAGCTGCTCTGTTCCATCATGATCTGAACGGTCGTGCGCTTCGCGTCGCACTCGTGCAGGCTACCTTGGAGACGCATTAGAATCTCTCGGGCAGCGCGACAGGGCGGCGAAAATGCATGAGCAGGCCCATATCACCCGCAGGACCTAGATACGCCTTTGCGTATTGCTGCGCAGCGCAAGATCAATAGTTAAAGGCAACAATACGTGAGAAAACCGTTCTGCTGAGTGTGGCTACTACTCCCAAACCGCTCATGCGGGACGCTGAGGTCAAAGACCAGGCTCCGGCTGCCAGCCTGGTCTCGCAGGTAGTGCCAGATTTCCACATCGCCGCACCTTTGGCCTGCGCTGGCCGTGATGCCGAACTGCGCGCGGACCTTGTGTCCAGCCCGCCCATGGTGCCGTGCGGAAGAGCGGGCCAAGCACGGAGACCATCGAGAGGTCGCTGGCCTTGGCGTTGTCGGCTTGCTATTTCAGTCCATTCATCTCCACTCGTAGATTGGAGGCCTGTTCTGTTGTCTTGTGCTTCTGGGAGGTGGTGGAAGACGCCGGGGGG
>Ga0315905_10006459_pt1 | contig 11920 bp, 2 predicted proteins | sample LakEriMetagenome_5_FD_203522 | JGI IMG/M metagenome (GOLD analysis project Ga0315905, IMG submission 203522) | Freshwater fungal communities from buoy surface, Lake Erie, Ohio, United States - Buoy 4 MA121 | ecosystem: Environmental > Aquatic > Freshwater > Lake | place: USA: Lake Erie, Ohio...
CCGCCCGCCGCCGCCTCCTCCTCCTCGGCCTCGGCCTCTGCCGCCTCCTCGAGCGCCGCCAGCCTCCCGCGCACGCCCGCGCGCACGAGCTGCAGCGCGCGCCCGCGCAGGTGCAGCAGCGAGAGCAGGCGCGCGCGCAGCGCCGCGTCGCCCGACGCCCAACGGAAGGCCGCGCAGCACGCGCAGCACTGCAGGGGGTACTCCCCCGCCCCGAGCCGCGCGAGCGCGCGCTCGGCCGCCGCCGCCGCCGCCGCGCCCGGCGGCGGCGGCGGCGGCGCCCCTCGCTCGGCGGCGGCGGCCTCCGCCTCCTGCTCGAGCGCGCGCTCGGCGCGCTCGACGGCCTCGGCGTGGCGCACGAGCAGCTCGACGAGGCGGTCGAGCTTCTCGTGCTCGCCCTCGACAAACTTGGCCCCGAGGCGGTCGAGCAGGGCGCGCGCTGACGACGGCGGCGGCGAGGACGAGGACGGCGGCGGCGGTCGAGGGGCGCCGCCGCCGCCGCCGCCGCCGCCCTCTCCCCCCTCCTGCTCCTCCTCCGCCTCCTCCTCGTCCGCGGCCTCGGCCGCCAGCCCGGAGAAGAGCGACGCCAGGAGCGACACCGTGCGCTCCTCCAGCTCGCGCGCGCCGTCCCGGTCGAGCGCCATGCGCGCCTTTTTCTTCTTCCTCTTCTTGTTCCTCGTCCCGTCGGCGCCGTCCTCCGCCGCCCCCCCGGCCTTGAGCTTGGACCGCCCCATAAACAGCCCAAACAGCGGCCCGAGCCCGCCCTTCTCGACGACGGCGCGCGCCACGGGCGGGCAGCGCGTCGCCGCAAAGTCGAGCGCCCGCAGCGCGCCCGCCCGCCCGGGCCTGCGCGACCGCAGCATCAGCACGCACAGCTCCACGCCCTCGTCGGCGACAAAGGCGAGGCGCGCGGCGGGCGAGGGCGCGGACAGCAGCGCGCTGAGCGCGCCGAAGACGTTCTCGAGCAGCTCGGCCTCCTCGGCGCCGTCCGGGTCGCGCGCGCGGAACGGGGCCGCGGCGCGCAGGAGGGCGTCGACCCCCCCGGCGGCGACGACGGCGTCGGCGACGGCCGAGGAGGCGGCGGCGGGCGTGGGGGCGGGGGCTCGAGGGGGGGCGCCGCCCTCCTCGTCCTCGTCCTCGGCCTCCTCGTCGTCGTCGAGCGAAGCCCCCTCTGCGCCCATCAGCATCGCCGCGAGCACCTCGGCCGCCGCCAGCTTGATCGGGTCCACCCCCTCGGCGCCGCCCCCGCGCGGCGCGCGGCGCTTGACGCGCGCGAGCATCCACGCGAGCAGCGAGGGCGCGCGGCGGCACACGGCCAGCGCGCCCTCGGCGCCCAGCAGCCCCGACAGGTTCTCCGCGAGCGCGAGCGCGGCCAGGGCGCCTTGGGCCTCCTCCTGCGCGGCCTCGTCCAGGGTCGTGGCGCGCTGCGCCACCAGCTCGAGCCCGCCCGCGGCGATCACGGCGCGCGCCAGGGCGCGCGCCGACACGCGCTGCGCCCGCGCCTCGTCGACGCCGCCCGCGCCGAGCGACGAGGCGCCGCCCTCGTCGGTGTCGGTGAGCTCTTGCAGGAGGGCGAGCGTCTCGCAGCCGATGTCGGCGTTCTCGTGCGCGAGGAGGCCGAGGATGCACTCGAGGTGCTTGTTGGTGGCGTCCGCGGTGCGTAGGGCTGAAGACGAGGAGGCGAGGTGAGGGGCTGCGGCCGCGCCGCCGTCGTCGTCCTCCCCGCCGCCGCCGTCCGCTCCGCCGCCGCCGCCTGCTTTGTACAGCAGCCCGAACAGCTCCGGGCTGGCGGCCAGGCCCGCCAGCGCCCGCAGCGCGCCCATGATGTCCACCTCGCTCTCCAGGAAGCGCATCGGCTCGTCCGGGTGGCGCGCGCGCAGCCGCACGTTGTCGGCGACGCGCTTGCCGAGCGCGGCGAGCAGGCGGCGCGCCCCCCTGGCGTCGGTTGGGGCCGCGGCGGCCAGGTCGGCCAGCGCGCCCTCGCCGCCGGCCTCGGCCTCGGCGCGCGCGAGCAGCGCCTGGCCGCGGGCGGTCCCTTCGGAGGTGCGCGCGCGCTTGGCGGTTGGGTCGTCGGCGGCGTTGGCGTCGTCGTCAGAGGCGTCGCCGTCGCGGGGCCGGCGCGTCCGCGGCGGGGCCATCGCGCCGCCGCGCCGAGCTTGAGGGTCGCGGTAGTACCCCGTGCCCTCGTCGCCCGTGCCGAAAAAGTAGCCCGGGCGCGGGCCCTCGAAGGACAGGGCGTCGACGAAGCGGGGGCCGAGGGCGGCGGCCGAGGGGAACGACGACGCCATGGCGCGACGCGGCGCTCGCTCTGCTGCTTTCTGAAGCGGCGCTTCGCCCGCCCGTGATGACGGAAGCCCCGCCCGCGGTTGTCTGGCTGGTTGCTGCTTGCGCCCGTGCGCGTCGCGTTTAGATGGAGGACGGACGAGCCGATGGTCGTTCGAGGCGCGTTCGAATGTAGAAACTGGTGGTTGGTTCGTCGGCGCGCGCAGTGCTGGCAGAGCCGGGGTGTGTGGGGTCTGCTGCAAGAGCTCGCGCGACGGCCCAAAGAAGGAGCAGGTGTGGTGTGCGGCACAGCCCGGTCGACGGGGGGCGCCTCTTTCGTTGGGGGGACCGGCGCCCGCCGACGGCGTCGACCTCAGTCGGCGGCGCCCGTCGACGCCGCCGCTCCACGCGACCGGCCGCGCCTCGCGCTGTTCCTTCTTCCTCGCTCGGCGCCAAGCAGCGCGGTTGCATCAACCCAATCGCGATCTTGTCACATCTTCGTGTCCTCCTTCATCAGGTGAGCACATTGAGCGCGCCCGCCATTTGCGCCTGCCCCGCGCGCGCGCGAGAGAGAGAGCTTGCACGAACTGCGACCATCCCTCACCCGCCGGGGGGCTCGTCGTGCGTTTGCGTGCGGCCCGAGCGCGCGCGAGCGCGCGCGCCGCTCGAATAGCCAACGGGCTGACCCGCCTCGGCCGCGTCGCCGACCAATGGCGTGATATACACGCGCGGCGGCCAATCCTCGCTTGCTTGCGGCGGCGGAGGCGGCGGCGCGCCATCGTCCCTCTCTGCCGGCGGCGCGCCTCGCTCACCGCTCGCCGCTCACCGCCCACCGCTCCCGCACCGCCCCTCCCCCCCCCCCCCCAAAAAAACAAAAACACAGCCCGCCAATCAATCAACATGCTCGCCGCCAAGCGCTGCTCCCCGGTCGCGCGGGCCGCCGGCCCCCGCCGCTCCGCCGCCGTCGCCGTGCGCGCCGCCTGGACGCCCGCGGGCGTCACGCGCGCCGACGTCGTGGCCGCGGGCGGCAAGAAGGTCGTCGAGGTCGGGTCGGCGGGCCGGGTGCTCCTCGCCGACGACGGGGGCAAGCTGTACGCCGTCAGCAACAAGTGCTCGCACCTGGGCCTGCCCCTGGTCGGCAAGACGGCCCTCTTGCAAGGCGAGGTGGCCAACGGCTGCGTGACGTGCCCGGCGCACAAGACGCGCTTCTCGCTGGCCGACGGCAGCGTGCAGGGCGAGTGGTGCCCTGGCTTCCCGCAGCTCCCGCTCGTGGGCAAGCTGAGCGACAAGAAGCCGCTGCCGACGTACGCCGTGCGCGTGGGCGCGGGCGACGCGATCGAGGTCGACGTTTGAGGTGGACGGTCGCACGTCCAGCTGGGGGTGAAAACGGGCAGCGGCAGCGGCGCGGCCCGGCGGTCCCGCCGGCGGCGCGGCGCCGCGCCGCTTCATTCGTTGCCAGGGCGCCCGCTTCGCTGCGCACATCCCCAGTACTAGCTTGGAGAAGCACTCGGATCCCACCTTTAAGACAACACTGCAGCACCGGGAGCGAAACCTAGAGCCGATCGGAACCAACATCGCAGATCGAACTTTTGAAAATCATCCTCTCTCTCTCTCTCACCTGCGCACCCGCGCACCCGCGCACGCGCGCACCAACTGCAACATGCCGCCCCAGCCTCAGAGCCTGGTCCTCCACCGCTTCGACGCGCCCTCGTTCGTGCGCGCGACGCTGCTGCGGCGGTACAAGCGCTTCCTGGCCGACGTGCACCTCGAGCAGGCGCCCGCTCCGAGCGGCGGCGGCGCCTCGCTGCCGCCGCCGGTCGCGACAACCACAGTCCACTGCCCCAACACGGGGCCGATGATCGGGCTCATCGAGCACCTGCCGGCGCCCGCGCGCCTGTCCGTCTCCCAGAGCGCGACGCGCAAGTACGCGCACACGCTCGAGATGATCCGGCGAGGTGGAGGCGGCGGCGGCGGCGGCGGCGACCTGCCGGCGGACGGCGGCACCGCCGCCACGGCCGCAGCCCCGACCAACCCGCCCGTCTGGGTGGGCGTGCGCTCGGCCCTCGCCAACGCGCTGACGGCCGAGATGCTCGCCAAGGGCCTGCTCGACGACGCGCTCGGGGGGCCGTTCGAGCGCGTGGAGCGGGAGGTCGCTTACGGCGGTGGCGGTGGCGGTGGCGGCAAAAAGGCGGGCGGGGGCGCGTCCCCGGCGTCGCGCGTCGACTTTGTGCTGCACCGCCCCGCGACGACGGAAGGCAGTGCAGGCCCTCGGACGCTCCACCTCGAGGTCAAGAGCGTGACGCTGGCCGAGGGGGACCTGCCGGGCTTGGGGCCGCCGCGGCGGCCGGGAGCGGCGGCCGAGGGGGATGACGGCGGCCGCAAGGGCGTCGTCGGCATCTTCCCGGACACGGTGTCGGAGCGCGCGTCGCGGCACATGCGCGAGCTGTCGGCCGTCGCGCGCCGCGCGGCCAAGGCGGACAACACTGGCGGCGACACGGCGGCGGCGGGGCCCGCCGCCCCCGCGACCCCGCCCGCCGCCGCCTGCCTGTTTGTCGTGCAGCGCGGCGACGTGGGCGCCGTGGCCCCGGCCTGGCGCCTCGACCGCGCGTACGGCGAGGCCGTGCGCGAGGCCGCGGCCGCGGGCGTCGCGCTCGTCGCGGCGCGGTGCCGCGTGGAGCCAGAGGGGGGGGATGATGCGGAGGAGGAGCGGGGGGCGGCGGCGGCGGCGACGGCGGCGGCGGGAGGCGGCGGCGGCGGCGCCGGCGGCGCGATCGTGTTCGACGGCCTCGTGCCCGTGCTCGTCGAGCGCGGGGCGGCGGCGGCGGCGGAGGCGGAGGCGTCGGAGCGCGCGGCGGCATCTGGGGCGGCCAAGGGGCGAAAGCGCGCGAAAAAGTGAGGGCGCGCGCCGCGCGGGCGTGCAAGGTGCGATCGTTTTTTTTTCTTCTGTTCTTAGGGCGGCAGGCAGCAGCGTGCGCAGCGCGCGGTTTGCTGCCGGTTTCGCCCCGCCTCTCTCCTCGCGCCCTCGCGCCCGCGCGCCGCGCGGCTCCCGATCACAAGCTCCTGACGCACGCCCCGTCCCGCCGTCTCCGCATACCACCTAGGCACTGCGGCACTACTCCTCTGTGCCGCCCGCAATTGTCAGCCCTAGCGCGTTCTGAACGATCGCTACTCGTTTCCGCGCGCGCGCCGCTTGACGGAACTCATCAACCTCCGCGCTGTCTCGGCTGTGGCCCCCGCGCGCTCGCGCACCCACCTCATCGCGCGCGCGCGCCCAAGCCTCCCGTCATCATCACCACCACCACCACCACAACAATAACATGGAGGCGGACGACGACGGCGACGCCCAGGTCGACGCGCTGCTCGACGTGGTCGGGCGCGGCAGCGTCTCGCGCGCCGCCGCCGCGCGCATGCTCGCGCGGCACGGCGGGTCGGCAGAGAGGGCCGCCGACGCCTTTTTCGCGGACGGCGGAAGCGGCGACGCCGGCGCGCCCGCCGCCGCCCCCTCCGCCGACGCAGCAGCGGCGGCGGCGGCGGCGGCGCCAGACAACGCCGAAGGCGCAGGAGGCCCGGCGGCCGAGGACGAGAACGAGGACGGCCGCCTGGGGCGGCGCCGCCCCCTCCGCCGCCGCGCCGCGCTCGAGGCCGAGGCGACGGGCGGGGGCGGCGACTACGCGCTCGACCCGGAGATCCTGGCCGCCCTGGAGGCCGCCGCCGGCCCCCAATCGCCCTCGTTGAGCCCGTCGCCGGCCCCGGTGCCGCCGCCGCAACCGCGCCCGCAACAACAGGGCCGCGGGAACCACCGCCGCCCCTCTGCCTCGTCGTCGGCGCGCCGCCCCGTCGAGTCGGGCAATGCCCCGCCCGCCCCCCCACCCGTCCCGCGCGACCCCGCCGTCCCCTTGACGGCCGAGCAGCAGGCGGAGCGCGACGGCTACGAGCGCGCGTACGCCGCCTGGGCCGCGCGCTGGAACCAGCGGCACGTGGCCGACGCGGCGACGGCGGCGACGTTCCGCATCGACGACCCTCTGGGGCCGCACCAGCTGCTGGCCGCACGCGCGCGCTCGGACAGCGCGTGGGCGCGCGAGGCGGGCGAGGCAGCGCGGCGCGCGTTCGGCGGCCGGGGCGGCGGCGGCGGCGGCAACGAAGACGACAACAACAACAACAACAACGACAACAACAACAACAACAACAGCACCGCCGACGGCGACCCGCGCTCGTGGCTCCCGCTCCTGGCGCACCGCCGCCCGGGCGACGGCGCCCTCTACAGCGCCACCCCGAGGGCCGCGCGCGACGCGGACGGCAGCGACGACGTCAACCCGTGGTGGCGCATGCGCACGGACGCCGCGGCGTCGTCGTCGCTCCCCGCGCTAGGCCCGGCGGCGGCGGCGGCCGTCGCCGCGCCCGCAGCCGCGGCAGGCGGCGCCTCGGCCCCCTTTTCCGCCGCCGCCGCCGCGGCCGCGGGCGCCGCGGCCGCCGCCTTTCCGACGGGGCGCCCCGCCGGCCGTTCAGCCGCCGCCCCGGCGTCCGCCGCCCCCGCCCCGGCTGCGCTGCTCCCCACCTTCCCCGTCTACCTGGGCCACGTCGACTTTTGGCTGGCCCCCCGGCCCCGCGACGCCAACGCCGGCGCCGTCGCCCTCGCGGCCGACCTCGTGCGCCGCGGCTGCCTCCCGCCCTCGCTCCTGGCCCTGCGCGTCGGCCACTGGCACCCGAGCCTCGACACGCGCATCGACGGCGAGCCGGCCGAGCCGGCCGAGGCCCTGCGGCGCGTCGAGCGCAACCCCCTGGCCGCGGCGCTGTCGCTGGCGCTCGAGGCCGAGGCGCTCAACCCGCACGTGGCGGGCCTGCAGGGCGGCGCGGCGTACGTGCACGTGCCCTACCGCGGCGGCGGCGGCGGCAGCGCCGCCGCCGCCGCCGCGGGAGGACCCGGAGGAGCCGCGCCGGACGCGGACGGCGGCGCCCCCAACAACGCCAGCGCCAGCAACGGCGGCAGCAGCCTGCCCCGGCCCGTGCCGCGCGTGGCGGCCGCCAGGCGCCTCCGCGCGGCCGCGCTCAAGTGGGCGACCACCACCGCCCTGGCCATGGGCGTGTTCCAGTTTGAGAGCGTCGAGACGGTGCAGGCGCGCAACTTCTTCGGGCAGCGCGTGGTGTACCAGCGCTTTCGCGACTCGCGGCGGGACTACGTGCGCGACGACGACGAGGACGACGACGAGGAGGAGGAGGAGGAGGGGGAGGAGGAGGAGGGGGGGCAGTTTGGGGCGGCGGCGGCGGCGGCAGGCGCGGCACGAGGGGGAGGGGGAGGAGGAGCGGGGCGGGGCGGCGGCGGCGGCGGTCGCGGAGGCGGCGGCGGCCAGGGCAACAACAACGACAACAGCGGCCCCTCTGGCAGCAACGCCAACGGCCGCCCCGCCCCCGCCATCCCCGACCCCGAGCTCCCCCGCATATGCGCCGCCGAGCCGTCCTCGACGCCCGCCGCGCGCCGCCCGACCGCCCTGCAGGCGTGGGGCGCCGACGACGCGCTCCGGCGCGCGTGCGCCGTGCAGGGCGCCGTCGCGCTTGGCGCGCTCGCCGCCGAGCCGCTGCCGCCCGCGCCGCGCCTGCCCAGGCCCCCTCCTCCCCCCCGGTCGGAGCCCGGGGCGCCGCCCCCCCGGGACCTGTTCGCGGAGGCCCTGGCGCGGCAGCGCGCCGACGAGGGCGCGCCGGACGAGGGGCTCGCGACGCACGGCGGCAGAAGCGACTTTTCGGGCGCGTTTGCGCTCGCGCTGCGGCCCTGCCTGCAGCGCGCGCTGCTGCGCGCCGAGTTTGAGCTGATCGGGCCGGACGGCGCGCCCGTGCGCCCGCCGGCCGCGCTGCCGGCGGAGGGCGCAGGGGCGGTGGGTGGCCGGGGCGACGACGCGGCGGCGGCGGCGGCGCCGGCGGCGGCCGCCAAGGGGCGCGGCGGCGGCGGCGGCAAGAAAAAGGCGGCGGCGCGGGCGGCTGCCGACGAGGAAAAAGCGGCGGCGGCGGCCGCCGCGGGCAGCAAGAAGGGCAAGGCCGCCGCTGCTGCCGTCAAGGCCGAGCCCGCTGCGGCCGCCGGCAAGGGCAAGAAGCGCTGCGCCGCCGCTGCGGCCACAGAGCCCGCCGCGGCCCCCGCCAAGAAGAAGCAGCGCGCGGCGGCCGGAGGCGGCAAGAAGGGCGCCGCCGCCGCCGCCGCCGCCGCCGCCGCCGCCAAGCGCGGCGAGGAGGAGGAGGAGGAGGAGGCCGACGACGGCGCGGCCCCCCCGTCCGCCCCGACCCACCCACTCGACGTCGCCGCAGCGCAGGCGCGCGGCGTCGCCGCCGAGGGCCGCGCCACGCGCGTGCGCCTGCACCTGTGGCTGACGCGCCGCGCGTTCGAGGTCCTGGGGCACGGGCCGCGGCACGGGGGCGGCACGGGGGCGGGCGAGGCGGACGGCGGCGCCGCCGACGGCGAGGACGACGCCGATGACGACCCGGCGTGGGCGGGCGAGGTCCCCGGCGCCGCCGACGGCCACTCCGCGGGGCTCGACGCCGACCCGTCGACGACGGCCGAGGGCAAGGCGGCCGTCCCCGGGCTCACGCCCGCGCAGGCGCGCAGCCTCGGCCGCTCGCTGTTCTCCGTCCTCAACACGGTGCTGCTGCGGGGGGAGGGGCTGGCGCTCGGGCCCGACTCGGACGCGCTCATCAACGCCGAGCCGGACCGCGACGCCCCCCTCGAGTTCCTGCGGCGCGAGCGCGAGCGCGCGCGGGCGCAGCAGCAGCTGCAGCAGCGGCAGGCGGCGGCGGCGGGCGCAGCGGCGGCGGCGGATGCGGAGCGCGCGGCTTCGGAGACGCCGCCGCCCCCGCCCCCGCCCTCCGAGCGGCCGCCCTACGGTCCGGCCGACGTGATGGCCATGCCGCCGCGCGCCTTCACGATCGAGGCGCTGCTCGAGGCCGGCCGGCTGCCGCGCGACTACCCGGGCCTGGAGCTCGGCGGCGCGGTCGGCGGTGGTGAGGCGGGCGAGGCGGAGGGCGAGGCGGCCATCGGCCCCGCGGCGGCGCCGAGCGGCCCCGCCGCCGCCGCCGCCGCCGCCGCCGCCGCCGCCCTGCGCGCCGCCCTGCTCACGCAGCCCAAGCCCTTCCAGCTGCAGGGCGTGGCTTGGATGCTGCGCCGCGAGGACGGCGGCGACGCGTTGGGGCGCGGCCACCTGCGCGTGCACCCCCTGTGGGCGCAGCTCGTGGCCCGCAACGCCGAGCCGCAGCCGCCGCTCTTGCTGCCCTTGCCGCCGCCGGCGCGGTCGTCGGGGCCCCCCTCCTCCGCCCCCGCCCGCCCCTCCCCCCCCTCCCGCCCCTTTGTCTTCTACGCCCACCGCATCGAGCCCTGCCGCCTCATGACGCGATTTCCCGCCGCCCCCGCCGGCGTCGGCACGTGCGGCGGGCTCCTGTGCGACGAGATGGGCCTAGGGAAGACGCTGCAGGTGCTGATGCTGACGGTCGCGCACCCCCCGCCGGGCGGGTGGGCGGTCCCCGACCCGCGCGCCTGGACGCCGGAGGGCTGCCCGCCCGCGGGCGTGCCCCTGCCCCCGCTGCCGGGCGAGCGCCCGCCCCCGCCGCCGCAGGGCGCGAGCAAGGAGGCGTGGCAGCGCGACGTGGCCGACGCCGGCGCGGCGGTCGAGCGCGCGCGCGAGCACCCGCCGCCGTGCCCCGTGCGCACGACGCTCGTGGTCGCGCCGGCCAACCTGCTGCCGCAGTGGGCCGGGGAGGTGCGGCGGCACCTGAGGAGCGGGGCGCTCCGGTGGGGGGTCTACCAGGCCGGGGTCACGGCCGCGGCCGTGGCGGCGGCGGCGAGGGCGGCGGCGGGTGGTGGCGGCGGCGGCGGCGGCGGTGGCGACGGCCAAGGAGGCGACGAGGGCGCCAACGGCGACAATGAGGACCCCGCCGCCGCCGCCGCCGCCGCCGCCGCCCCCGCCGCGCCCGACCACTCGACGACGCGCCGCGCCACGCGCACCGCCCGGCAGCGCGAGCACGAGATGGCCGCGCGCGGGGGCGCCGCCACCGCGCGCGAGGCGTACGAGCGCGCCGTGCGCCCCCCCGTGGTCTGGGCGACCGCGGGCGACGCCTTTGCGTCGCTGCTGACGGCGGAGGAGGCGGCAGCGGCGGCGGCGGCCCGCGCGGGCGGCGGCGGCGCCGGCGGCGCGGCCTCGACGTCGCGCCGCAACCGCAACCAGCAGTTGAGCAACCAGCACGGCCGCCGCGGCGGCGGCCGCGGCAACAACAACAACAACAACAACAACAACGCCGAGGAGGCGGCGGCGCGCCGGCACGAGGCCGCGCGCGAGGCCGAGGCGCGCCGCGCCGCGCGCGTCGCGCCCTCGCAGCTCGTCCCGCTGCACGAGTGCGACCTCGTGCTCATGTCGTACGAGACGCTGCGCTCGGAGCTGTCGCGCGCCGTCGCCGCGGCCGACGCCCCCGCCCGCAAGCGCCCCGCCGCCGCCAACGGCGGCCCGTCGTCGTCGTCCTCCTCCTCCGCGCAGCAGCTCCCCCCGCCCCTCCTGCGCTACGGCTTTTGGCGCATCTGCCTGGACGAGGCCCAGAACGTCGCCAACTCGTCGTCCGTCGCCGCCGCGACCGCGTCCATGCTGTACCGCCGCCACGCCTGGACCGTCACGGGCACCCCCCTGTCGCAGCACGCCGGCGAGGTGCGCGGCCTCGCCGAGTTCCTGGCGGCCGAGCCGTTCCACCGGCGCGCCGCGTGGCGCGCCCTGATGCCGCAGGACCCGCCCGGCCGGTGGAACCGGCGCCTGGCGGCCACGCCCGCGTCGTTCCGCGCCTTCCTCTCGGGCGTGCTGCTGCGGCGCGGGAAGCGCGACGTCGCGTCGCAGCTCGCGCTGCCGCCCTGCGAGCGCCTCGACGTGCGCGTGCACCTGTCGACGGCCGAGCGCGCCTTCTACGGGCAGCTCGAGGCGCGCTTCGCGGCCCTGCTCGAGGCGCTGGCGCGGGGGGGCGCCTGGGGCGCGCAGCCGCAGCAGGCCGCCGCGCTGCTGACGGCCCTCCGGCAGGCGGCCATCCACCCGCTCGTCGCCGGCGGGGCCGCGAGCCTGCACGCCGCCGCGGACGCCGGGGTCGGCGGCGGGCGCCACGGCGGCGGGCGCGCGGGCGCCGGCGCCGCGCGCATGTCGATGCGCGACATCATGGCGACCCTGGTGGGGCGCGCGCTGGCCGAGGCCGACGCGGCCGCGGGCGAGGTCTGGGCGCTCGAGGTGGCGGCGGCGGCGGCGCGCGACTGGGCGCGCGGCGACGCGTCCTTGGGCGGCCTCAAGGCGGCGGCGGCCCGCGCGCGGCGCGTCGGGGACGCGTCGGCGGCGCTGGAGGACGCGGAGCTGCACGCCGCGGTGCGCGGGTCGGACGGGGACCTGGTGGTGGCGGCGGCGGCGTCGGCTGCCGGCGCGTCGGGCGGGAACGGCGGCGGCAAAGGCGGCGGCGAGGGAAGCAGCCGCCGCCTCGACCCCGCCGCCGTCCTGGCGGCCGTGCGCGCGGGCGCCGCGCGCGCGTCGCTGGCGGACGCCAAGGCCGAGAAGGAGGAGAAGCGCGCCCTGCTGGACGCCGAGGCGCGCCGCGAGAAGCTGCTCAAGCGGCGCGACCGGCTGCGCAAGGCGGCGGCGGCGGCGGCGGCGTCCAAGGGAGGTGGTGG
>Ga0315905_10006460_pt1 | contig 11919 bp, 12 predicted proteins | sample LakEriMetagenome_5_FD_203522 | JGI IMG/M metagenome (GOLD analysis project Ga0315905, IMG submission 203522) | Freshwater fungal communities from buoy surface, Lake Erie, Ohio, United States - Buoy 4 MA121 | ecosystem: Environmental > Aquatic > Freshwater > Lake | place: USA: Lake Erie, Ohio...
AATATTTAATGGACGATATTCAAATTAAGGTAAAAGTTTTAGAAATCAATGGTAGATTATTAGAATATGAACAACAAAAAGTAATATTAAGTGCTAAACAACAAGAATTAAACCATTTAGCAAATATGTTAAATTTGGAATTTAATAAAACAAAAGATGATATTTTGGAAAATCTGAAAAAAGAAATGGATAGAACACCAGACGACCAACATCAACCCTATTATGCATTACTTCAATATGTTACTAAAAAAAATATTTATCAAATTTAAAAAACTCTAGGATTTTTTTTTAAAAAAATTTAGAAAAACATTTAAGAAAATTTTTTCTAAATTAATATAATGAATAAATATAACGAAAGTAAAATTTATAAAATTACTAGCGAACACACTGATAAAATATATATTGGATCTACTGCTGAAAAATATTTATCACAGAGAAAAGCTGTTCACACAGCATTATATAAAAGGTGGAAAGCAGATAATAAAAAACAATATTGTGCATCATATGAATTATATAAATTAGGTGATGTTAAATATGAATTATTAGAATTGTATAAATGTAATAATAAAAAAGAATTATTAGAAAGAGAACGCTATTTTATGGAACTAAATACTGGACTACTTATAAATAAAAATAGAACAGGTATATCTGAAGAAGAAAAGAAAAACCAACATACTTTATGTTCTAAAAAATATTATATAGACAATCCAGAAAAATTTAAACAATATTATATAGATAACCAAGAAAAATTAAAACAATATCAAAAAGAACATCGTGCCAAAAAGAAAGCTAATTTAATTTAATATTAAAATTATAATAATTTATAATTTTGATATTTATTTTTTCAATCTTGAAATCAAAGTATACAAAGCACGACCATCAATATGGTTCATATCTTCCAATGTAAAATAAAAACTTGATAAGCTTTCACCCTGAATATTGTATAATGTGCGACAATAACCAAAGTCGAAAAATGTTTTTAGTTGTTTCTCACTAATAACAATATCATCAACACCATCTGTAATAGTGATCTCATCATCAACAGATTTAATAGTGTAATAGAAATTATTGTAAATATCTTTATCTCTTAGTTCATTAGTATGACATACAATTTTACAGCCAACAGATGGGGTTTTAATTTTATAACTATCGTGTTTTTCACCCTTGACAATAGCATAATCAATACCTAATTTAGTTATCATTTTCTTGTTGTATTTTTGTCTAGTACTATTAGTGTATGTAATTATTGTCTCAGCTTCTTCATAACTTTTAGAATTATGTTTGTTAACTTCTGCCAATATGTCTTTACTCTTAGTCATACCAATAAGGCTATCATAATATTCAAATGTGAAATCGTTTCTATAGTTTGTTCCTAGTTTGGTAATATGACCGTACATATAATTCAAGTAAATAGGGCTATCACATGGTTCAGATGAAACTGGTTTTAATTGTTTGAAATCACCAAATGAATAAATATTTTTACCCATCATAGCAGACTTTACAAGAATATTATTAGAATTACTATCAAGCATCCCAACCTCATCAACAATAATATTTTTTTCAGTAGGCACAGTATGACTAAAACAATATTTTTGAATAACATTACAATTAATTTTTTTGCTTCTATATTCTCTGATACTGGCATGTGATGGACTAAGAACAATATAATCATCTAATTTAGGGATTAATTCATTGATGATATAATGAGTTTTACCAGAACCAGCATAATCAGCAAATAGTTTATTAGATGAATTAATAGCATCTAATTTAAATGTTGGTGGTTCATCATCATTAGCATCACCTAAATCACTTCGCAATGGTTTAGAGTCTTGCATTTTCCATTCACCAATTTCTTTACCTTCTGTTATTTTCTTTGTGTATGTAAATGTAATAGAATCGCATCTAATTTGTTTGATTTTATCAGGTGTTAATTTGAGTTCTTTGATTTTTTTGTAAATAATTTTACGAGCTTCACAAAGGGTTTGAATTCTGATAGGCACTTTATTAAATATATCAGTGGTAGGTGTTTCATCAACTTCATAAATCATGTTGTATTCATCATCTAATTTTTTCACATATCCTTCTGATGCTTTTGTTTCATCTTGATTAGCAATTTTAACAAATTTCATTTCAGATTTAGTAGCTGATTTTTTTTCAAATGAACCAATCATACAATTAACAACAAATTTAAAATTTTCATTGCTTAGCTTTTGGTATAATGTGTTAATCATATCAGTGTAATAATTTTCTTTGTATTCACATGAAATAGCTTCTAGCAATTCAAATTCAACGCCTTCTTTTTTACAGAACTGTAAATAATCACATGAAGCAAAATTAGTTTTGGGTAATAAGATAGATGAATATTTAGGACTAGCAATATAGAAGTATCCTTCTTCTAATTTAGTAGGGTTCATGATATGCTTAGCGGTTTTGATGTCAATTTTAATCAAATATTTTAATTTTCTCAACGCATCAGAATAATGTTTGTTATGATCTAAACTAATTGTTTTTTTAGTTTCATCAAATTCTTTATTTACATGATTATATCCGCCTTCATTTGATGAATGAGGAAAGAAAGAATCAACAGAAGATTTTAAAAATAATGGTTCAATAACTTTGTGAATGTTTTGTTTATTGATAAAATATGTCATTGATTTTTCTAATCCTAAAGCAGTTAATATTTCCAAACAAGATTCATAATCTTTATTGTTATGATATACAGTTGAACCTATTTGAAAATTACAAATTACATCATTGTGAATACCAACAGAATCATTATTAGGATATTCTCCTGTTTTTAATAATTCAATTAATTTATCTTGTAATTTACTACATAAAACAAGTTCAGTTGGTTCTATTTTAGGGACTTTGCGAAGATATGAATTTTTGATTGGGTAAAAATGATTGTTGTAAGCAATACCAATAAGTGGTGTTTTATGATTATTACTTTTATGTGTAGGATTATATCGTTCAATAATATTACCAGCAATATCAAATATTTTCATTGTGATATCGTATTCCATACAAAACTTTAACATGTCTTGAGTGGTGGCTCCATCTTTACTAATATATTTTTTGATTGTATTAGGTGAAATTCTTTTATACATCTTTGTAATTACTTGTAAAACACAACTATCATTATTGCTTTCATTTAGTTCAACATTTTCGCCATAAATACGGCATATATTTAATGGTTTACCCTTCAATACCATTCTATCAAAAGTTAATTCAGTTTCATTTCTTGTAATAAATGATATACCTAGTTCACCCCCATCTCTTTTTTTAGCAATTTCCATATTAGCTAATCCTGCAGATACATCATTTTCTACTATTGGGTGTGAATCAAGCATTTTATTAAAAAGTCGTCTTATCACATCGTCAATACTTGTTAATACTTCTTTTTCTACATCAATAGTTATAGTTGTTTCATAACCATTACCAGATGATACCCATACAACTTGAATTACACCCATTATTTTACCAGTAACTTCAATATTAAGTGGGATAGGTTCTTTAGTGATGTAGATACCTTTTTTGATAGCCCCACCAGTAATAAGTCTGTTATTGATTTTCTTCACACCAAATTCACGAAGCAATAATGGGCTATTCCTAATATCAATTTTATCAATATCACCTGTATCTGTGTTGTGTATATAGCGAATTGGGTTATCTTTCATATCATTTACATCAGCAACTGATACTTTTAATCTATTAGCAACAGCTTCAACTGTGCCATTTTTACGTTTTCCTAAATAATTAATTTTAGACATTATATAATATAATAATAGAAAAAATTTCTTAAGTCATTTTTTTTTAAAAAATTTTGAAAAAAAAAATCTAGAATAAATTTTGTAAAAAAAATTATATTAAGAAATATTTTCTAAGTTAATATAATATGAGTGTTTCTGCCGAAGTTCCTAAAGTGAATAAAACTACTAACATTAAAGAATACAAGAAAGAGCATTACCAAAAGAATAAAGGTTATATTTTGTCATTTCATAAACAACGAGTGAAATGTGAAAAATGTGGTAAAGACTTAGCTTATAGTTCTAAGAGTTCGCATTTGAAAAATAATCGTTGTAAGATTCTAGTGGATCTCGTTTCTGGTATTGTGCCACCAAGTGATAATCCTAATTTACTCGTTACAGATTTTCAAGATATAAAAATTCCTACTACAAATTAATGTTTTACTATTATTTTATACGTTATATTAATAATGTATCAAATATCACAAGAGACAAGAAGAATAGCCAAACAACACGGGTTGAGGGTGGAACCAAGCCAAGTAAAACATAAAAAAATATCTGTGTTTCGTGGTGATGATTATTTAGGGAGTGTTGGGGCGATAGGCTATGATGACTACCATACATTCAAACGAAAACAAGGGCAAGCAGTTGCTGATGAACGTAGAAGACTATATCTACAGAGACATGAAAAAGATAGGCACAAAAAGGATTCTAAAGGCTATCTAGCTTCAATTCTACTTTGGAATGGGTAGTCTTATGATGGTGATGGTGTCGCCTTTCTGTTCTAATACAACAACTTGATTTGATATGATCACAACAATAAACATCTTTGACTTTTACTTCTACATTTGGTTGGTCATCTCTACAACAACACGGTTTATTTCCCATTATATTATAATATTTTATATATTATATTATAATGATAACAGATTATCCTGAAGTGTTAAAAGCAGAAAAAGATAGATTAGTTGGTACAACATTAATACCATCTTATGGTAAATTACCAGTTCATAATAAAAAATTTAATCAACTTATACAATATCTTGAAAAACTAAATAAACAACTACAAGTCCCAAATCCAACAAAAAAACAAATTGGATTACAAGACACCATTAATACACAATTGAATTTAGAACGATTGAAAATATTAGCTGATGAATATGAAAAATCAGATAAATCAGAAAGCACATTTCAAAAAATTTTGGCACAGTTAGCCTTCAGAAATTGGTGCGGAGCAGGTACTAATATATATGAAAATATAAGACAAGACCTTGATAACCCTTCAAAAATGTTTGCTATAGATACAATTTGTAGAGATCATGACATTCGCTATACTAAGGCAAAGACAAAAGAAGACCTAGCAAAAGCTGATGATATAATGATGGAAGAAATAATGAAAAAATATGTATTGAATTTTGACAAGAATTTTATCACTGGTAATTATGAGCGTGATTTTTCAACATGGAGTTCATCTTTCAATTCATTATATAATCAAGTAGTTTCATTGCTTGAAGCTAGTTTCGCCACTGGTTTAATTTATGAAACTAGTAAAACATTTTTGAATACAGTTATAGAAGGTGTTAAACTACCATTTAGATTAGCTAATTTTTTACATGAAAATTATAGAAATGCTTATCCCAATTTACCGCCAAATATACCACGTTCAATAAGGGCAAGTATAGTAGGCATGAATAGAGATATAGCACAACAATCATTTAATACTTTTGCAAATACAGCAACTAAAATTGTTAAACAAGGCACCAAATTATTAGTATCATCAGTATTCAAAGATAAAGTATATGCAACACTAGCTTTTTTAGCGATTGGTTTTAAAAAATCTATTGAAGAATTTTTTGATGTATCAATAGTCAGTCCAGTAAAACACGAAGTATCAGACGAACAATTAAATGAAATCATAAGAGTGTTTGAAATATTACAAAATGAATATTTAACAGATTCAGACATACAACCAATTAAAGTTGGCGACCAATGGCAAAATGAACTGATAGAAATACCACCAGTTGAAGAATTAGAAAAAGAACTAGCTGAGATATTTGTGATGAATAAGGAATATGTTGAAAAACGTTATGAGATAGCTGAAGTAATGGAAGCATTACCTGAAGAAACAATAGAAGAGAAAAGCATAGATGACTACATAGATAGTATATTACAAGACCTAAACAGCATACAACCCGAAGAGATTAACACGCCAATAGATGACTACATAAATAAACTATTAACCATTAATGAGGAAGAAGAAAATTATATAGAGGAGGAAAATTTTCCAGATTTTTAATCTAGTTTAATATAATGCCATTTACAAAAGACACTCTAACACCCATTGGACTTAGACGACTTCGACCTATTTTAAATAAAATGATAGCACATAAATCAGCTTTAGCACAAAAACCAAAAAATAAAAAATCACATGTAGAACTTAGAAATAAAGCAATCGCAAAACAAAAACGTAAAAATTTAATGTTTGATAATGAAGCTTATGAAAAGCTGAGCCCTGCCGATAAAAAAGCTTATCTAATTGATAAAATTTTAATAGTTCAGAATGAACCATTTTTAGCAGGTAGTAAATATGCAAATGATTACAAAGGTAAGCTACCTGATTATACAAAAGATTTTGAAAATAAAAAAATTGATGAAAAAAGTGGATATATTATAGAACAAGAAGGCGAAGAAGAAGAACCAGAACCAGAAAAGGTTTTAGCTTCTGAAATACAAAAATATAAGCCAGAAGAAGAGAAACAAGCCGAGCCAGAGCCAGAAGAGCCAGAACCAGAAGAACCAGAAGAACCAGAACCAGAACCAGTTGAAACTCAACCAGTTGAAACTCAACCAGAAATGAAAGAAGAACCAAATAAAAAGGTATCACTAAAGACAGGTATTCAAAAATTTAGAGACAGAAGATACGAAGCATATTTAGATGCATTATATGATTTTGATAATAGAATTAGTGAATTTAAAAATCTCAAATCAGGAGAATCTGGACTACTTAGTGAAATTAATGATAATGTCATGGAAAGTCTTGAAAGGTTATCTGAATCTGCTTTTAGAAAAGATAAAACACAAAACGATATGAGAATCCAAAAGGTTAAAGAATATGGTGATGAATTAAAAAAAGCTATTGGTATTGTTGGTATCAATACTGCTGATACAGCACGAATTAAACAAAGACTAGAACAATATAAACAAAATGAACGCAGACCCGAAGCTATGAAACCAGCTATGCAATATGTTGAAGATGTAGAAAAAGGACAAAACGCACCAGAAATATCTTATGAATCAGAACAAAAAAATGTATTTGTAGACCAATCAAATAAAGGTAAAACAGTTGGAGACCAAAATATTGGCAATGTCCGAGCTATTGGAATAGCACCAATGACAGCACCAGCACGTGAAGAAGAAGTTATACCACCACCTAGCGAACGGGCTAAATCTCTCCGAAGATTTGCAAATTTTCGATGGGTCTACTCCAATCAGAACAGCGATTTAGGGTATGACAGCCCCTTTCAAAGGATACAAGACCAAGAAGATAAACGCAGATTTGGAATGTGTTATTTACCTACTAGTAAATTACCAAAACCAGAAACACAAGAAGACTTGAATAAAGTTAAATCTTTTAATACTTATCCATTGGTACCAAGTCAAAATCTTTCTGGTATTATGCAACCAGCTGGTGAATTATCTTTTAAGTCATCTACTAACCCAAATGCTAGAAAAATTGGAATTGATGAAAAACAATTTGCTAATACCAAATTATACAATTTTGAGCCAACCCAAATAAATATAAAATCTAACAACCCATTTTCTGGTATGTATGGTATGCAACCACTTGACCAGATAAAACGTAATCCAGATATACAAGCAAATACATTAGAATTTAGTTCTGCCATGTATGACGATTGTCCGTTAGAAAGAATTAAAAACAAATACAATAAGAAGATTATTACATAATTTTTCTAACTTAGAGTAATGAAGAAAATAAAGTTTTTGAAATCCAACTATAAGCCCCCGAAAAGACCAGCTCTTGATGGTAAGCTAGAAGACTATAACCCATTTACATATAAACGTAATTTATTGTTTGAGAAAAAAGTTGATAAACAAACGATAAAAGAAAATAAGAAAAAATATGAATTGAGTGGATCAGATACTGATTCTAGTTCGTCAGATTCAGACGATAAATTTAAACCAACTATCAAAGACCCACCTAAAAGAAAACCAATGATGCCTAAAAAAGAACAACCTAAATTTGAAGGTTTAAAAATAGTTGGCATAGATTCTACAAAAAATATGACTGAACAACGCCCTACAATGGAATCTAATATCATCCCAAAACATCCATCGATTAATATGGTGCTGGGATCTATAGGGAGTGGTAAGACAGTTATGTTGTGTAATATGTTATTAAATCCAGCAATGTATGGAAAAGATAAAACAGGGCGACCTTATTGGGACGAAATATTTTTATTTACCAATAGTTCAGATGATATAATGCAAAAATTAATAGATGATGGTATAATTCCAAAAGAACATGTCAAGCATCACCCAGAGGAAAAACATTTGAAAGCAGTTATCAAAAAGCAAAAAGAAAAAGTCAAAATGGCGAATGGTGATTGGGCTAAGGTGCCTAAAATATTTATTGTGCTTGATGATATCATTGATTGTGATATTGTTAAATCAAATACATTTAAATCATTGTGTTCTAGACCTCGTCAAATTAATTGTAGCGTTTTTGTATTATCACAATACTATTTTAGTTTGCCAAAAATATGTAGACAGAATGCAACTAATATATTTTGTTTTAGTGGGAACGTCCAAGATAAAGAAGCTTTATCTGATACTTTTACACCACCTAGTTTAAACAAAAAAGAATTTGGTGATATACTTGGTTTCTGTTGGACTAAGGACGAAAAATACAGTCACCCGTTCATACATATAGACCGGCGACAACCAGAAACAGAACGTTTTAGAAAATGTATAACGGATGTCATTGATATTGAATCTTTTAAAAAACAATAATATAATTATTTTCTAATATATAATTATATTAATGGAAAGTTTCGGTGGATATACTGAAAATTTAAAACAGTTCAACGTTTCTAATTTACGTGTTAGCACATCATTTAGAAGTAATTATTTTGACCCTGATACAAATTGTAGAATTGATTTTACACAAAATAGAGTCATAAACAATATTGTTAAGATTAATTTGAATTATGTAGAAATATGTAATAACTTTTTCAATATAGCATCATACAATAATAAATATACTTTTATTGTTTTAACTAATGGGGTACCCGTTGTTTATCCAGATATTGTACCACCAAATTACTACAATACAACTACATTAGCAGCTTATTTACAAGAAACTTTATCAGATGGTACAGGTGCTGGTGCAACTACTGTTGTATGGTCTGAAACATTAAGAAGATTTGTTATTAATACTAATGATGCTACTATAAAAATCAGATTTAATGTTTCGGGTCCTCCAAAAAATTTTCTTGGAAATAACTTTTTACATATCATAGGCTTAGACCCTTTGGGGGTGGGTTATGAAGCAAATGATACTGATACACCGTTTCCATATCCTCCAAACTTGACAGGGGCTACCAGTGTTTATATAATGAGTGATAAATTATGTAGTGGTAAATCTATATTGAATGTTATAGGTCCCAACGATGCTAATACTAGCAGAGATATACAATCACAGTCAGCCAATGAAATTATGTCATTTGGAATCACGGCACCTTATGGGGCTTATCAAACTTATTACTCGCAAGGTGATGATCGTGCTGAATTTGTTTATTCTCAAGGCTTTTCACTTGATTCATTAGATTTGAAATTTACAGATGAGTATGGAAATATTCTTGAAACTGACGCTAAGAATACCCCTATTTATTTATCATTCAAAATTACATACCAATAAATAAAAATATTATATCATATATAATAATATAATGTTTTTAAATTCTCCAGTAAAAGTATTTAGTGCAATATCTAACAGTTCATTAACTAGTGTAGGTAATGAGCTTTATGAAAACGGTGTCAGAATAGCAACACAAACAGATATCGATACATTACAACAGGAAATAGATAATATTGTCCCAGGAAATCCTAATGCATTAGTCGCAGATCAGCCATTGGTCATACCCGAACAAGGCAGTGTTATTATTTCAGATGGTATTTCATCAACTGGAACGAATTTTAGCCAAGACCTTATTATCCGTGATTATGACGCAATTGATGTTTATAAACAATTAAATGTAAATGGTGGTTTAAATATTCAATCATTATCAACATTACCAGTTGTTATGACTTCGGGCACTAATGATTTTACAGTAAATAATACCCAAGGTTCGAGAACACTTTTTATAAATAGCAGTTCTTATGATTTTGATAATAACATAATTTCAAATGAAAATGTAATTTTAAACAACGGCAAAGCACTAACATTAAATAATAATTTTGATAGTGATAACATTAAATTATACAAAGCAAATGAATTGAATGGAACATTTTTTATTGATAATCAAACCGGAACCAAAACAACTTTTAAAGGGGCTAACGGTTATTTTATGGATAATAATTTATCCATAGGAGACAACACAACTGATAAGAAAATATATCTCAACGGAAATGAAATTACACCTAGTTCTGGTGTGGGTGTTAGTGCTGGTATGCTTCGTGCTTTGAATTTAAATTTATTAGTCCCTACGGTTGCTCAAACATATGATGTAGTATGGTCTAATTTAACCCCTCAACAACAATTAGAATGGAAAGGATTAGATCCTACAACATCAGACCCTGTACAATCAGCAACAGGTAATTATTGGTCATTTGTTAAAAGTGCACCATCTGCAAATAAAATTAACTGGAGCCTACCTATTGATCTAAGTGCTTATACTTTTCAGGATTTACAATCAGTATGGGCTATAGTGAGATTTAATAACTCAACAACAATCAATGCCGAAGGTCAACTATGGTTTCAGATCCAAACTAGTCCAGCTACAGGTGCAAATTTTTACAGAACACGATGGAATTATTCAAACAGTGCTACACCAATGAATCAGTTTCAATACTTTTATAAAATTCATGCTCTTGATACAATAACGACTACAAACGCACAAAACTTAGGTAAAGGTCAGGAAGTAGGACAAACCAAATTTAAGGGTAATCCTTGTGATGTAGAACCGAATTTATGGTCTATAGGTTTTAATAAATTCGTTGGCAGTCCTACGGGAGATACTACTGCAGGTTATACTCAAGCACCAATTTTATCTGTTGCTCTTAATACAGCAAGTAATATTCATACCTACAATTTCGATGTTATCGCTATTGGTGTAAATAACATTAGATATAATTTATTTTATGCTTAAATATAATGGGTAATTCTAATTCAGGTAAATCAATTTGTGTTAATTGCTTAGAGTGTGAAAGTAAAATAAAAATGTTAAATGAAAAACTACATGAGTTACATGCTTTAGTAGAAATTAAAAATACTAGTATAAATATGTTAGAACAACAAATATACATACTAGAAAAGTTTCGTTAAAATTTTATATTGCCAGAGCCTTTAATTCTTTGTTTGGCGAAGTTGGTAGATCTTATATCTGATTTACTTATATCTTGGTATTTCTTGGGTGTGTCCTTATTGATTGTCTTCGATGGACGACATAGCGGATATTTATTATTCTGTGTGTTCTTGTGTCCACATACTTCATAGCCACCGCCTTTTTTTGGTTGATTCAAGTCGACCCATTTCTCTTTTCTCCATGTCTGTAATTTTTTAGAACCACCATCATCACGATAGGTACCACCCATAGCTTTGTAATATTTTTGTATTGCCATGCTTCTATAGGCTGATGTATGTGTTCCATAGGTTTGGTTTGCTTTTGCTTTTGCTCGTGCATACATTTCTGTATTTACAGGTTCGGGCATATATATAATATCATAGAATATTTCTATGACATTATATTTTTTGGCGACGGATTAATTTTTGCTGACAGTCGGGGAGGGGTAGGGCTTTTTTTTAAGTTTTCTAAACCATGGGGAGGGGTAGGGCTTTCGGATTAATTTTTTTTTCACTGGGGAGGAGTAGGGCACTTTATCCATGGGGAGGGGTAGGGCTTTTTTTTAAGTTTTCTAAACCATGGGGAGGGGT
>Ga0315905_10006461_pt1 | contig 11918 bp, 11 predicted proteins | sample LakEriMetagenome_5_FD_203522 | JGI IMG/M metagenome (GOLD analysis project Ga0315905, IMG submission 203522) | Freshwater fungal communities from buoy surface, Lake Erie, Ohio, United States - Buoy 4 MA121 | ecosystem: Environmental > Aquatic > Freshwater > Lake | place: USA: Lake Erie, Ohio...
GTTCATCTCTTGTTCAGGCCCCAGGTGGGCGGGGAGCGCATCCAAGTCCTCGTAGTCTCCCGGCTCTGTTCGACTTGGTTCAAACGTCACGTCCTTCAAACTTTATACAGCTTCAAGCTTTTACGAACCCAAAGCTCAGCCAAGGGCCAGCCCAAATGCAAAGAAGGTTCATTTCGTTGTTTGGACTGACGGTAGCGGTGGCGCTCCTCGGAGCTGCTTCAAGGCGTCAAAGCTCGACAATTCTGCAGCAGCCGCCGCTGCTGCAGCAGCGCTTGCAGCAGCTGTGGGATTTCCCGTACGGCGGAGCGCCCGGTGAGCACCCACTGTGCAAGCCCCTGGGGGCTGTAGGGGTCTCGTTCTGACGTGCTTCACATCGCATGCCGCCGTGCCGCCGTGTACAGAATCAGTGCCCTATCCCTATTCGTTCCCATCCGGTGGCTACCCGTACCAATACCCGCAGCTGCCCTACCAAGGTGACTAAACCCAAAACCCTAAACCCTATACCCTAAACCCTAGTGCAAAGATTGCGCACACGCATAACGCAACGCACGCTCACGCAGGCCAGTACCCATACGAGTATCCTGCGTACCCGGGGCCTTATCCCCACAACGGATATCCGAGCAACTTTGTGTACAAGGACCGCGTGGGCTTAGATATCGGAGACGGCAACAGGGACGGTGTTTACGAGGTGTGTATGCGTGCAGGCATTTGGTTCTGGCGCGTCACATGTAAATCGCTGAGTGCTTCGATATATGCACGCCCATTTCCACCGTGGGCATGCGATTGTTTTTCCGCGATAGAATTTTGTAGTGTGGATGCAAAATATGAAATTCGATCGCGTGCGTGCGACGCGCATGGTGGCACCTGCCCTGATCCAGGAATGCGTTGGTGTCATACATGCATACATACATACAGACAGACAGACAGACAGACAGACAGACGTACATAGATACATGCAGGCCTGTAGTGCACGCATGCATACAGTGTTAACATTCCGGGGCATACATACATACATATGGATTTTCCGGGGTTGGGAAGACCAGCCATGGAATCCGATGTAAAAAAACATACATACATACATACATATTGATTTTCCTGGGTTAGGAAGACCAGCCATGGAACCAGATGTAAAAACAGAAGGAAAAACTAGACATGAAAAAAAAGAATTGAATACATACAAAAGATATAAAAATACATGTACATCAAAAATATACATTTTTATATTAAAAATATATGTATATAAAAAACGAAGTGAAATTCAAGATATAGAAAAGAAACTTTCAGATCAACCAAGGAATACACTCGAAATCCAAGAGCACAATATATATATATATAAAATGAAAACTGAACTTTAAATACACAATTTAATAAGGGGAAAACAAAATTTTATTGATGTCTGTCTTAATCCACTTGAAGAAAAACCATTACACACACACACACACACACACACACACACATGCATGCATACATATTCCTTGTTGACATACATACATAAACACACACACAGGCATACATACACACAGACACACACACACACGCACACACACGCATGGTTGGGTGCAGACATATGAGGACAACGACCATTCATTTCGTCGTAATAAAAATAAAAAATAAAATGTTGAGTGCAGACATATGAGGACAACGACCATGCATTTCGTGATTACGCTGCCCGGGAACAATACAGGCAATGGGAACAGAACACGGTTTGCCTCCCTTTTGTTCTTTTCTTTTCTTTTCCTCGCCCAATCCCACCCCCCATGTTTTATGTATAGTTATACATGAAACATTCCCTCGACGCTGAGAGAGACACACATTAGCAACACAGTAGCAACACATTAGCAACACATTAGCAACACATTAGCAACACATTCCCTCGACGCATAGAGAGACACATTAGCAACACATTAGCAAAACATTAGCAACACATTCCCTCCACGCAAAGAGAGACACACACGTGCTTGCGACGCACAAACGCACACATTCATGTGTGTGCGCGCGTACACACACAAACGCCCACACACACACACACACACATGCGTGCACAGGAGCGCAATGCCTACGACGCGCGCACACACACAACGCCCACACACACACACACACACACACACATGCGTGCACAGGAGCGCAATGCCTACGAGGCGTTCCTGCGGCGAAATTACTTTTCCGCTCCCTCGGATATGAACTCTGAGGATACACACCTCCTGCATCTAACGCCGGCAGAGGGGTTGGTGAGGGGGGATGAGAAGGACCCAGATATGTCCGAGGCGGCCGAGGGGTCGGATGGGGACGTCGGGGAGGCTGGAAGAGAGGGGGATCGGGTGGGTGATGTGAGTGCGGGGGGAGGTGGAGACGATTCTGGTGGTGGTGAGGCGGAGGACGGGGACAGCGAGGCCTTGTGGAATGTTCGTGGCAATCAGTGACGTGTTGCACGAAAGATAGGTAACTTTTTGCAAATGAAGATGAATTGTTTTATTTCAATTCCCCTCCCATTGAACAGGCCAAGATGCTCGCGTACAGTGGCATGGAGAGATAGGGTGAGAAGCTCGTCGACGTGGTAGATCTCAAGATCGGCGCATCTGAGATCGCCACCTGCGTCGCGCGGTCGCGCCCAGCGTCCATCTCATTCATAGCTAGTGTCCTCTTCCTCCTATAACACCTCCTCCTATACTAAAGAATCTACAGGGGCCCATGCGAATTGCCACCCACGTACGCAGCGTACGAATATGAACTCACACACACTCACACACAGGTCTAGACAACGTGTCGGCGTCATTAGGCTCGCCTCGGATAGTTCCTAATAAATCCCCCCCCCCCCCCCTGTGGATCACTGGGATCCTCCGGTGCACGGCGCCAGCGGTCGCGCGAACGACCGGACGAGCCCGGCGCCAGCGGTCGCGCGAACGACAGACGAGCCCACCGACGGTCAAAGCCCAGATAACAGCGAGGGACGCCTGCTCGCGCTGGTGAGCACACCCGCAGTCCCTGCGGTCGATCACCTGCGTGCCGCAGCTGGCCACACCCGATTAGACACAGGCGGCGCCGGCAGCAGGAGCCCTGGCTGGTTCGTTGCTAGGTATTGTGCGCCACCTGGTGTTGAGTGTCGGGGGTCAGAGGCTCGCATGGAGCGTTCAAAAGCTTGATGCACGCCAACGACGAACACCAAACACAAATGTGAACTGTATCCTCCTCCTCATATGACAAGTATGCTCCCCCTCATATGACATGTATCGCCAACAACGCACACCAAACACAAATAAAATCACACAAATACACACATACACACCGCTTGTCGTCCCGCTTGTCGTCGACGTGAGGTTGGAATTATTGAGATATTGCCGCAGTTGCGAATGCTCCGAGATCATGCCCTGCGATGCTCGAGCCACATCAAAGGCGATTATGCGAGCAAGGTGTTCTGGGACACTGACATTTCAGGTTTTCCGTACCTGGCCCACTGATGACCTACGTGCCTTGTACAGGTCCCCGTCTGCTTCAGGAGAGAGGTCTTCTTGAGAAGATTTGCGAGGGCTATGACGTTGTTTTCCAGTGGCATTTTGTTGCGTGCTTGATAGCCAGTCCTCTATGACCCCCTGTGGCAGATGCACGCAAAACAATCACCGTGCGAATCATTTGGCATGATTATGAGTGAATCCGTATGCACATAATCACGTGCACACGTTTTTGTATACACACGTTTGCGCTAAACTGTACATATGTCCACTATGAACAACACATCCGCGCGTGGGGGTGCGCAAACAACGCACCTTTTCAAGGGAAGCGATACGTTCTCGCATTTGTAATACTTTGGCCTCGAGGCCCCGGATCCATATGGCATCTACGGGATCCCTCCCCTTGAAGTCGTGGAGCAGTGGTTCCAGTGGGGGGCTGGAACCAATGGGAGGGCTGTGGTAGAGCCGGTGCAGGATACCTCCATCGCCCTTCTCGAGCTCCACGCGCAGGAGGCGCTGAATGTCGATTACAAATTCTCTCATTTGTTCGCGATGCGTCTCGACACTTGTGCGATGCTCAACCTTCTCGCCTTTCAGTGTCTCTAGTTCCCTGGTCTGCAGAGATATTGTCTTGAGATTTTCTTGCAAAACCACCCCAACGTCACCGTGTGTCAACTTGCTCTTGCCCAACATGTCCCGCAGTTCTTGACGGAGGCCGGCCACTTCTGCGTTGCGATAGTCTAGTTGCTCCTTGAGTCCATCGGCGCGCATTTTTTCACGCATCACTTGACTTTCAAGGTCGTGTTTAACGGCATTTGAAATCTTCCCCTCTGCCAACTCCGATGCGTGCTTTGCCAGTATGTCATTGAAATCTGCTACCCTCTTCTCGTAGTCGGCGAGTTTATTAGCCATTTTGGCGAGCTCTTTACTGCAAGCCGCTTTCATCTCATTGTGTTTGCTCAGTGGCACCGCGACCTCTAGTTCCGTCTCAAGCTTTCTCAAATCGGCCAAAGCATCAGCAAGGTTCTGCTCGTCCCCGGCCTTGAACTTTTTTTGCCCACTCAAGCTTTCCAGTTTCATCTTTGATTGGCATTCTTGCAGCGTCGCGAGTTCTTTACGCAGCTCCTGTTCAGTCATGCACATGATCTCCATTTTTTCTTCAAGCTTATGCACTTTGCGCTCATTAGACTCTCGAATCCCGCTTGCGACAGCCAACTGACCCTCGAGGGAGGTGGTTTGCCTGTCTGCTTGGGCCAGTCGAGACTTCAGATCGCGTGTTATTGCATCTGCCTCAGCACACCGGTCGCTCTCTGCCTTGCTGACAGCCTGGAAGGCCGCAACCTGGTGTTGGTGCTGCAGTTCAAGATCCTTGATGTGAGCTTCCAGTCTAGAGTTTTTGTTCTGCAGGTCCCGAATCAATGCATCCCGGTCGGCAACCGACTGATCCCTTGAAAGACTGTTGCGGATGACCGCTAGCTCTGAGCGGAGCTCATCAATCGTCCTTTCTGCAACAGCAGCAGCTCTCTCAAGCACATGAACCTTGCCTTTGAGCTCACGATTTTCACTCACGGTGCCGCTGAGCAGCTTCGCATTGTCATCAGCGAGTTGGGTGATTGAATTACGCATCTTGTTGAGGACGGTTGCCTCAGAGAGGTTCTGTATGTCAACAGTGCGCGCTGTTGCGCTGCTGGAATGGTAAAGCATGTCGTCACCTCGGTCCGCTTTCGCTTTGAGCGAAGCCGAAAGCTGTCTTGCCGGGCGCTGATCACCAGTGGAATTCGGGGGCAGAAACACAGTATCGACGATCGAGCTGCCGCGAGTCAAGCCGAAAACCGCGACTCGGTCCTCATCCGTATTCAGCACGCGCGCGATGTCAGAGACAAATTTTTCCTGAAACATTTGGTCGCCGTACATCTCTTGGATACTTTCAAATGGCTGATCCAGCTTGACTGATACTGCTGAAAAGCGATCACGAGCGTTGCCCATCTCCTCATCGAAGTCGGCCGCCATCATTTCCATCATTTTTTCTCGATCCTCCAGCTCCCTCAGGAGCCGCCGATTTTCATCATCCGTAACGCGACCGTCGACAGCGTTGATATTCCAATTCCGGTCGTATTCATCCAACTTGCACTGCAATTCAGCCCTTTCCCGTAGCAAAATTTGTTGATCTTGTTTGAGGACCATCATGCTATCCACGACGCGATTATGCAGGTCTGTGACCAGAGGGCTGGTATAATCCATACGCACGCAATCTTCGGCGCGGTTCTGCATTGTCACAATCAGCTCCTCGTGCGTCGCTACCAGGCAGTCTATCACATACGAGTGGGTCCGAATGATACTAACATTCCAAGACTTAGGGAGATTCCGTCCGTCCGTGTGCGGCAAGAATTGACCCTCCTTGCTTTCCTCGCCTCGTTGCAGAGTCAAATACACGCGTGTCCCCTCGCTGCCTTCAATCAAGTCATGAACCTGACGCAGACTTAAATCCTTCACAAGGTGATCGTTAACGGCTACAAGGATATCATTGCGCCGCACTCCTTGATGCCACAGTTGTCCTTCACGACCCATGTTTTCAATCACTTTATTGCCCTTCTTGTCTTCCATGATCACCGCGTGAATCCCACCCCTTCACAAAAACAGAAAAAATCGTCAATCACCACTAAAACTCTATTGTTTCAACCGTGCACCTGACAAATCCGAGATCACACACACGTGTACCTTCCCGTTGGCACATCGTTCGTTGTTTCCCAAGCAGAACTGACAGGGTTCGTGGAATACAAGTTTCCTGGTATTGTCGGTTGCCCGCGAAAGGGGCCAGTGGACTCTCTGTTGCCATGTGAGGAATTTTTTATCATGCAACACGATTTCGAAGGACGCACGCAGGTATGGAGCCGCGAACACGCGAGCGGCCGGGAGCGAGAGCAAAAGCGAATGACCCTCACACACACACAAACACACAAACTTACGCGTCTCTGAGCGGTTTGGTATTCAAGGACTTTAGTGCATTCATTTTAGCTGCTGCTGTGCCTGTGGCCGCGTTGGGCGTGGGGGATGATTGACGAGACACTGGGTCGGAGAAGGGAGAAATGAGGCATGGAGGCATGGGGTATGGATCAACAGAGGTTTGCCGAGCTTAGTAGGAGACATAGAGACAGAGACTCAAGAGCAGTGGTAAGATAGGGAGGTCGGGGCCGTACGGTAACAGTACAAGATTCGTGGCTTCAGCGCGCGCACGCAAACACACAGGTGCACAAGTGCTACCGAGCTCCAGGTTCTTTGCTTTTACGTGCAGCTCCCCGCCGTCGTCAAGAGTAACTATCAATCGTTCCCCTTCCTGTCCCGTGACATTGCCTACACATTTGCACCACACATACACGAAACCGCAGCAACACAAGCACATTCCCATCAGCGTGAGCGGGCAGGATGGGAATGCGGTGCAAAAGGGAAACAAACTAGCAATATTTATTACCGCACATGCCATTGTACTTCCAGGCTGCAGTTAGTCCGTGCACCTGCACACGCTGGCCCTCGCGGAACGTGCTTGGATCGACGATGTCGGGATGATTTTGGATGTCGCGAGGAATATCAAAGCGATTTTCGCGAGGGGAAAGAGACAAGAAAGCGGGAATGGAGGGGGGAGCATGATTATCAGGCAAAGTATCTGCACTGGGAGTGCTGTGGGGCTTGCTGGTGCCTCCGCCGGTTTTTGCATCGTCGGGTTGTTGCGGAGGGGTCTCGCCTTGATTTTCGAGGGGATTGCGCGTTGCATTCACCTGAACAAACGCCAGGCGGATGGCACGAACTTGCGTTCGCAGCGTCTCATTGTTTGGGTCTTGCTTCAGAGCTGATATGCAAAAAAATATCAAATCAAATAATGCGCACAGTTTGCATATGCAGTTGCATGAAATTATGCGATTTGTCCGCACACGACAGGATGCAAAACCTACGATACCTGCAAGACTGGCAGCCAATTCGCGAGCAAGCCTCGCCTCTTCTGCGCGATCCAGCCCGTCAAGCACAGTGGCCAAGCATTCATACGACCGTGACCTGTGTTATGGACAGCACACATGAGAGGTCAGCGCTCGTTTGCTTCGGCCAGGTCATGGATCTCAGCACAGTGCAGCAGGGACCTACCAAGACGGCCGCAGTGAGATGCACTCGTTAGCATCCACCATGGCATCACTCCACGATTTGAGCGCCGATCTCGTCAAACTTCGGTGGAACCGCAGAGCTGCATACGACACGTCAGTTGGTTTGTTTACGCGCAACCAAATGCATGCGCACAGGAACGTGCTGCTCGCTTCCAGGCCTTTCCCGACAACGCTTTTTCGGCACATGGATGTGTGCGTCGCCCATGCTGGACTGCACAACGTTCTCTGGGAGGAGGTGCGCGCACCTGAGCGAAGCTCCACTCCGCGTGCCTTTTCCAGTGCCTGCGAATAGTAGTCCAGTGCTGCCTCCAGCTCCTGCAAGGCATGATAGTCACAAGTATTTCGCACGGCTGTGCTCACGCTGGCGTGCGTGTCGTTGTGTGCGGCCCTCTGCAAGCACGCCTTTTCTCTCTTTGACAAGTTTCTCGGTGAGAAGAGCACGCTTTTTCTCTGGACGCTCACACTGAAAGCACGCTTTCTCTCCCTTCTGTGGGTGCGTCCAGTGCCTCGCGCCCACGCTCGTCGGCGCATGCAATGCAACCCCGGATGATCGTACCCCGGCTTGCTTGAATTGGGATGCCACCGTGAACAACTTCTTGGCATCCTCTGACTCTGGCTCCGAAGGCGGCATCCTCTATGGCAGGGATGAATGAAACAGGTCGCGTCGGGCACGCAAGCGTGCGGCAGGGAGACAGGCAGCCAATCGACTCAGGCGCTCTCGGACAAGACGAGACGGCGCAGTAACATGGGGGACGGGCGGGCCCACGCTCTTCGCCACTTTCGTGCTCGTTCGTGGCTCTCGAACTCGCGCAGATCAAGGAAGAAGGGCGGCGCACGACGTGCGCCTGGGCGCTGGTCCGGACCCTTTCCTTGTCTCCCGGTGCACGCAGACGGGTGGCTTTGCCACTGTCAACTGCTTCGATGGCGAGCAACGACGAGCAGCAAGAAGGAGACAAAGAAGAGCAGCGACGAGCAGCAGCAGCGGTAGTCGTGCAGGCGAGCATGCGACAAGCATTAGCAAGGATGCGACGACGAGCAGCCACAGCGGCAGTCGTGCAGGCGATCGTGCGACGAAAGCTTGCCGCAGGATACCACCGGAAACTTGCCCACTCCCGAGACGAAAGAGATGCGTTCCAGAGGCAGAGGTTTGTGCTGACCAGCAGGCTTTTTGTTGCATGCGCCTGGCTCGAGCGTGCGCTCTGCCCTCCCCCGCTGGAGGATGCGATGACACGTGCACATGCACGATGCACTCGCTCGCTCGCTTGCTCGCAGGCAACTAGAGGAGGACTGCATACGACGACTGTACGAAACGGTTGCCTCTGGCTCTCTCGACGCCCTTCGCGATGCCCTCGCAGACGCCGAGGGAATGGGCTTGTACTACTCCGAGGCTGCAGACCAGGCCCGCTTGGCAATCTCCGTCGCGACGCGGGACTTCACTACCGTCAAAGGCGCAACGCAGGCGCTTGAAAGCGCTCTCGAACACGCTCTGCTGCAGCATAGCATAAGTGGAGAAGCACCGAGAGCCCCGTCGAGCAGGTAGTCGCTGTCACACGGATCTGTGTGCTACTCTTGCCGGGGCCGGGAAGTTTGATCCTCGATGTCTATGTCGAGAAGCTCATCTATGTCTGTCGATGCTCCGTGTGCTCTAAGCCTCTCGAAAATTGCGCAGGGCCTTGCACGGCACGGGGAGAGAGAAAAGCCCACAGAAAGGCAGCAACGCACGGGGTCGGGATGGCCAGGCGCGTAGCGCGGGCGGCGAGGACGTGAAAGAGGACCCCGACCAAAGCATTTCCGACGCTCTTCAGAGGTGCAGGAATGCAAAAATGGGGCCGCTGGCGATTGAGCGCACGTATCTGCCGGTCCTGGCACGCGTCGTCTCGGAAGCCTCAGCACGGAGTATGTCTTGTACTGAAATCGCTGAGGCCGCCAGGGGATTGGGAGGCTGGCCCTTTCCGGACACCTGCCGGAGATTTGAGGACGAGGTTTTATGTCCAAAGGGGTCGAAGCCGCCGCGTCTGATGTACCAGATACGGAGGCGGCGCAAACACGTGTTTCGCTTACAGAACATGACACGCATCGCGCTAGAGGTGCTCAACATGGCGAGCACGCATGTGCTGTTCTACGAGGCGCGTGACCTCCTGAACACCTTGCTCCAGGAGCTCGACTCCCTCGAACTCCTCCTCGCCCTCAATGTCTACTTGGAGCGTCAGCGAGAGCGAGCGCTGGAGAGAGCGCGTATCCGACGCCAAGCTGATGCTGGCATCACGACGCGACCGAAAACTTTGCTGGACTTGCAGGGCGACGCCGAGGACTGGGCCACTGCGGTGTGGCCACGCATTATAAACATGATGCTCCACCGCGGCCTCCTGAACACGAGTCCCAGCAGACGGACCGAAAAGGTCTCTTTTGACACTTCGCTGGCGAGTGGGGCGGATGCGACGCGGATATTGTCACAGCACTGGCCGCTGGATAAGAAGACGCCTTCGAAACATTATAGCTCGCCAGACGGGCTAAGTTACCGGCTGACCATTGAGGAGGAAGAAAGGCAAGAGCGGTACGTGATTGATCATGTGCGCCCAAGCACGGTCTGCTGTACTTGTACCCTACACCCGAAACTCGAGAAACTGTAAACCCTCAACCCTGACCCTACGCAGGCCAGATTTAAGACTAAACCCTAAACCCGAAACCCGAAACCCAGGCCAGGGCGCGGCCTGCTGTACATGCGCAGGCCTGATGCACAAATCACGTCAGAGGAGGTCTCGTTCTTGGTCAAGTGGGTGTGGAGCGCCGAGGAAAAGCTCGTCATCTATGCGCTGTCCTCGGCGCACGAACATTCGTTGCGCTTGCACGTGCACGGATACGAACTGGGCATTGGACAGCAGCGCCTTGACAAACTGGAAATTCTCGTCACGAACCAGCACCGGTCGCTGCACTTGCTGGAAACAGCCATGAACAGCGGAAAGTTAGGCCTATTGGAAACTGCCGTTGCCAACCTTGAGACCTGTGGCCTGGGAGCCAAATTACGCGAAAGAGGCTCAGATCTGTTTTTGAAGGCGGAACGTCTAATAGAAGAGGCGAAAGCGCGGCGTTCCACGAACCAGCGGTTGACCGATATGCTACTGCACTCGCTTGTAGATATTGGGACTTTGGACGAAGTCGAGAAGGCACTAGCTGCGGTCGACGCGCACGAGGCCATGGTGGCGCAGCGCGGGCGAGCATGGCGTGATGCTCTTTTGGTAGATGACCAAAATACTGATGTCAAGCTCGAGGCCTATGAGCGGGTCCTGGGGGATGAGTTTGAGTGGGAATGGTGGGAGCGCCTTGTCTTCGTCGAACACGCCAAGGGATGGGCGGCGGACGCCATGGACATGGTCGAGTTACTGGAAGATCTGCATCGATGGTGCTCTAATGCTGCCATGACGAGTGATTCTGCTGACAAAGACAAGGCGCCTACCAACATGCTGGACGACGCAAGCCAAGAGAAGATGTCGGACATGAAGCGCGCTCTCGCCGAGGCAGATGACATGGGTCTGAGGGAGGAAATCATAGACGAGTCTCGCTTATCTTATTTTGCCGCATGTAAGAGGCAGGAGCTGCATGCGCGGGCGGAAAAATTGCTGTCGCGCGCTCTGTTGGCGTCTGGAAGCATGGAGGTGGAACGGGCATGTTTGAAGGAAGCGCTGGCGTGCGCGGACTTGGGGGCGTTTGTGACGCCCCAGGTTATTGAGGGGCGGGAGAGACTGGCGCAGATGGATTCTGCGCTACGTAGTCGCCGATTTGATTTGGGACCGCAAGTGCGTGGTGTGGATCTTCTCATCTCTGCCTTCACCGGCCAGGACTACGAGATGACGCTTCCTGAAGACTCAGAGATCGGCAATCTCAAAGCGCACGTCTCCTCCCTATGCGGCCTCCCCGTGGAGGAATTGGTACTACAGTACGGGCTGAAGCGAATAGGAGAGGACGAGAGGAACCGCCTGTTAGAGGTGGGCTTGAATGCTCAGTTCGGTGTGCGGCACAAGGTGTTGATGTTTTCCAAAGGCTTTTACCAGCAAGAAACAGTGCACGTCATTAATAATAAGGGCGTACGCGTGCCCAGAGGCACTTTCCTCGTGGGCCTTACGAAGGGTGGGGACGATGACGGGGGAGAGGAGGCGCAAGGGGGGGCGACACTTGCCTCCCTTGATGTGCACAATCTTGATGCCTCCCTTGCTCTGTTTTCGCTGGAAAGTGGAGGGGCGGATAGGGGAGGAGATGAAGAGGAGGAGGAGGAGGAGGAGGAGGAGGAGGAGGAGGAGGAGGAGGAGGGTGCGGATGGGGAAGA
>Ga0315905_10006462_pt1 | contig 11918 bp, 12 predicted proteins | sample LakEriMetagenome_5_FD_203522 | JGI IMG/M metagenome (GOLD analysis project Ga0315905, IMG submission 203522) | Freshwater fungal communities from buoy surface, Lake Erie, Ohio, United States - Buoy 4 MA121 | ecosystem: Environmental > Aquatic > Freshwater > Lake | place: USA: Lake Erie, Ohio...
GTTGAAATTGTCAGAAGATGCCGTATTGTTTTGAAAGCCGAATTGATTTCCTTCAAAAATATTGGTACGAATGGAAGATTCGTTGTTGTTGTTGCTTTTGTTATAAAAGTAACTTCCCGAAACGGTGGTGTTGTTCCATTTATCTCCATAGTTTAAACCGATGGCATTGGTGGTGCTGATGCCATTGGTTTGGTTTATGGTAAAGGTCTCCGCGGGTGCGCCAGGTCCACGATAACTGCCCCCGCTCGTTCCTCCTCTCGGGCCTGAGCTACCCATCATACTCCTGTTATTGCTGTTTCCGGTAATGCCAAGCAAATCCTGAGTACCGAAATTTTGTTGATTGATGTTGTTGAAATTTCCAACAATTGAAACGCGACGATCTTTTTTGAAAAAGCTGGCATTCCCACCGCCATTATAAGTTTCATTTGTTCCGGCTCCGGCGAAAATTCTTCCAAACTGTGAGTTGCTCAAACCTGTTTTAGTAATGATGTTCAGCGCCTTTTGGGAATTTCCGTCATCAATCCCAGTTAGTTGCGCCTGATCGCTGAGTTTGTCGAAAACCTGAATTTTATCCACCACTCCCGCAGGTATATTTTTTAATGCAGCAGCGGCATCATCTCCAAAAAAGTCTTTTCCATCTACAGTTACTTTTTTAACCTGCTCACCTTGTGCAGTAACCGTTCCATTTTTATCAACGGTGATGCCTGGCATTTTTTTAATCAGGTCTTCTGTGGTGGCATCGGGATTAACTTTAAACTGCGCAGCACTGAATTGAGTGGTATCGTCTTTTTGAGATACTGCTGCTGCCTTAGCCACAACAGTAAGGTTCTCCATTGACTTGGTATCTTTTTCAAGCAATTGCATTGCTATTTTACTTACAGAAGCATTGATATCAATGATTGATTGCAACTGCGAGTATCCTACAGCACTGATATTGAGCGTATATTGTCCATAGTCGATTCCTAAAAAAGAGAATTCGCCTTTGCTATCTGCGGTAACAGTATTGCCAGCTGATGTTTCTCCGGTTTTTTTAAGGGTGACTGTCGCATTGCCGATTCCGGCCTGAGTTGCTTTGTCGGCAACAATTCCAGACACTACAGATTTTTGACCCAGCGAAGCAAATCCCGACAAAAGGAAACAAATACAAAAAAAGGTATACTTGTGCATTATTTGGTTTTTAGGTTGTTTTATAAATTTCATTTCCTTACTTCCGTTAATTGACGATTAAGATTTATATTGCATCCTCAATTTTTACAACAAATGGAATATAACAAATTAGTTGCCGTAACCGGATTAAGCGGATTATTTGAATTGGTGTCTTCAAAAGCCGATGGAGGAATCGTTCGTTCATTGGAGGACAAAAGTACCAAATTTGTTAGCAATAGAGTACATAGTTTCTCTCATCTGGAGAGCATTGAAATTTATACCACAGGAGAAAATGTTAATTTGACTGAAATATTCATTGCCATGCAAAGCAGCGATACTGTGGTTCCTGATGCCAACAATGCCAAAGAATTGAAAGCCTATTTCGAAAAGGTATATCCCAATATGGATTTTGAGAGGGTATACAGCAGTGACATGAAAAAAATGGTTAAATGGCTGGATATTCTGAAAAAACACAATATAGAAATAAAGCTTAGTGAAGTAAGCAGTGAAGAAGCAGGTGCAGAAGCTATTGCAGAAAAGAAAACTGCTGCTGCAAAAGCCTCGGCAGCTCCAAAGGCCGCACCTGTTAAAAATGCCCCGGCCAAAAAAGTGAATGCGCCCAGAAAAATGGCATAGTTTTTTCTATTCAATATATTCATCATTAACTTAAATTCCGCCTTTGGCGGTTTTTTTCTATGACATATACAGCAGACATACAGAAAAAAGAAAGAAGTTTTCTACCCAATGATTTTGTGGTTACAGATTGGGCAGCTTTGGAGCCCTATTTCAAGGAATTGTTAAGCAGAGATATTTCAACGCCTGAAATGCTGGAACAATGGCTGCAAGATCAAAGTGAGCTGGAAGCTGTTGTTAGTGAAGATGCTTGCTGGCGTCAGATTAAAATGACCTGTGATACGCAGCGTAAAGAACTGGAAGAAGCTTTCAATTATTTTTGTTTGCACATTCAGCCTCATATTCAGCCCTACGCCGATGCGCTTAATAAAAAATTACTTTCATCTCCTTCACTTTCCTTCCTAGATAAAGACAAATATGCCACCTATCTTCGAAACGTGAAGAAGAGCATCGAGTTGTTCAGAGAAGACAATATTCCCCTGCAGGCTGAAGTTGCCGTTCTTCAACAGCAATATGGTCAGATAACAGGCGCCATGACAGTAGAGGTTGACGGTAAGGAATACACGCTGCAACAGGCGGGAAAGTTTCTTGAAAATACCGACCGCAATTTGCGCGAAGCCGTTTACCATAAAATTCAACAAAGAAGATTACAGGATAAAGAAAAGCTCAGTGCATTGTTCGACAAGCTTATTGCGCTTCGCAACAGCGAATCTAAAAATGCAGGATTTGAAAACTATCGTGATTATCGTTTCAAGGAACTTGGACGTTTTGACTACAACTATGAAGACTGCTATCAATTTCATGAAGCAGTAAAGCAACATGTGTTGCCGCTTGTTAACGATATCTACAAAAAGAAAAAGAGTGCATTGGGTTTGGATGTGCTCAGGCCATGGGACCTTGAAGCTCAGCCCGAAGGGTTAAAACCATTGCATCCCTTCACAACAGGAGAGGATTTGCTTGAAAAATCTATCGCATGCTTTCAAAAACTCAATCCATTTTTCGCTGACTGTTTAAAACGAATGAAATCTTTGCAGCATCTTGATCTGGAAAGCAGACAAGGTAAAGCTCCGGGAGGCTACAACTGTCCATTGGCTGAATCTGGCGCACCATTTATTTTTATGAATGCTGCCGGACAAATGCATGATGTAACCACAATGGTGCATGAAGGTGGACACGCAGTTCATTCTTTTCTCGCCCATCATCTTGAATTGAGCGGTTTCAAAGAATATCCTATGGAAATTGCTGAAGTAGCCAGCATGTCTATGGAGTTGTTTAGTATGGATCATTGGGATACTTTTTTTGATAACGAAGCAGATCTTAACAGAGCCAAAGAACATCAGCTTGAAAGAGTAATTACTATTTTTCCGTGGATTGCTGTTATTGACAAATTCCAGCACTGGCTGTATCAGCATCCTCAACACTCCCAACAAGAGCGCGAAAATGCCTGGACTTCCATATTGGCAGAGTTCAGAGATGATGTTATCGATTATAGCGGACTCGAGCAATACAGAGCCAATGCTTGGCAAAGGCAATTGCATCTTTTCGAAGTTCCATTTTATTATATTGAGTATGGAATTGCTCAGTTGGGTGCGATAGGCATGTGGATGCAATTCAAAAAAAATCCGGAGGCTGCACTACATAATTATTGTAAGGCATTGAGTTTAGGTGGTACGAAAACGCTTCCTCAATTGTATGAAGCCGCTGGCTTGTCGTTTGATTTTTCTCCCAATAAAATAAAAGTATTGATGGAGTTTGTGCAATCCGAAATGGAAAACTTTGGATAACCGTCGGACGTATTTGCAGATTAAATACTGGGTTAGATTATCATCGCTTACATTCGTCACATGTTCCCTTAACAATCATGTCGACCTGACTGGTTTGAAATCCTTTGGGTAATCTTACTTTGGGTATAATTACATGGTCAAGGCAAATGGTTCTGTTGCAATCGTTGCAAACAAAATGAACATGTTCGTCGTGGTGATGACCTTCTTCGCAATTTTCTTTACACAAAGCATAACGCACACTGTTGTCGGTGGTTGGTATTTGATGTATGAGGCCTTTTTCTACAAAAGTTTGCAGTGTTCTGTAAAGGGTTACGCGGTCAAAAATGCCGTCTGAATCGCTTTCGATTTCGCTGTGGGAAAGCGCGTCTTCATTATTGGTGAAAGTATTTAAGATGGCCAACCTGGCTTCTGTAACACTGAGTTTGTGTTTTTTGAGTATGTCGAGCGCCTCTTGCATAATAGTTTAATTAGGGCTGTTGCTGAAGCCATTTAAAAATCGCGTGTGGTCTATTTTTTCTTTCATCAATTCCGGAATGTCTGTTAGCAGCTTTTGAATTTCTTCTTCCTTCAAACCATCATAAATTCCTCGTACTCGTCCATATCTGTCTACCAGTGCAAAAAACTGTGTATGAATAAATTGGTTTTCTATTTGTTGTGTACTATCGGGTTTTCCGTTGTCGATCATGTAGCCTTGTCTGGCAAGTCTATATAATTCTGCTTTATTTCCGGTTACGAAATGCCAGTTGGTATTTACAAATGATTTCGCAGAGTCGGATGGATGGTTTTTTAATTTGAAGGAACCGTCGTTATTTTTTATTAGTTGGCCGGTCAGCATTTTTTGTTCGTACTTTTTGAGTAAGGGAATGCTGTCCACTTCGGGCATACAAGTATGTGAGACGATGAGAAAGTCGGATTCGTTTTTAAATTGATCGAAAACTCTTCTCATGTTGGTATTCATTTTCGGACAAATACCTTTGCATGTTGTAAAAAAATATTCTGCCACGTAGATTTTTCCTTCTGTATTTTTTTTGGAAATCATTTTGCCGTTCTGGTTGATGAAAGAAAAGTCGGGAATGGAATCATTGATAACGGCAAGCTTTGCATCGGTAAATGGATGTTCATCGGAAATGGCAAGGTAAAAACCCGTGAGTAAGAGCACAAAAAAGGAGAGGTAAATCCAAAGTTTGTTTTTTCGCATAACACAAAATTAAGTTACTTGAAGCTCAATCCTTTTCCAACAACGTAAAATCAGAAAAAATAAAGTGAAATGGCTTTCCTTGCTGTGGTTTAGTTTGCAACCCTATTGCAAATTTATTACCTTTGCTGTCATATGAAGATTAAATTGAATTGGGATGGATTGGGTGTGGTAACTTCTGTGTTGTGCGCCATTCATTGCGGATTATTGCCGGTAGTGTTGCCTACGCTTCCGCTCTTCGGAGTGAACATCGTGCACAATGCTTTTTTTGAATGGGGGATGATTACCTTGGCCTTTACGGTTGGTGCTTATTCGTTGTATCATGGTTTTATGCGCCATCACCATTCCTATTTACCGGCTATTTATTTTGCAATCGGATTTTGTTTTCTGGTGGCGAAACAATTTTACAATTCAAATGAATTGCTCTTGCTTATTTTCGCTGTGCCTTTCATTATTTATGGCCATTGGAAGAATTTCATGCTTTGCAGAAAAAACCATTGCCATTCCGAGCATCACAGCCATTGATAATGGTTTATTTTATTAATTATCCATAATATTTACAACATGAAATATTTATGCTGCATAGCGTTCTTTTTCTTTTTCAGTTTCAATTTATACGCACAAACAAAAACAGAAAAACAGCTACTTCGTGTTCTTGCTGCACAGGATGAAGCATGGAACAGGGGAGACATTGAAGGGTTCATGCAAACCTACTGGAAGAGCGATTCTCTGATGTTTATCGGCAAGAGCGGAGTGACCTACGGCTGGCAAAACACTTTAAACAATTATAAAAAAGGATATCCCGATACCTCATCAATGGGAAAGCTTCATTTCACATTGGTATCCATTCAAAAGCTGTCGAAAAAATATTACACTGTTGTAGGTAAATGGCATTTGCAAAGAACAAAAGGTGATTTGCAGGGACACTTTACCTTGTTGTTGAGAAAAATACGTGGCAATTGGGTGATAGTTCAGGACCACAGCAGCTAAGTTGTAAAAAAGCAGAGATTGACGGGAGAGTACTTTAGATGTTCCACTTTTTTTTGAGGTGCAGAATTAAAAAGGTGAAAGTGCTGAGGAAAAAGATATAGTACAGGATATTCTGCAGGCTCGGGCTTCCTTCAAAAAAACCGAACTCGAGGTAAATTCCGGTAAAAACGTTTACCATCATCCACAACAGAACAATCGAAACCGTATTTGCGATTCTAACCAAAAACACCCTGGTTTCATCTTCCATTCCCATGTTTACCAATTTTGGTTTTAATTATTGTCACAGCTTCATCCTACCATTTGTTGCTGCATTATTCATCTGCTTTACACAACTAAAATAGCATTAATTTTGTTACATGCCGGCTTTTCATAAAAATGATGTACTGAACCTGCTCAGCAAACTGACCGTAAAACGAATGGTGAATGGTATTAAGGTGCTCGCCAGTTTTTACATCACGAAGTTGTTCAACAGGCCCGTACAATGGGGGCTTCCGGTTTCCATCTCCTTCGAACCCACCACCAGCTGCAACTTGAGGTGCCCTGAGTGTCCAAGCGGTTTGAGGTCTTTTTCAAGACCTACAGGTATGCTTCAGCAGGACTTCTTCAAAAAAACTATTAATGACATTCATTCGCATTTGTTGTACCTCATTTTTTATTTTCAGGGAGAACCTTACCTTAACCCTGATTTTCTGGATATGGTGAAATATGCTTCCTCCAAAAAAATATATACCGCCACCTCTACAAACGCACACTACCTAACGGATGAGAATGCTCGAAAAACAGTAGAGAGCGGACTGGACAGATTAATCATTTCAATAGACGGTACCTCACAGGATGTTTATAAACAATACAGGGTTGGCGGCAACCTCGACAAAGTAATGGAAGGCGCCGCAAACATCATCAAGTGGAGAAATAAACTCAACAGTAAAAAGCCTTTTGTATTTTTTCAGTTTTTAGTAGTGAAACACAATGAACATCAGATTGAAGACATTAAAAGAATGGCAAAGGAAATAGGAGTGGATCAAGTAAGATTTAAAACAGCACAGGTATATGATTATGAAAATGATCCCAACCAATTAATACCATCGATTGACAAATACAGCAGGTATAAAAAAAATGCCGACGGCACCTATACTCCCAAAAATAAAATGGCCAACAGATGCTGGAAGCTATGGCATGCCAATGTGATAACCTGGGACGGATTGGTTGTGCCTTGTTGTTTTGATAAGGATGCGTTGCATCAGCTGGGAAATTTGAAAAACCAGAATATGACCGAAATCTGGAAAAACGATAACTACAAACAGTTTAGAACCGAGCTGCTCAAAAGCCGCAGAAATATCGATATTTGCTCCAATTGCAGCGAAGGAGCTTCTGTGTGGAGAGATTGATTACAAAACGACCAACAGTATACCATGTTATCATCCGCATTCAACGACAGGTTCAGACAAGTCATTTTGTTTGGCATCATCATTCTGATTGCCTTGTTGCTTTTTTTTCAGCTTACCGCTTTTTTACCGGGATTGCTTGGCGGACTTACCATTTATGTTTTAAGCAGATCGTTATTTTTTAAACTTACCGAACAAAAGAAGTGGAAAAAAGGAGCAGCAGCGCTTTTGCTTATGGTACTTTTTCTCCTACTTATTGCATTGCCTGTTTATGCAGGTTTTTTGCTGCTTGCACCTAAAATCAATCAATTGGCTGCTCAACAGGATAATATCATTCAAGGCATTCAAGTGGTAGCAAGTGAGATTAAAAATAAAACGGGAGTAGATTTGTTTACTGCGCAAAACATCAAATCTATTTCAGAGCGTTTGTCGGTTGTGATTCCTATGCTTTTAAATGGCACAGCATCTCTGTTTATGAATTTACTGATGATGTTTTTCCTTTACTATTACCTGCTGATAAATGGTAAAAAAGCAGAACAATTTATGGTGAGCATCATTCCACTTAAGACCGAAAACATCAGCCTGATTGCAGATGACACCAAAATGATGGTAAGGGCCAATGCGCTTGGTATTCCTATGATTTGTATTATTCAAGGATTAACTGCTGCGCTCGGTTATTGGATCTTTGGTGTTTCCGACTGGGGCCTATGGGCTTTCTTTACCGGCCTTTTTGCCTTTTTTCCATTGGTTGGAACTATGATCATTTGGGTGCCACTTGTGTTGTATATGTTTGCAACAGGAGAGGTAATGTCTGCAACCTGGCTTACGTTTTACAGCTTCATCGTTACCGGCAATGTAGATTATCTTGCGAGAATGACGCTGATGAAAAAGATGGGAAATGTACATCCACTGATAACAGTAATAGGAGTGATAGCCGGCTTGAATTTATTTGGTTTTATGGGATTAATTTTTGGACCATTGTTGGTTAGTTATTTTATCATTTTGGTAAAAATTTACATCAGCGAATTTTCCAATCGTCAGCATCTAGATGACCTTACTGCATAAATACCAATAACAGATTATTGCACATGGGAATAGAAAAAGAAATAGCGCAGCGTAATTTCAAAAACGAGTATCATAAAACCGCTGTCAATCTTATTTTTACTTTCCACTGGCTGAATGAAAAAATGAATGCAATTTTCGATCAGCATGACATCACATCGCAGCAATTTAATATACTCAGGATTTTGAGGGGAGCAGAAACCCCGCTAAGTACCTTGCAAATCAGGCAGCGAATGCTTGATAAAATGAGCGATACCAGCAGAATTGTAGACAGATTGGTGGCTAAGGCACTGGTAGGTAAAACCATTTCCAGTATCGATAAAAGACTTGTGGATGTATCCATAACGGAAAAGGGGCTGCATTTGCTTGAGCAACTTGATAACAGACAGGAGGAAATGGATGCTGTTTTCAAGGGGCTGAATGAAGAAGAGGCCAAAACACTTAGCGAACTCCTTGATAAACTAAAGGCTTAATCCTTAACTGATAAATATTAGCCGAATTTCCTTTCATAAACTCTTTTCATGCAGTAATTTTACTCCTTGGTAATAAGGTTTTACTTGCTACCTAATTTTGCTATGGCACTTCATCAGTACTTACAACAAAAGCAACTTCAAAAACTTTCCCCTCAGCAAATTCAGTTTATGAAATTGTTGCAGGTTCCTACTGCCCAGCTGGAAGAGAGAATTAAAGAAGAACTGGAGGAAAATCCCGCATTAGAACAAGGCACAGAAGATTTTGAAGATGAATTTGAATTGAAGGATGAGTTTGCCGATAATATCGAGGAAGAACCTGATGGCAGCGAAGATGAGTATGACAATATCGATATCAGCGATTATGTTCAGGATTCTGATGACGAAGTAGCCGATTATAAGTTGAAGGATGACAATTATCCCGAATTGGACGAATCAACAGTTATACCTTACAAGGTTGAGGCAAGTTTCAATGAGTTGATGATTCAACAACTTGGATTACTTAACCTTGATGACAAAGAACATAAAATTGCTGAACAGGTTATAGGTAGTCTTGATGATGATGGCTATTTGCGAAGAGACATTATCGCAATTATTGATGACCTCGCTTTTCGCCAGAACATTGAAACGGATGAAATGCAATTGATGTCCATCATTCATCAGATTCAGCAATTTGAGCCTGCAGGAATTTGTGCAAGAAATCTTAGAGAATGTCTGTTGCTGCAGCTCGAAAGAAAAGCAGATCAGGGGGAGGATGTGAAACTTGCTAAACTGGTTTTGCAAAAACACTTTGAAGAATTTACCAGAAAACACTACGATAAAATAGAAAGAGCACTCAACCTCAATGATGAGGATTTGAGAGCTGTTATCAATCAGATTATCAAGCTTAATCCTAAACCCGGCGAACTGCTCGGATCTTCATCTGGAGCTGATTTGTATATGGTGCCCGACTTTTTTATTGTAAACAACAATGGTAGACTTGAGCTTTCCCTAAACAGTAAAAATGCGCCTGAACTAAGAATCAGCGATGGTTATCGCGACATGCTAAATGAATATGAGCGTGGTTCCAAAAAAGACAAACGTCAGAAAGAAGCAGTTTTCTTCATCAAGCAAAAACTGGATGCTGCAAAGTGGTTTATCGATGCCATCAAACAAAGACAGGATACTTTGCTTAATACGATGGAAGCCATCATGAATTACCAGTATAATTTTTTTCTTACCGGAGATGAAATAGAATTGAGGCCGATGATTCTCAAAGACGTTGCAGAACAAACGAAGCAAGACATATCAACGGTAAGCAGGGTTGCCAACAGCAAATTTGTTCAAACGGAATTCGGCACCTATAAATTGAAATTCTTTTTTAGCGAAAGTCTTCAAACTGAAACCGGAGAGGAAGTAAGTACAAGGGAGGTGAAAAAGATTTTGTCTGATATCATAGGACAGGAAAACAAAAAAACACCCTACAGCGATGAAAAGCTCACAGATATGCTGCAGGAAAAAGGATATAACATTGCACGTAGAACAGTAGCAAAGTACCGCGAACAATTGAACATACCGGTAGCAAGACTAAGAAAAAACATCTAAAACCTATTTTTTGGAAAACCAATTAAACATAAACGCGCCCGAACAATTACCCGACACAGGGAAACTCTCATTAGGAAGCAGACTGTTTTCAGGATTTTTTTCCTATTTGTTTCATCCGCTTTTTGTGCCCGTTTATGTAATATTTTTTTTGCTCTACATTCATCCATCTGCTTTTACAGGATTTTCTGATGAAAATAGGTTTCGTACATTGATGATTGTTACACTCAATCTTGTTTTTTTTCCATTGATCAGTGTATTGTTACTCAGGGCGGTTGGTTTTGTGGAATCGATTTTTTTGCGAACGCAGAAAGACAGAATCATACCATACATCGCTTCAGGTATATTTTTCTTTTGGACTTACACGGTATTTAAGCAACAGGAAGCTTATCCTTTGCTTCTGGTAAGTTTTGTACTGGGTATTTTTTTCGCTTCTTCTGCAGCTTTGATTGCCAATATTTATTTGAAAGTAAGTATGCATGCCATTGGAATGGGCGGCTGGCTGGGTTTCTTCTTGGTCATTATGCATACCAATAGCATGTTGATGTCATTTCCTATTGCAACTGTTTTATTGATAACAGGGTTGGTATGTACTTCAAGATTGATTAGCAAAAACCACATTCCTGCAGAAATCTATCTTGGAATTGTAATTGGAATGATCAGCCAGTTTGTTGCCTTTTATGTAGCTTCTTGATTACCCCGTATTAAGGTCTTATGTAAAGAACTCCCTGAACAGTAGGATGTTGAACGCAGTGAAAATAAATTTCGCCGGCAACTCCCGGGGTGAAACTGTAATTACTACCTGGGGCTATGTCTGGCGTAACAATAGTTGAGGAATCTGATGAAATGATGCGGTGCGTTACAGAAGTAATATTGTTGAATGCCACTCTAGCGCCTAATGCAATGGTATCTATCTCCGGATAAAAAGAACTGTCTCTTATTTGTATCACATCTGCGGGAATGGTTCCTGAAACCGGATTGAAAGGATCGTTTTTTTGTAACAACTAGTGAAGAGAATAGCTGAAAAGCAAGCTCCAAAAAATAATATAGATTTCATAAAATCTGCAATGTTTATTTTTACAAAATACGATTATTTCTTGGAAAATACTTTTTGAAGGTAGATTTCAATTTTATTACCTCACCCCGCCTGCTTTGCAGTCGCCCCTTTCCCAGGTGAGAGTGGGTAGAGGGTAAGTAATTTTGCATTTCGCATTTTTACTTTATTTACCTCACCCCGCCTGCTTTGCAGTCACCCCTCTACAAGTGAGAGGGGTTAGGATGGAAGTAATTTTGAATTTTGCATTTTTCATTTTGACTTTATACTTTGAAAAAAATTATTTCTTCACACTTTTAGAATCCACTGGTGCTGTTCGTAACTTCGTTAACTATGTCCAACTACTTAACAGAATTAAATGAGCAGCAAAGAGAGGCTGTACTTCATATAGATGGTCCATTGATGATTATTGCCGGTGCGGGAAGTGGAAAGACCAAGGTAATTACCACGCGTATCGCCCATTTGATGGCTTCCGGAGTTGATGCATTCAATATATTGGCGCTTACTTTCACCAATAAGGCCGCAGCTGAAATGAAAGAAAGAATCGAAAAGATACTTGGCGGTTCGGAAGCAAGGAATTTATACATTGGCACCTTTCACAGTGTTTTTGCCCGTATT
>Ga0315905_10006463_pt1 | contig 11917 bp, 10 predicted proteins | sample LakEriMetagenome_5_FD_203522 | JGI IMG/M metagenome (GOLD analysis project Ga0315905, IMG submission 203522) | Freshwater fungal communities from buoy surface, Lake Erie, Ohio, United States - Buoy 4 MA121 | ecosystem: Environmental > Aquatic > Freshwater > Lake | place: USA: Lake Erie, Ohio...
GCCCCGTCTGCACCTCGTAGAACAATGACGCTGACGGTGGGGTCTGAGTTGAGATCTTCAAATGTCGAAATCAATTCCTCAACCATGGGGCCTGTCACAGCATTGCGACGATGTGGTCTGTTGAGCACAATCTCGACAATTGAATCCGAGTCAGAACGATGGACGATGATGTCATTCATTGCTTGCCCCTTGAGTTTGGTTGGTTCTGACTGTCTGGTTCGCGTGGTAATCCGAGTGCTCGTTCGCCGAGGGTATTTCGTTGGATTTCATCGGTGCCACCACCGATTGACATTCGAGGTGAATTAAGAAAGTGATAACTCCAAAAGAGATCGTCAGTTGTTCCTTCGTGCGCAATCAATTCAGGTCTCATCATCGCTGTAATTGAAGCGCAGTGACGTGCTTGTTTTGTTCGCCATAATTTGCCGATGCTCGGATGAGTGCGACGACGCGTCAACCAATTCATGATTACTTCTCCAGAGTAGGCGCGTGCGAGCTCCTGGCGAATGAGAGCATCCTGGTCGTGCCCTGAATGCTTTGCTTGAGATTGCAAGAAATGAAATGGCAATGCCGACGATCCGGATGCTTTTCTCTCGCCATCGTCACTTCCGGCACCGAGTGATGTTCTTTCGTGTGCCAGCAGTTGGGTGGCTGCTCGCCATCCGTCATTGATCTCGCCAACGACCCAATTGCGAGGAACTCGTGCATCATTGAAGAACACTTCGTTGAACTCTGCATCTCCTGTCATCTGACGCAGCGGACGAACATCTACTCCTGACTGGTGCATGGGCATGATCATCATGGTGATTCCTGATTTTCCAGGTTCTTCGCCAGTACGAACAAGAATGATGCCGAGATCTGAATGTTGAGCACCCGACGTCCATACCTTTTGCCCGTTCACGATCCACTCGTCTCCATCGATGACAGCACGTGCAGAGAGGGAGGGAAGATCACTTCCTGCACCCGGTTCGGAATAGAGCTGACACCAAATTTCTTCCCCTCGAAGCGCTGGTGGGATAAATCTTTGCTTCAACTCTTCTGAACCAAATTGGAGAAGAGTTGGCACTGCCATGTGGAGACCGATTCCAAACGTGCTTTCTTCTGGTGGCACTCGACCATGTGCAATTCGCTGCAACTGCCGACCACCATCCGGCGGGGTCAACCGTCCACCATATTCGACAGGGATTCCGAAACCAGCGAGTCCGGCGTCCGACAACGCTCTGCGCCACGCTCGCGCGCGGGCGATCTCATCTGCGCCTGCAGATTCAAGAACCTCGGGAAGTTGTTCAAAGAACTGGTTGACCTCTACCTCAAAAGAATTCTGCACGGCAGAAGATTAGAACAGATCAAACGCTGAACGCTCCGTAGAGGATTCCGTAATCGCAGACTTTTACTGCTGTACATCTTGATTCCATCTAAGAAAACCGCCTCCGAAGTACTCTTTTGAAGTGCTTGTAGATGAAGCGACATACGTCGACGGAAGACGGATTAGTTCTGATGGCCATGGAGATGCTTCCGCATTTCACTGGATCGGACTTCATGAATCAACTGTCCGGGAACTACTGAAGTATCAGGAACGTTTTCACTTCAATGATCTTGCGGTGGAAGACGCCCTCTTTGGTAAGCAGCGCCCCAAAATCGACACATACAAGGAACACACTCTTGTTGTTCTGAAGACTGTCTCGTATGACGTCGACACCAAGCGCATCATCGTGGGCGACTTGACTTTGTTCATTGAGTCTCAAGTTCTACTTACGGTGCGCCATGGTGATGCCTTGCCTCTGCAATCGATTCGCGCAGATCTTGAAACTCATCCGGAGAGATTGAAGGATGGCCCGACTGCTGTTTTGCACGAAATTATTGACCGGTTAGTGGATCAATATGTCGACGTTGCAAATCGCTTGGCCGAAGATGTCGAAGTCATCGAGGATGATGTTTTTGATGACGAAGTTCCTTCTCCAGCTGCGCGCATGTATTTTGTGAAGCGCGAATTGATTGAGTTCCGTCGCGCAGTTGTCCCTCTCGTTGGCCCATTGACACAACTAGCTGATGGAAAGGTTCCTTTCATCAGTCCGACCTCAGCAATTCTTTTTTCTGACGTACGAGACCATCTCCTCAAAGTGATTGATGAAGCTGATGCCCTCAATGAATTGATGGATGCAGCGTTGCATGCAAACCTCGCATTGATTCAGGTGCAGCAGAACGAAGACATGAGAAAGATCTCGGCATATGTCGGTATTGGTGCAGTCCCCACGATGATTGCAGGCATCTACGGAATGAACTTCAAACACATTCCCGAACTTGAATGGCGCTATGGCTACTTCGTGGTCGTTGCTTCACTTGCTGCTGTCAGCCTGTGGCTCTTTCGCCTCTTCCGTCGCAATAAATGGCTGTAGTTGGTGCATCAAAAAAGGCCCACCCCGGATGGGGTGGGCCTTTTTTATCAATGTGAATTACAACTGAAGGCTCTTGATTTCAAGGAACTCTTCGAAGCCATACACGCCTAATTCGCGGCCAACACCTGACTGCTTGTATCCACCGAATGGTGCATTGGGGTTGAAGGCGCCACCGTTGACGGTGACCTGACCGGTACGGATGCGACGTGCAATCGCAATGCCTGTCTCCTTGTCGGCTGCAAACACTGCACCGGCAAGGCCGTATGGAGAGTCGTTAGCGATATCAACAGCGTTATCGATGCCGTCGTACGGAATGATGGAGAGCACTGGTCCGAAGATTTCTTCTTGAGCAATTGTCATGTTGTTCGTGACTTCGGAGAACACGGTTGGCTTCACGTAGTAGCCAGTCTCGAGTCCTTCGGGTGCACCTGGGCCTCCGGCAATCAACTTTGCGCCTTCTTCGATGCCCTTATTGATGTAACCGAGAACGCGATCGCGCTGAGCTGCTGATGCAAGTGGCCCCACGTTGGTGCCTTCTGCAAATGGGTCGCCGACCTTGATGCCATTTGCAACTGCCGCTGCGAGACCTTCTGCTTCTGCCAAACGTGAACGTGGCACAAGCATGCGGCTGAGAAGTGAACATGTCTGTCCGCTGTTCAAGAAAGCCTGGCCTGTTCCGCCCATGACAGCCTTTGCAAAAGTTTCTGCATCGAGGTCTTCACAAATGATGTTGGCGCTCTTGCCGCCAAGTTCGAGTGCAACCTTTTTGATGGTGTCAGCACTAGTCTGCATGACCATCTTGCCTGCACGTGTTGAACCGGTGAAAGACACCATGTCAATGTCGGGGCTAGCTGAGATTGCTTCGCCAACAACAGGACCTGTGCCGGTTACGAGGTTGAAGACACCGGCAGGCACGCCTGCTTCATGAATGATCTCAGCCAGCATGAATGCGTCAATCGGTGCGACTTCGCTTGGCTTGAGGACAACGGTGCAACCTGCTGCCATTGCGAATGCCACTTTTGCGGCAATCTGATGCAATGGGTAGTTCCATGGGGTGATGCAGCCAACGACTCCGATTGGTTCGCGAACGACAAGTGATGTGCCGATTTCCTTTTCAAAATCAAAAGACTCTGCAAGTGCTGCAGCTTGTGCAAACGAGTTCATCGGAATGCCGACTTGAATCATGTTGGACAATGGCTTCGACATACCGGTCTCGCGTGAGATGGCTGATGCAATCTCATCCATGCGTGCACCAAGTGCAGCAGCAATGGCGCTCATGAACTTTGCACGGTCGGCCTTTGGCAATGTGCTCCATGAAGGGAAAGCAGCTTTCGCTGCAGCAGCGGCCTTGTTGACGTCGCCTGCTGTTCCTTCTGGAATAGTGGCCATCACTTGTTCGGTGATGGAGTCGAATACTGAAATGGTCTTGGTGCCCTCTGAGGCAACCCATTGGCCATTGATATAGATCTTGTCGTAGGTGGTCATGAGAACTCTCCGTGATCAGGCACCCCGAGGTGGGTGCTTCCTAGACGCTAGGCGAATGAATGTCCCAATGTCCCGTTCTGCGGTCCATTCACCGAAAGTATTCAGTGAGACTGAATGTGCTGGGGCTGTGTGGCTACTGCAAGGGGGTCATATGAGGAAATTTCAAGTGCGAATCGCATTGGTACTTGCGGCAGGTCTGTCTCTTGCCTCCTGTGGAGCGGACCCGACGAACTTCGGGACATTGCCAGCAGACCTCACCTCAAACAAGATCACGGGAGATGTCCACGAATGGGGTGTCGACGTCAGTGCTCACAAAGCCACGGCAGGTGATGTCACTTTTGCGATTGCCAATTTTGGCTCGATTCCGCATGAGTTCATCGTGGTGAAGACCGATTATGAACTCGGCACAATTCCATTGGGCGCCAACAATCGTTTTGATGAGGAAGGCGACGGTGTGAAAGCCATCGATGAGATCAAGGGATTTCCTGTGAATTCCGCAGAACTTCTGACCGTGAACTTGGAGCCAGGCACATACCAATTGCTCTGCAATATTGAGGGTCACTATCGGAACGGAATGTTTACCGACTTGACGGTCTCGTGATCAGTGCTCTGTCGTTGAGATGACGACAAGTCCCGAAGAGGGAAGTGCAGTCGTCGTGATTGACACTGTGGTTCCCACTTTTTGAACGAGACGTCGAGTTCCATCGGCTAGTTCAACGATGCCTTTGGCTCGCACGACAGTCGTTGGAAAATTCTCAACAAACGTGCGGAGCTGGGTTTCGTCTTGTGCGCTGACATGGCTCAGGGTTGTAGTGCTGAAGGTGTTGTGCGCTTCGTTGATATTGATTTCAGAGCCGGAGTCAATGTCCATTATGAGCGATGCCAGTGTGGCAGTGCTCGATAGAACGATTGGTGCTGTCGGTGCAAGTGAAGACACCAGGTCGCGCACGTGTGCGACAACGTGATCGTCTGCTTCATCTGTTTTCGTGATGGAGAGGAGATGTGCTGCTTGTGCCTGAAGAGCAAATGTTCGACCGACTAGTGGGTCCTTTGCCGTGTCGGCAGCGTGCAGTGCGTCAATCAGTACAACATTGCCGAGATGATGAAAGCCGTCGATATGGGCGAATGCTGCGACCGCTGCAGGGTTTGCGACTCCGCTGGCTTCAATGACGACAACATCTGGCAAATCGGTTCTTTCCAAGATGGAGAAGAGAACATCAGCGAGCGACTCTCCAACCGCGCAACAGATACATCCATTCGTGAGCTCGATTGTGTCGTTGTGACGCTCGCGAATCAACGATGCATCAATGTTGACGGAACCAAAATCATTCACAACTACCGCGATGCGTTGTGTTGCATCACTCAGCATCTTGTTGATGAGTGTCGTTTTTCCTGCACCGAGATACCCGCCAATCACGAGGACGGGGATGCGGGACTGTTGACTCATCGTTGCGCTGTGCTCTCGCTGGGCAATCCACCCACGATTGTTCCCCACACACGAATATCTCGGATCGACATTGAGTCCACTTCGTACGGGTCTTCTTCCAGCACCGTCATGTCGGCAAACTTGCCCACTTCTAAAGAACCAACGAGGTGGTCCATGTGTAGTTGGTAGGCGCCGTCAATTGTGGCTCCGTGGAATGCACGATTGATGTCGATTCGCTCCGCTGGTCCAACAACGTCTCCATGTGGCGTGGCGCGATTCACTGCTGCCCACATTGTGTGCAGCTGATTTGCGGGCGTGACAGGGGAGTCCGAGTGGAATGCGTATTGCAATCCGATGCGATCTGCAGTGCCACACGGATTCATCGCCGCAGCTCTGTCTGGCCCGACAGTGAAGTCACGATGTTGCTCACCCCAGAACCACATGTGATTCACAAAAAAATTCGCCGACATTCCCAGGTTCTTTGCTTTGCGCATCTGAGCGTGGGTGATGAGTTGGGCGTGAGTAATGGTGTGGCGATGATCAAGCCACGCATGTTCTGTCAACAGTTGCTCAATGGCGTCGATGAACACTCCTGATGTCGTACTGCCGTTGCAATGACAATGAATTCCGATTCCTGCTTCGTGGAACGGGCGGAGATACTCAACGACCTGTTCAGGTGGAAACAGAAAAAGCCCATGATCTTCTCCGGTGAAATACCCCGGCCAGTTCACCACCGCAGTGAAACCTTGGATGGAACCGTCAAGCACCATTTTCACCACGGGAATATGCAACTTGTCATGCGTCTTCGTTCGTGCTGTTTGAACCTTTTGTATGAACTCGTTCATGGCAGATGGTGCGCCGAGAATGCGCGGAACTGATGCAATACGAACAGGAAACGAATCGTTGCGAGTGGCATCGAGGATTCCGGCCAGAACGTCGGCATTGGCGTGGTAGTTGTTTCCGAGGTCCGCGGCTGTGGTGATGCCGGCATTGCGCATGCTGCTGCCGAAATGCGTGAGCGTGTCGAGGTCTGATGCAACTCTTCCAATGAGTCGAAACTCGTCTCGTGACAACGCCATTGCAGCGGGCTCACGTAGTTCACCATTTGGTTGGCCGTGTTCGTCAAAGCCCACGCCAGGCGCAGAATGTCCTGCTTCGATGTTGTATTTCGCAAGCGAGAACGAGTTGATCGTGGCGAGGTGGCCGCTCGCATGAAACACAAAGACGGGGTGTTGTGTTGTGGCCTCATCGAGATGGTGGCATGACAAGCGTTCTGTATCGAGATAAATCGGATCAAAGCCAGAGACCACGATTGGTTGACCAGCTTCAGTGGTCGCGGCGATGTCAGCGATGCGACTGACGAGTTCCGCTGTCGACTTCACGCCTTCAACCCATGTTCCATCGGGCATGTGGCGTCCGAACCAACCGACATAGGGGATGGTTGCATACATGCCCGTCATGACGTGGGAATGAGCTTCGACGAATCCGGCAGTGAGAACTTTGTCTTCAAACTGCCGATCGATGTTTGTGATGCCCCATTGTTGGCAGTCTTCGAGAGTGCCAACGGACAAGACCTTGCCGTCGCGAATAGCGATAGCAGTGGCTGTGGGTTGCGACGGGTTAGCTGTACGAATACGGCGCGCCGTGAAGATCACGTCCCCCGGCTGAGGGGGCTGGGTGCTGGTCATTGGTTCAGTCTTACCGACTGAACCAATGGACTAGTAACTACGTGCTGGTTTTTTGCGGCCTGCTGAGGCGCCACGAGGGCCAGCTGGGCGGCCTCCGCGTGAATCAGGGCGTGGTCCACGTGCTGGACGGTCATCGCCTGCACCGCGTGGTGCGCGGTCGTCACGGCCACGGAAGTTTCCGCCGCCTGTGCGTGCTGGACGGTCGTCGCGGTCTCGGAATGATGGGCGTGAATCACGGTCACCGCGTGGTGCGCGGTCGTCACGGCCACGGAAGTTTCCGCCGCCTGTGCGTGCTGGACGGTCGTCGCGGTCTCGGAATGATGGGCGTGAATCACGGTCACCGCGTGGGCCACGATCGTCACGGCCACGGAAGTCTCCGCCGCCTGTGCGTGCTGGACGGTCGTCGCGGTCTCGGAATGATGGGCGTGAATCACGGTCACCGCGTGGGCCACGATCGTCACGGCCACGGAAGTCTCCGCCGCCTGTGCGTGCTGGACGGTCGTCGCGGTCTCGGAATGATGGGCGTGAATCACGATCACCACGTGGGCCACGATCATCACGGTCACGGCGTTGTCCGCCGCCACCAAACTTGTTGCCACCACGACGTGGGCCGCCATTGCGACCGCCGCCACCGCCGCCGCGCTGTGGGCGACGCTCTTCGAGGTTCGGCATTTCTTTGAGTTCGCGTTCGCCTGGTGCGATGTCGGTGAGGATGGGGTCACCCTTGACGACTGTCTTCATGATGGGGTCGATGTCTGCATCTTTTGCAAGACGCTTGGTATGACGACGCATGTTCTCAGTCACCATGGTGATGACAGTGCCTTCTGCGCCGGCGCGTGCTGTACGTCCAGAGCGGTGAAGGAATGCCTTGTGCTCTTCTGGTGGATCAGCATGGATAACAAGTGCGATGTCGTCAACGTGAATACCGCGTGCTGCGATGTCTGTTGCGACAAGAGTGTCGACCTTGCCTGCAGAAAGCGCAGCAAGGTTGCGTGCACGAACTGCTTGTGAAAGATCGCCGTGCAGTTCAACTGCTGGAACACCGTTCTCGACAAGTGCTGCAGCGAGCTTGCGCGCGCCGTGCTTTGTGCGGGTGAAAACAAGAGCGCGACCAGGTGCTGCACACAAGTCAGCAATGATGTCGAAGCGGTTGCCTTGAGTGACTTGGAAGAAGTAGTGCGTCATCTGCGCTTCGTTCTCTTCGGTCGACTCAACTTCATGAGTCACTGGGTTCTGGAGGAACTTGCGAACCAACTTGTCGATTCCACGGTCAAGCGTTGCTGAGAAGAGCAAGCGCTGTCCTTCGCGTGGTGTCTTTTCAAGAATGCGTGTGACGTGCTCAAGGAATCCGAGCTCGGCCATGTGGTCGGCTTCGTCCAAGATGGTGCACTCAACAGCGTCAAGTTCAATCTGGCCTGACTCCATGAGGTCAATGAAACGACCAGGACATGCGACAACAATGTCGACACCATTGCGCATTGCATTGATCTGGCCGGTGTAGCTCACGCCGCCGTACACGGTTGCGGTGCGCATACCGAGTGCATCTGCAAGAGGAACAAGTACGTCACGGACCTGGTTTGCAAGCTCGCGTGTCGGAACCAAGATCACAGCACGAGGACGGAAACGGTCACGAGGCTTGTTGCTCTCATGAAGGCGAGTGAGCATCGGGAGGCAAAACGCGAGGGTCTTGCCTGATCCGGTGCGGCCACGGCCGAGGGTGTCGCGACCCGAAAGAGCGTCGGCAATTGTTGCCTGCTGGATGGGGAACGGAGCCAAAATTCCTTGTGAAGCCAACTCGTCAACTAGGACGGAGGGCAGACCGAGGTCAGCAAAAGTAACAGGACTGATGTCCATGGGGGTATCTCCCTTGTAAGGGCCATAGATACCGGTTTGTACCCATGGACAAATGAATGAGCCCATACCGTACAGCGTGGCCTGTGGAAAAACTAGGGATTCCTTGAAATTTCTAGGAAATCTGGCTCTGACCCTTGTGGATTAAGAGAGTGTGACCTTGATGGCGGCGTCGCCTGCAGTGCTTCTTTTGCCTGCGATCTTCTTCAGAACGCTCATCACGCCGAGCATTCGATGGCCGATGCTGTATTTCTTTCGAATGAGAGCATCAACTCGTTGTGCATCGGATTCATTGAGAACAACAGCTGCCCCAATGTGAACTGTTGCGCCTTCGGCAATTGCGCCACGCATGTTGCACACAGTCAATGTGGCCCGTGCGTCATTACGAAGACGCTTGACTTTGAATGCATTGGGCTCGGTAGTGAATGCATAACCACCCTCAAATGGAACAACCCACACGGGGGTTGCAACGGGGGAGCCGTCCTTCTTGTACGTCACAAACGACACGTACTTAGCGGTGTCAAGGTCTGCCGGCATGGGGCTCTCCTTCAATCAAATGGTCGGGGTGGGGAGACTCGAACTCCCGGCCTCCTGGTCCCAAACCAGGCACGCTACCAACTGCGCCACACCCCGTGGTGTGAGTGTCCGAGGATATCAGACAGAACGAAAACCCCTATCGGGCACGCTTTGCTTGACGAGCAATTCGCTTTGCAGAACGACCAATGGGCTCAATATTGCGGTGGTCGAGGTCGCCAATTTCATTGCCGTTCACAAACAGCACGCGGTAGCGAAGCCAGTTGAAGCCATTGGACAAGATGACCTTGCCTTCAGTGCCAGCGGGGGCGCCATCAACGTCGACGGTCGTGCGCACCTTGTCTCCGTTGCGCAGATTGATCTGGCCCTCGTGAGGGGCGGCGAGTGCGTGGGGCTTCCAGAGCGTCATGTCTCCATTATTGCTGGAAAGGGAGCATTGAATGCGAACCGATACACTCCGAAGCCTGTGAAAAGCACTCTTGAAGCCCTTGAAGGCAACCAGGTCAAGCTCTCCATTGAGGTGGAAGAGTCAGAATTCGACAAAAACATCGACGCCGCGTTCCGCAAGATCGCACATGAAGTGCGTCTTCCTGGATTCCGTCCAGGCAAGGCACCGCGTCGTGTTCTTGAGGCACGCATCGGAATGGATGCTGCTCGTGGACAGGCATTGCAAGATGCCATCCCTGAGTACCTCAGCAAAGCTGTCATCGAACACAAGGTCGACATCGTCGCTCAGCCAGATGTGAATCTTCTTGAAGGACAAGAGTCCGGTGTTGTGAAGTTCGAAGCAACATGCGAAGTACGCCCTGTCGTGCAAGTACCTGGTTATGCAGGACTGCGCGTTGAATTGGTCAACCCTGCTCTCACAGAAGAAGAGTTGGAAGAAGCCATCACGACAGAGCGTCGCCGTTTCGGCACACTTGCCGATGTAGATCGTGCTGCAGCTCTGGGCGACAATGTTGTGATCGACCTCGAAGGTCTTCGTGGCGGAGAGCCTGTTCCTGGTCTCAACGTTGACGAATGGACTTATGAAGTTGGTCGTGGCTGGGTTGCACCCGGATTCGATGATCAACTCACTGGCGCCAAGAAGGGCGACACATTGAAGTTCTCTGCTGTTCCTAACGGCACAGAAGAAGAAGCAGACTTCGTCGTCACGATCAATCGTGTTCAGACACTCGAGATTCCTGAACTCTCCGATGCGTGGGTTGCTGAGAACATTGCAGATGCCGACACCATCGAAGAATGGAAGACTGCTCTTCGCGCTCGTTATGAAGAAATGCGTGTGAATCAGATGCGTCGCACAGTTGTCGACCGCGTGACTGACGAACTTGAAAAGCTTGTTGAGATCGAAGCACCCGAGTCAATGGTCAACAATGATCTTCAGGCACGAGTTCAAAACACTTTGCAGCAATTCCAGTCGCAGGGCATCGCGCTTGATCAGTGGCTCTCGGCTACTGGCCAAGACGCTGACTCGTTTATTGGAAGCATGAAGACCCAGTCCGAAAAGGCTGTCAAGGTAGACCTCGCTCTGCGTGCAGTTGCTCTGGCTCAAGGAATCACCGTTTCTGACGATGATCTTGAAGCAGAGTATGAATCAATCGGCGTTCGGGTTGGAGAGAAGACCGCCAAGGTGCGTAAGGCATACGAGCAGAATGATGCTGTGACAGACTTGATAGCGCAGATGACAAAGTCACAGGCTTTGGAATGGCTCCTCCACAACATCACCTACGTAGACCAAAATGGTGCTGTACTCGACACAAACACCGTCTTGGGTGACCACGACCACGATCACGACCATGACCATGACGGTCATGATCACGACTAACTAGATCACGACTACTTAAGGGACACAGCAATGAATTTCCAGAACTATTACGTTCCGAATGTCACCGAGACAACAAGCCGTGGCGAGCGTGTGTACGACTTGTACTCACGTTTGTTGAAGGAAAACATCATCTTCCTCGGAACACCGATCGATGACACCATTGCGAATCTCATCTGTGCGCAGTTGATTCACCTTGAGAGTGAAAACCCAGATCGCGACATCAACATCTATATCAATAGCCCTGGTGGTGACATCAACTCGCTGTTCGCCATCTACGACACGATGCAGTTCATCAAGAACGACATTGCAACTATTTGTCTTGGCCAAGCAGCGTCTGCCGCAGCAGTGTTGCTTGCGGCTGGTACCAAGGGCAAGCGTCTTGCGCTTCCTCACAGCCGTGTGCTTCTCCATCAGCCATATGGCCAGGTCGGTTATGGCCAGGTCACAGACTTGGAGATTGCCGCCAAGGAGATTTTGCGTATGCGTGACCTTCTTGAGGAGATTCTGGCGAATCACACCGGCCAAAGCATGGAAAGAATCCATACAGATACCGATCGTGACTTCGTATTGGAAGCACAAGAGGCCCTTGAGTATGGCATTATCGATGATGTGATTTCATCACGTCAGCTAACGGACCGCACCGGTCCAATTCGCTGATTCACATCATCGAGGGAGGGCCTTCGTGGCCAAATTTGGAGACACTGGCGAGCTACTG
>Ga0315905_10006464_pt1 | contig 11917 bp, 13 predicted proteins | sample LakEriMetagenome_5_FD_203522 | JGI IMG/M metagenome (GOLD analysis project Ga0315905, IMG submission 203522) | Freshwater fungal communities from buoy surface, Lake Erie, Ohio, United States - Buoy 4 MA121 | ecosystem: Environmental > Aquatic > Freshwater > Lake | place: USA: Lake Erie, Ohio...
CAAGCCCAAAGGGAAGCAAGTAGCCCAAGTCCTAAAATAAGTAATTTCAGAGCGATTTGAATAACTCCTAATATAACTAGCCAAATTAAACTCTGAGAAACACCTGATGGAAGATCAGAAGCTGCTAAATCATAATTATCTAATAGTGATCTAACCATTGCAATTAGTGCTAAAAGATAAAACGCTGCAGATGATGCATAAAAAACTACTTGATGTGTTTTATTAGCAGGAGCTTTTAGAAAATTAACTAATCCGGTAAGTAGGTTTGCAATACGTGTTTTTTGCACAATTAAGGCTAGAACCATTGGGATAAGTGCAATAGTTGCAAAGACTTCAACATATGGGGCTTCACCAGTCTTGATAAATACATTTTTAATTACCTGGGTAAAGCCAACCTCATTAGATCGCCAGATATCAGTTAGCCAAACGAGAAAGAAAATACGGGTAACAAATGCAACAACAGTTAAAAAAGCTCGCATCTCAAGGTTTTGGGCAAAGATTGCAAAAAAGAGGGCAAGGTAGCTAACAATTAACCAGGTAAGACCTGTTGAACTAGTAATGGCAGTGAATGCATCTTGGTAGTTTGAGTAATCATTAAGTGTGTACCAATAGAAGGTATCTGGAATTACTAGGAGTAATGCTATTACTAAATAGAGGCGATGTAATTTATTTGAAATTAGATTCATAATTAAAGCCTACCTTAAGCAGTTAATGTAATTAGGGATACTTCAGGTGGACATGCAAATCTAATTGGTGCAAATGGGCTCATGCCCATACCAGCTGAGACATTAAGCCAAGGCTCATCATTTATCTTTGTAACACCCCTTGATCGCCAATTTTCTAAATCACAATTTGTTGTAAGTGACTTACTTCCACCTATCCAAGGCAATCTAATCTGACCACCGTGGGTATGGCCTGCAAATATTAAATCTAATTTATCCTGCGCCATCGCCGCTAAGACTCGTTCATATGGTGCGTGGGTTACACCTATTGCAATATCTACAGTTTTACCAACTCTTCCTTCAACCTGTCGATAATCATCTAACTCTAAGTGAGCATCATCTGTACCGCGTGCTTCAATTACTACACCATTTACCTTCAACTTAACTTTATTATGGTTTAAATCTTTCCAGCCAGCTTTTGTTAATTGTTTCTGTAATTTTTGCCAAGGAAGTTTTGCTCCAAGTTTTCGGCTTCCATCATCTTTCATAAGATATGAAAATGGATTCTTAAAACTTGGCGCGTAGTAGTCATTTGATCCAAAAACAAATAGTCCGGGTAAATCAAGTAGATCTCCTAAGGCATCAAGTGTTGGTCCAACCGCATCTTTATGAGCCAAGAAATCACCGGTGGAGATAACTAAATCAGGGCAAAGATCGTTAAAGGATTTAATATCTGCAATCTCGCGTTTTCGCTTTGGAGTTAGATGCAGATCTGAAAAATGAAGCACCTTTATTGCCTTAGAGCCCTTAGGTAGTAAGGGCAAGGTTGCTGTGCGTACTTTGTATGCCATAGGCATGAGAAGATACCGCTATGGGACTAAAAGAAAAACTACAGGCAGATTTAACCGATGCGATTCGTGCTCGGGACGAGGTTAAAAGCGGCACAGTTCGAATGCTGCTAGCTGCAATCACCAATGAAGAGGTGGCGGGAAAGACAGCTAAGGTTTTAACTGATGCTGAGATTATTACAGTGTTATCACGTGAGGCTAAGAAACGTCGTGAGGCGGTTGATGCATACACCCAAGCAAAGCGAGATGATTTAGCCAATAAGGAAAAAGCAGAGGGCGTGATTATTGCTCTGTATCTTCCGGAGCAATTAAGTGAGGAAGCAATTAAGAAAATGATTACAGATGCTATTGCTGAAACAAATGCATCAGGTCCTGCTGGAATGGGATTGGTAATGAAGGTGTTACAGCCAAAGATTGCAGGAAAAGCAGATGGCGGTTTGGTTTCAGGATTAGTAAAAGCAGCTCTTTCTCAATAACAAACTCAATAATAAAAAGGATTAACTATGAAGTATGAATATGTAACCGTCCCATTACTTACCCATGCAACTAAGCAGATATTAGATACCTGGGGATCAGATGGTTGGGAGTTAGTTCAGGTTGTTCCTGCTCCAGGGGGCGGGGATCAATTAGTTGCTTATATGAAGCGAGAAATTAAGTGAGTGTTAAAGAAAAATTAGCCGCACTGGGCTTAACTCTGCCAACAGCAGCAGCACCTGTTGCTGCTTATGTACCAGCGGTTAAAACAGGAAATCTAGTTTTCACATCAGGACAGCTTCCTGTTGTTGATGGCAAGTTAGTTAAAGAAGGCAAGGTTGGCAGTGATGTAACGCCGGAGGATGCTAAAAAGATGGCTGAAATTTGTGCGCTAAATGCCTTAGCTGCAATTTCACTTGTCGCAGATATAGATCAGATTGAAAAAATTGTAAGAGTTGGCGGCTTTGTTAATGGGGCACCAGGGTTTGTAGCAATACCTGCAGTTATAAATGGTGCTAGTGAGTTATTGATTAAATTGTTTGGCGACGTAAATGGAAAACATGCTAGAACTGCAATTGGTGTAGCTGAATTACCGCTCAACGCCCCAGTTGAGGTAGAGATGATTGTTCAGTTAAAAAATTAACGACCGCGCTTAACTAATCTTTCAAAATCTAAAACAATTACAGCGCGTGGTTCAAGTTTTACCCAACCACGGGAAGCAAAATCAGCTAACGCTTTATTAACTGTTTCACGGGATGCACCAACTAATTGCGCAAGCTCCTCTTGAGTTAATTCATGGTTAACATGCAGACCATCATCTTTTTTAGTACCAAATCTCTCACCTAATTCAATGATTGCCTTAGCAACTCTTCCAGGAACATCAGCAAAAACTAGATCAGATAAAACATCATTAGCTTTACGAAGACGCTGGGCAAGACGACCGAGCAGTTGTAATGAAACTTCCGGATGGGCGGTAACCCAGCCAATAACTTGATCATTTGCAAGAGTTAGTAATCTTGAATCTACAACTGCAGTTGCAGTTGCTGTTCGTGGTCCTGGATCAAAAAGTGATAACTCACCAAACATATCTCCAGGTCCTAAAATCGAAAGTAAATTTTCTCGGCCATCACCTGACGAGGTGCCAAGCTTTAATTTGCCCTCAACTACAACAAATAAACGATCGCCAGCATCGCCCTCTTTAAATAATGTCTGACCCTTTGAAATCTTTATACCACTCATAGAAGCGCGAAGGGTGGCAGATGAAGCATCATCTAGCGCAGTAAAAAGAGGTGCGCGACGAACAATTTCTTCATCATTTTTGTTGGGCATAAAAGTGATTATACCGCCCATAGCCACCTGAACTCTAATCAGCGTAATCTTGGCTAAATGCGAGAGAGTTTGCCTGATAAAAAGGTTAGAGCAAAAGTAATCTATCGCCAACTGAGTAAAAACTATCCAAATGTTAGATGCGAATTAGATTATAAGAATGCTTTTCAGTTACTAGTTGCAACAGTCTTATCTGCACAGTGCACTGATAAACGGGTCAATCAAACAACACCTGCTTTGTTTAAAAAGTATCCAAACCCACAAAAGATAGCAAAGGCTGATTTAAGAGATATTCAAAAATTAGTAAAGTCCACTGGTTTTTTTAGAGCAAAGGCAAAAAATATAAAAGATTTAAGTAATAAAATAATGAAAGATTTTGATGGCAAGGTACCAAGTAATTTAGAGGATTTAATTACTTTACCTGGAGTAGGGAGAAAAACTGCAAACGTAGTTTTAGGTCATGCCTTTGGAATTCCTGGTATCACAGTTGATACCCACTTTGGAAGGTTAAGTAGAAGATTTGGTTGGAGTAAGCAAAATAATCCAGTAATGGTTGAGTTTGAAGTAGGTGAATTAATTCCGCAAAAAGAATGGACTAATTTGTCGCAGCGCATGATTTGGCATGGCAGACGAGTTTGTCACTCCAGAAAACCAGCATGCGGTGCTTGCGTACTTGCTAAGTTATGTCCTTCATATGGGATCGGTGAGGTTGATCCGGTTAAAGCCAAGCGCCTGGTGAAAGTAGAGGCAGATTTTAGATGAAAAGATTTAGTTCACTTATCGTATTTGTACTTTTACTAACTGGTTGTACTTCACCATCTACAACGCAAGGCACGGGCTTTATTCCAAGCTGTACTGAAATAAGAGTTGGTATTGAATCGGAGAAAAAACTAGAGCTTCCTTGTTTGGATGGCTCAACAACTATTGATTTTCATCAAATAAAAGGACCAATTGTTATCAATATTTGGGGTTCTTGGTGTGAAGGGTGCCGGCAAGAAATGCCTTACTTTGTAGATTTATATGCAACTCAAAGTTTTAAAACTGGTGAAATTCAATTACTTGGGATTGATGTTGAAGAGGATTCACCTAACACAGGCCCCGATTACATAAAGCAAAGTGGCATGAGTTGGCCACATCTAAATGATGCTAATGATAAAACTAAGGCAATCTTTGGCCCAGGAGTTCCAATCACATGGTTTATAGATAGTAATGGCGTCGTGGTTGATAAACACATTGGGGCATATCAAAACAAAAAGCAACTCTTTAGCCAGGTAGAAAAGGCCTTTGGTCTTACACTATGAATTCCTTTGATTACTTGATATTGGTTTTGCTAGTTATCTCAGCTTTTTCAGGATTTAAGGCCGGCTTAATTCAAGCGATATTTAAAACTATTGGTTACATTGCAGGTGGTGTAATTGGAGTAGCTGTTGCGATAGATTATTTAGATTCGCTAAACAGTGAAATTTATCTACTTGGTGGCTTAGTCTTGTCAGTAATTATTTTTGCCCTTTTAGGTGAGTTTTTACTTGGCCGACTTGGCTTACTCTTTAGAAAAGCTTTGTTTATTCCACCCTTTAAATTTATTGACTCCGCACTCGGTGGCGCACTCTCTGTAATTAAGTTTGGCGTTATTGCCTATCTAATCTCATCAATTTTGGTTGCTTCACCTATTGCACTGGCAGATAAATACATAAGCCCTTCAAAGAGCTACACCTATGCTGATACTCACCTACCCAAAGTAGCGAAGGATTTAAAGCAAGAGGTAGCGCAGTTGTTTAATAAACTTTCTTAATCCTCTGATTTTCCACTCTGTAAACCTTCAGAGATTAACTTCATAACGTTTGGATCTGCCAGTGTTGTTGAATCTCCTACTGCTCTATTTTCTGCAACATCTCGCAAAAGACGCCTCATAATTTTGCCACTCCTTGTCTTTGGAAGCTCTGCAACCACCATTATTTGGCGCGGTTTTGCAATAGGACCAATCTCTTTTGCAACATGATCACGTAATTGTTTAACTAAAGCATCACCACTTGCTGTTTCTATTCCACCTCTTAAAATCACAAATGCAACAATGCCTTGCCCGGTCATCTCATCATTAGCTCCAACTACTGCAGCCTCAGCCACTGCTTCATGGGAGACAAGGGCTGATTCAACTTCAGTAGTTGATATGCGATGTCCTGAAACATTCATAACATCATCAACTCGACCAAGTAACCAGATTGCACCATCTTTATCTAGCTTGGCGCCATCTCCTGCAAAATATAGATTATTAAACCTAGACCAGTAAGTCTCTTTATAACGCTCTGGCTCTCTCCAAATACCACGCATCATCGATGGCCAAGGTTGGTTTAACACTAAGTAACCACCACGACCATTACCAACAGCTTTACCTTCATCATCAACTACCTGTGCTGATATTCCAGGAAGAGGCTTCATCGCGCTGCCTGGTTTTGTTGCAGTCACTCCAGGTAATGGTGAGATCATGATTGCGCCAGTTTCTGTTTGCCACCATGTATCAACAATTGGGCAGTTGTTATTTCCAATCACTTCTCGATACCACATCCAAGCTTCAGGATTTATTGGCTCACCAACAGAGCCAAGTAGGCGAAGAGATGAAAGATCAGATTTATTTGGATACTCATCCCCCCATTTCATCCAAGTTCTAATCAAGGTTGGCGCGGTATATAAAATACTTACTTTGTATTTTTCAATTAATTCAAATACGCGCCCCTTTGTTGGTGTGTCAGGAGTTCCTTCATACATAACCTGTGTTGCACCATTTATTAAAGGTCCATAAACCACATAAGAGTGGCCTGTAATCCAACCTATATCTGCTGTGCACCAATACACATCACTCTCTGGTTTTAAATCAAATACAGCATGGTGGGTAAAGGCAGCTTGAGTTAAGTAACCACCAGTAGTGTGATAAATACCCTTAGGTTTTGCAGTAGTACCTGAGGTGTAGAGAATAAATAAGCCATTTTCAGAATCAAAAAACTCTGCTTTATGTGAATCTGATTGCTTATCAACTATTTCATGCCACCAAATATCTTTCTCACTCCAGGTGACCTCTTGGCCAGTTCTTTTTACCACCAAAACATTTTTCACATTTGTTTCACCCTTTAATGCCTCATCAACTGCAGTTTTTAAAGCAAGGGGCGAACCTTTGCGATAACCACCATCGGCTGTAATTACGAGCGACGCGTCAGCATCTTGAATACGAGATAACAATGAGTCGGCAGAAAATCCACCAAAAACTACAGAGTGCATTGCGCCTAACCTGGCGCAGGCAAGCATCGCAATTGCTGCTTGGGGAATCATCGGCATATAAATTGCTACTCGGTCGCCTTGCTTAATACCTAACTCAATTAATGCATTTGTAGCTTTGCAAACTTCATTAAGTAATTGACTGTAAGTAATTGTTTGAGTATCCCCAGGTTCACCTTCAAAGTAAAATGCAACTCTGTCCCCTCTGCCCTCTAAAACATGTCTATCTAGACAGTTATAACTTGCGTTTAATTTGCCATCGATAAACCATTTAGCAAAGGGTAGTTGCCAGTCAACAACTTGACTCCATTTTGTATTCCAATGCAATCTATTTGCTTGTTTTTCCCAGAAAGCTAATCGATCAGATTCTGCTTCTAGGTAGATACCACTTTTCGCATTTGCGTTTTTAATGAATGAATCAGATGGTGGGAATGTGCGATCTTCATAGGAGAGATTCTCAAATGATTCACTACTCATAGTAATGAAGGTTATCAGCGATAAGTTTTCCCCACTAGATAAAAAGTAAATCTTTAAGGGCTCACACTTAGATTATCTTTACCAATTACCAGATATCACCCGTTGCAAATACCTTGAAATGGAGCACATATGTTGACCGCATCTTTAATTACCTTAGTAACCCTGTTGGAGCGATTACTTGCCTCTGGCACCTTAACCATGGCCTTATCAGCCCTCTTCAAAAAGGTGCTGATAATGCTTGGTGCTTATTAAAAGATTAGATAAGTAAGTGCTGATTTGGGGCGGTGATTTTTAAAACAGCCCCAAATGTGGTGGAATTGGTCGTAATCCCGCAGGGAAATTACCTGTCCAGCTCTAAAGTTGGCTGTTGCTACTCATGGGAGAGATATGACGGCCATTGTTTTACTTGGTGCGCAGTGGGGCGATGAGGGTAAGGGTAAAGCAACAGATTTATTAGGTGATCGCGTTGATTATGTTGTTCGCTACCAAGGTGGAAATAACGCCGGACATACAGTTGTAATCGGAGATCAAAAGTACGCACTCCACTTACTACCTTCCGGAATCTTATCCCCAAATGTAGTTCCAGTAATTGGTAATGGTGTTGTGATTGATCCCGCTGTTTTACTTGAAGAAATTAAAGGATTAAATGAGCGAGGTATTGACACTACAAAGTTAAAGATTTCAACCAATGCACATCTAATTACGCCGTATCACCGAACAATAGATAAAGTTTCAGAGAGATTTTTAGGCAAATCAAAGATTGGCACAACAGGTCGCGGAATTGGTCCAGCATATGCAGACAAAATTAATCGAATTGGAATTCGAGTTCAAGATTTATTTGATCAATCGATTTTGAAGCAAAAGATTGAAGCAGCACTCCATGATAAAAATCAGATTTTAGTTAAGGTGTTTAATCGCAAGGGGATTACAGTTGATGAGGTGATAAGTGAGTATTTGGGATATGCCGAAATTTTAAAGCCTTATGTAACAGACACATCTCTTTTGTTAGATCAAGCTTTGCAACAAGGCAAAGTAGTACTACTTGAAGGCTCACAAGGAACTTTATTAGATGTTGATCATGGAACCTATCCGTTTGTTACATCCTCTAACCCAACAGCGGGAGGTGCCTCTACTGGTTCTGGAATTGGTCCAACAAAGATAACTCGCGTAATTGGAATTCTTAAGGCATACACAACTCGTGTTGGTAGTGGACCATTTCCAACTGAATTATTTGATGAAGATGGTGAGGCGCTTAGAAAAATTGGCGGTGAAGTTGGTGTTACCACAGGAAGAAATAGGCGATGTGGTTGGTTTGACGCACCGATTGCAAGGTATGCAGTTCGTGTTAATGGATTAACTGACTTTTTCCTAACAAAGCTAGATGTTTTAACTGGTTGGGAGAAGATTCCAGTTTGTGTTGCCTATGAGATTGATGGCAAACGAGTCGAGGAGCTTCCAGCTTCACAATCAGATTTTCACCATGCCAAGCCAATATATGAGTACCTGCCTGGCTGGAAAGAAAATATCTCAAAGGCTAAATCTGTTACAGATCTTCCGAAGAATGCTCAGGAGTATGTGAAGTTCTTAGAGAAGATTTCTGGAGCTCCAATGAGTGCCATAGGTGTTGGCCCAGGAAGGGACGAAACAATTGTGGTTAGGGATTTAATCAAATGAGTATTACGCCAAATGTATTAGCGACAAGGTATGCCACAAAAGAGATGGTGGCAATCTTTGATCCTGTGAATAAAATTATTAATGAACGAAAGTTTTGGATTACCATTCTTAAACTTCAACAAAAAGCCGGGTTACCAATTACAGATAGTGATGTTGATGCCTATGAAAAAGTTATTGAAAAAGTAGACCTTTCTTCAATTGATAAACGAGAGATTAAAACTCGTCATGATGTAAAGGCAAGAATTGAAGAGTTTAATACCCTGGCAGGAATTGAAAAAATACATATCGGCATGACAAGCCGTGATTTAACCGAAAACATTGAGTTAATCCAAATTAAAGCAGCCCTTGAATTAATTGAATACAGAACGCTACAAACCTTATTTTTGTTAAATGAGAAAATTATTAAGTACGAGAAAACTTATATGGTTGGCAGATCTCATAATGTCGCAGCTCAAGTAACAACTTTAGGCAAAAGATTTGCTTCATGTGCTGAGGAGTTGTTGTTTGCGCACAGCGCACTCAGAGAACTGATTGCGCGTCTTCCACTTCGTGGTATCAAAGGTCCCGTTGGAACCTCTCAAGATGGCCTCGCTGCTATGGGTAAAGATTTTGAAAAATTTGAGAAATCAATTGCTGATCAAGTCGGATTTGAAAACACATGGAATTCTCTGGGTCAGATTTATCCAAGATCTGTTGATTTTGAGGTTGTATCAAAGTTATTACAAATAGCATCCGCTCCATCATCTATGGCAACCACAATTAGATTAATGGCTGGCAGCGGATTAGTAAGTGAAGGATTTAAAGCAGGTCAAGTTGGATCTTCCGCAATGCCACATAAAATGAACTCCAGATCATCTGAGCGCATAAACGGCATGATGGTTTTACTTCGTGGCTACAACACAATGGCTGCTGATTTAGCTGGTGATCAATGGAATGAAGGCGATGTTTCATGCTCTGTCGTTAGAAGAGTTGTGATTCCAGATTCATTTTATGTTTTAGATGGCCTTCTTCATACCTTTATGACAATTCTAAATGAGTTTGGAATATTTACAGAGAATATAGAGAAAGAACTAAGTGAGCAGCTTCCACTACTTGCGACCACAAATATTTTGATGGAATGTATTAAATCGGGGATGGGTAGAGAGGTTGCACATGAAATTATTCAAAAACACGCCACAACCAGCACTCCAAGTAAATTCTTTGCGGCAATTTCTAGCGAAAAAGAGTTTCCACTCTCACTCGATCAGTTAAACAAGTTAATTTCAAGCCCGGCAGTATTTGCCGGCCTTGCTTTAGTGCAAACTAATTCTGTTAAGGAAATGATCACTGAGCGAATAAAAAATAAGATCTCAAAGGTTGAATTAACAGAGCTTCGATGAACCATGATTTGGACTTGAAAGCTCAAGTTAAACGGATACTTAAAGTGGTCCAAGAGTTAGCACCTGGCAGATCTGTTGAACTAAGAATTCCACCATTTGCTGCTATACAATGCGTTGGTGGAAGTACTCATCGTCGTGGTACGCCCCCAAATGTGGTCGAAATGAGTGCAGAAACCTTATTGAAATTATTGGAGAATCCAGTTAAGTGGCAGCAATATTGTGATTTAGGATCCATTTCAGCCTCAGGCACAAACTCAAATTTGAGCAATTTATTTGCCGAAGTAAGTAAACTTATGAAATCTTAAGTTGGGAGTGAGCATGGCAAGTAAGTCAAAACGTGCATCAATGACTCCCAAACGTGACCTTAAGAAAACATTTTTTTATTGGGTAGTAGCAATTTTTATTGCTAAATTGATAACAATTTTTAATATTCAAGAAAACGCTTGGTTGGGTGCAGACGGGGAAAATTACATTTCTGCATATGAGGCGCTTGTGAAAGATGGATTATTTTCTTCTGAAAGATTATTGCATTACTGGCCGGCTGGTTATCCAATATTTTTATTAATACTTTCATTTTTGGGTAAAGCCTGGCTTTTTGCTACCCTCACTATTTTGCAATCACTTATCTACTCGGCTGCTGTATTTTATTTTGCCTATCAACTATCAAAAACTAAATTACGTAATTATTCGTTTTCAGCAATGTTATTTCTACTCTTAAATCCAACCTTATCACTAGCATCTATTTGTGTGGGTTATGAAAGTTTGGCTGCCTCAGGCTTACTGTTAACCCTGGGATTATTAGTTCAAGATTTAACTTCTGACTCAAGTAAGGTATTTCAAAGAAACATAATTCTAGCTGCAATGACTACTGGTTTTATTTCTTTTTTCCAACCAAGATTATTGCTTTCTGGGTTAGTTGGTATTGCAATTTGGGTTTTAGTTCGAAAACCCATTAAATCTGCCATGTTAGTAATGGTCATAGCTATTTCGATTGTCGCTGTGTCACCAGCTTTATTAATGTTAAGAAACCAGAACGCAAATGGATTTTCAGCAATTTCAACAAACTTAGGTATAACTATGAATTTAGGCGCAGGGGATGAAGCAGATGGCTCCTATCGGCCCAAAGAAAAATATGGTGTCCCTTGTTCCACCATCGATGGAAATGCTGCCCAACAAGATAGCCATTTAGTTCGGTGCGTAATTAACTGGTATCTAGCTAACCCAATTAAGTCTGTCGAGCTATTGACAAACAAAGCGATTTTTTTCTGGTCACCATGGTTTGGACCAGAAGCTGTTGGTTCTATGGCACGAAACCCTTGGCTGAAGGTAAGTCCATTAGTTGACATTGCTTCAAATAGTGAGGAAGGTAATAAATTAATTTATGGAACATTTGGAAAAATTATTAGTTGGGGTTGGATTTTATTTTCACTTACATTACTAGTCATAGGTTTTTGGCGACTTTGGCGAATTGGTGGAGTTGAAAAGGTTATAGGAATATTTGCATTGAGTCAGATAGTTTTGAATTGGCTGATTGCAATGGGCACTTTAGGAGATCATCGCCAGCGGTTACCAATTCTTGGCCTTAGTATTTTCCTTCAGGCAATTGGAATTAAAGCTATATTTAAGGGTAAGGGCAGCGTATTAGTTGACGGCCCAGCCCTTCCTCTCAAAACTAAGGCTGACACCAATTTAAATTGAATTTAGAGTAAGAGGGAAGTAACCTAACGACCTGACAGAGACTAGATTATTGAAGGAGGCCAGATATGGGACGCGGCCGTTCAAAAGCAAAACAAACTAAAGTTGCAAGAGA
>Ga0315905_10006466_pt1 | contig 11916 bp, 11 predicted proteins | sample LakEriMetagenome_5_FD_203522 | JGI IMG/M metagenome (GOLD analysis project Ga0315905, IMG submission 203522) | Freshwater fungal communities from buoy surface, Lake Erie, Ohio, United States - Buoy 4 MA121 | ecosystem: Environmental > Aquatic > Freshwater > Lake | place: USA: Lake Erie, Ohio...
GCTAATATTGGTATGTATAGACCAATTTTTTTTTGCTTTATAATTTTAAAACTATTCTCAGAAAATTGGTTTTTAATTTCTGCTTGCGTTCGTAGACTGATATGACCAGTTTTTAGTATCGGCTCACAATAAATCATTCTGACAATATTTATTACGAGAGGTAGAAAAGCGATTTTACAACATATTTCCATAAGGCTATATTTTTGAGGGGTAGTAATTATTGCGAACCCTCCATTTTTTAAAATTTTACTTATGTTACGAATTGCATTTTCTGGGCTTGATAAATGCTCTAGCACTTCACTGCACAACACAATATCAAAATTATTTTCCTGAAATTGTGTATTTTCAATATCATCTTCAATAAGCTTTATATTAGGTATATTTATATTTTGCAGATAGGTTTTTTCAATGTCAGAGGCAAAAACTTGCGCTAGATTAGATTTGAGGAATGGTAAGTAAATTCCCGAACCAGGGCCGATCTCTAATACCTTTAGTTTTGTTTTGTTTTTTTGCACATATACTATAAATTTCTTTACTAAGCATAATCTTTCATTATGTAATCTTTTTCTTGTAGGATTTTTAGATGTATATATTGCATTCTGCAGGTTTACTAACTCTTTTTTTTCTATTAATGATAATTCTTTTTTCAAAATAATAGCTGGAGATAAATTCTACCCACTAGCTTATTTTCCCTCAGTTATATTTATGTCAACTATTGTTTACTGAGTAGAGTATATGGGGTGTTAAGTAAAACACCTAGTCTTATTATGGTAATTTCAGGTTTATTTGATATTTGCTGTTTTTGTGGGAATACAGCCATCTTGAAAAACTAGTAGATATAGCAAAGCTGCTATGATCTGTGCTTTTAGAGTATTTGATAGAGCATTATTTTTAGAAAGAGGCACATACGATTTAACTGAGTCAGAGAGATTTAAAATTTCAGGTAAAGGAAGTGAAGCTAAAGTCACAGAAATCAAACATTATTCAGCTTATATAGCGTCTACCTATCTGATGAGTTAAACTTCTTTAGAGTTTTTAATATCATAGTAAGCATGAACCATATATAAGTTATCAGAGTTGTGTAACGAAATACCTGCAGACCGAACTGAAGAAGTCATATCACCAGTATAAGTGTCGTCTAAAACGCCTACTACGTTATCTGTAGCTATACCTTCTGTAACCTTGTGCATATCAAATTTCATACGATTGTAAGAAGCACCAATTCGTAAATTTTCAATTCCTTCATTATTGGCACCAATTTCAAAACCACCAGAAACTGAATTATCAAATTCAATTTTCGCTGAAGCTGTTTCTGTTCCGCCGCTAACTGAATTGCTATATTGTTTTGTATCCATATCATCTAAAGATGTAAATCCAAGCTGACCCTCAAAGTATGGTTTTAAGTAGCAGCTAATGCTCTTAATAAGATTACTGCAACTACTCCTACAATAAGTTATTTTTTCATGCCGGCTGAGAAAGAAGATAGTCTTCGTAATTTCCTGTGAAGTCGATGATTCGATCTTCGGTGATCTCAAGAATGCGAGTGGCAATCGAACTTACAAATTCTCGATCATGGCTCACAAAGAAGAGTGTGCCTTTGAATTTATCAAGCGCTGTATTAAGAGATTCAATAGATTCCATATCCATGTGATTGGTAGGTTCATCCATCAGCAGTACATTTGATTTAGCAAGCATGAGCTTTCCGAAGAGCATGCGACCTTTCTCCCCCCCAGATAATACCTTGACAGATTTCTTTGTATCCTCACCTGAGAACAAAAGCCTTCCTAAGATACTACGAATTGCTTGATCGTCCTCACCTGATTGTGCGCAATCTTTCATCCAGTCGAAGAGTGTAGCGTCTTTTGCAAAATCACTCGCGTGATCTTGGGCAAAGTATCCTATTTTGGCTTTTTCTGCCCACTTAATCTCACCATGATTAGGTTTAATGTTTCCAACTAAAGCACGGAGAAAAGTTGTTTTACCAATACCGTTTTCACCAATAACTGCAATACGCTCACCAGCCTCTACGAGCAGATTGAAATTTTTAAATAAGTCGTGATCATATCCATGCGTTAGGCTTTTAATTTCAACCGCTTGACGATGAAGTTTTTCTCGGTCGTCATAATCAAAACGAATGTAAGGATATTGACGGCTTGAAGGAACAAATTCTTCCACTTTAATTTTGTCGATCTGCTTTGCTCGGCTTGTAGCTTGACGAGCTTTTGAAGCATTAGCTGAAAAGCGGCGAACAAACTCTTGAAGCTCTGCAATTTGCTCTTTGGCTTTCTCATTATCCTTAAGCTTTTGTGCGCGAGACATCATTGAGGCTTCCATATAATTATCATAGTTACCCGGATAGACAGTAACTTTGCCGTAATCCATATCTGCCATATGTGTACAGACTTGGTTTAAGAAATGGCGATCATGCGAAATAATAATCATGGTGGAATTACGATTATTCAAGGTATCTTCAAGCCATTGAATAGTATGAATATCTAAGTTATTTGTCGGTTCATCTAGTAACAAAATATCTGGGTTTGAAAAAATAGCTTGCGTTAATAGAACACGTAATTTAAAACCAGGTGCAATAGCGCTCATAGGGCCTTGATGTTGCTCAATGGGGATGCCTACGCCTATTAATAATTCACCTGCGCGAGCTTCCGCTGTATACCCGTCAAATTCTGCATAAACACCCTCAAGCTCTGCAGCTTTCATATAATCTTCTTCAGTCGCATCCGGATTCATGTAGATCGCATTTTTTTCTTCATTAGCTTTCCACATTTCTTCATGGCCCATCATTACTACATCTAATACGCGCTGATCTTCATAAGCAAATTGATCTTGCTTAAGCCATGACATACGTTCATTTTTATCTAAAGCCACATTACCTGAAGTAGGCTCTAAAACACCCGCAAGAATTTTCATGAAAGTAGATTTACCGCATCCATTAGCACCGATTAGCCCATAACGATTGCCGTCACCAAATTTGACAGAGACATTCTCAAAAAGAGGTTTTGCACCAAACTGAATGGTGATATTGTTACTGATAAGCACGCTTTAATTCCTTTAAATTTTTTATTTGAATTGGTTTTGAATGACAACTTCATCGAGTGGAAGCTGGCCACCTCGTGGCATTGCCTCTTTAATACCTTTACCGATACAGACAAACATTGCTGGCGTATGATCATTTGGCAAGTTTAATAGCTTACTAACTTTATCAAAATCAAAGCCATCCATAGGGCAGGTATCATAACCCATCGACTTAGCTGTAAGCATTAAATTCATAGCAGCCATTCCGCAAGAGCGCATCGCTTCATCACGTTGCACCTCAGGTTTATCATTATAATATTCCTGAATAGCAGGCACTAAATAATCCTGAACAGGTTTGGGTGCATCTTTCCAATAACGACTAGGCTCTTTATTCCAAGCCATTAAATCGGCTACCAATACAATAAGAATAGAAGCTTCTTCTACTTGCGCTTGACCCCAGCTCACTTCGCGAATTTTCTGTCGCAAGTCTTTATCAGTGACCACCACAAATCGCCAATTTTGAATATTGAAAGCAGTGGGTGACAATACAGCATTCGATAGAAGTGTATGAATCTCTTCTTTTGTCATGACATACTTTGGATCGAAATGTTTGATGGATCGTCTTAATTTAATCGCTTCATTCACATGCATAATTTTGTGTATTTCCCTTTAATAATTAATTTTTTGAATGGTGAGATAACTATCACCCATAGGTTTTTCCCAAATCACCTCATCACCTACTGCAGCACCTAAAAGAGCTTCGGCGAGTGGTGAGAGATAACTCACACGACCTTCATGAATATTAGCCTCATCTTCACCGACAATTTCAAAGGTGAGCAATTCCCTATCTTCATCTTCCACTGTGACTTTTGCTCCAAATAAAACGTGAGAAGGATCTTCTTCTTGAGGATTGGTTAAAATAGCTGACTCAATGCGTGCTGCAAAGTAACGCATATCACGTTCGATCACAGCTACTTTTTGTCTCACCATTGAATCATCTTTTTTATCATTTAACGCTTCACGTTCTTTTTCCAAATCATCTATAGTTTGATTAAGAAGTTTTAATCCGCGAGGCGTGACATAATTGGGCTCATCACTCAAAGGTCTTTCCGGAATATCAATTCCTGCATGCTCCAAATCATTTTCTTTGACAAATGCGCGGCTCATTTTTTTATAAAGTAACTCTTAAATTATTTGTAATTTTATCATTTGTAGTAGTATTCATATAGATTAACTTTGATATGTTTACGACTTAAAGGCTGGTAAAGGCATTTTGAATATTCTTATTATTAGACGGGATAATATTGGTGATTTGTTATGTACGACACCCTTATTAAAGGCGTTAAAAGACCAACTCAAAGTTGATAGACTCGATGTAGTTACCAATGCTTATGTGGCCCCGGTTTTAAAAGGTAGCTATTTTATCGATAATCTTTACATTTATCACAAATTAAAACATGGCCATACCAGTTTTTTTAAAGTGATTGGTGAGAGACTTCGACTCATCTTTAATTTAAGACGGCATCATTACGACTATATTTTAGCCTTTGATCAGCGCGCATTAAATTTAACGCGTTATTTGAGAAAAACTAAAGTATTAACGCCTATTCAAGATTGGACTCATCAAACTGAAGTTGAAAGAGCTTGGGAATTGGGTCAAAGACTCGGCTTAAGAGGGATGCCCGGTTCTATAGCAGTGCCCCTTTATTATTCGTCTTCCGATAAAAAAAATATCAAAACTTTAGGGATTCATATTAGCGCTAGACGCGTCCGACAACAATATCCTATCGTGCAATGGGTTAAGCTTATTCGAGCATTGCATGATTTAGATGCCAAATTAACCTTTCATATTTTTTGGTCGCCAGGAGATTCCAAAAATCCTATGCACCCGGGAGATGATGATAAAGCTTTAGTTTTAAAAAAAGAACTTAAAGATTTACCTGTTAAATTTATACCCACACCCACCCTCGAGTCTTTAATTAAAAGCATTCACACATGTGGCAGTATGATTATGGCAGATGGTGGTGCAATGCATATTGCTGCTGCATTAAACCGACCTATCATTGCTTTATTTGGAGACTCTAATCCGAAAAGATGGCGTCCATGGGGGGTGCCTTATACAATAATGCAAAATAAAACAGAGCACGTAAAAGATATCGAAGCTTCAAAAATTGTCGATGCATGGCTCAATCTAATAAATTCGATTTCTACTTATAAAGAAATAATTTAAGATGCGCGGCCTTATACGTTTTGGTATTATTTTATTAGCGATTATACAAAGTTTCTTTTTTTGGAAAATCAAAAAAAGAACACCTAAAAAAATTCTTATCGCACACGACTTGCTTCTCGGCGATACTTTATTGCTAACACCCTTAATGAAGCGTATTCATGAAAATTATCCTTTTGCAGAAAAATTTATTCTATCCAAACCCTTATTTGTTCCTTTATTCAAAAATGAACCTTATGGATTTAAAGCCCTTGCATTTAACCCTAAAAGTATTTTGAGTATATGGAAGATATCTTCTCATGCCCCTTATGATTTAACCTTTGTGGCGGGAGATAATCGCTATAGCTGGCTTGCAAGAGCAATGGGGTCAAAATGGATTGTCGGCATAGCTGATGACACACCAAAATGGAAAAATTGGATGTTAGATGAAGCGAAATTTTTTGATTCAAAACCTGCCACATGGGCAGACATGATGGGAAGGTTGCTCGACGGAAAGGATCCTGAGCCTTACATAAAAAATGAATGGTCTCAATCGGAGATAAAAAAATCATCATCATCATCATTTGATACTTCTAGACCTTATGTGGTATGTCATTTGGGAGCATCAAGTAAATTAAAATTATGGCCCCAGGAATCCTGGCAAGCATTAATTATTAAACTAAAAAAACAAAACTATCAGGTAGTTCTTTCAGTGGGGCCTAAAGAAGAATATCTCATAAAAGAAGTTGATCCTAAGCATGAGTGCCGTCATGTATTAGGAACGTATTCATTAACAGAAATGTGGAGCTTAATTGAAGATGCAAAATTATTAATTTCAGTTGATACTGGCATAGCACATATTGCGAAACTTACTAGTACACCTATTTTAACTTTATTTGGCCCCGGATCGTCTGAAAGTCATGGTGTAGGTAATTTTTGGAAGCTACATCCACATGCTGACGTCACAGATTCTTATTTTCCTTGCCGAGATCAGAAAATTTTATTTAGGCGCAAAGTATCATGGGTCAAGCGATGCGGAAGAGGTGTTAATGAGTGCAGAACACCTGGCGCTTGCATGGAAGCAATCAGCCCTAAGCAAGTTTTAAATGCGCTACTCAAGAGCGATTTATTCTAATAACTCTTCACCCATTAAAAATTAATATAGAAATATAAGAGTGCAACAATAAAAATATTTTAGGGAATAAGCTCTAAGTATTCTTTGGTTATAGTGGCAGCTTCAAATCGCTTTAAACTTTTTTTATTAATATGCGGTGGTTTTGAATAGAATTTCCGCATTTTTTCACCAAGCGCTTTTGCGTCTCCACATTTTACTAAGGAGTCTTGCATATCATTTATAAAGATTTCCCCCGGTCCTGATGGGCAGTCGGTTGAGAGAGCTGGTGTCCCTAGCGCCATTGCTTCAATTAGTACATTTCCAAAACCCTCGTAATCAGAAGAGAGCACAAATAGGCGAGCATGTTTTATCCAGGGGAAAGGGTTAGCCTGAAAGCCTGCTAATATTACTTGATCAGTTAAGCAATACTTTTTAATTATCTTACGTATTTTTTCTTCGTCCTTACCCTTGCCAAGCAAAACCAATTTACATTTGAGCTTAGATAATGCGAATGCTTCGATAAGTAAGTCTTGACGTTTTTGCTGAAGTGTAAATGCACCTATATGAAGTAAGTATTCCTTGCTTATAAGGTTTGGAGGTAATTTAAAAGGCTTAGCACCTAAAAACTTCATCTGATCAAAATCAAATGGATTGTATATCGCTTTAAATGAAGCAGGACGGACCTTAACATATTTCACGAGATCTTCGCCTATACCCTGCGACATGCCAATTAATTTTCGCCCGTCATACATTCTTTTCATATGCCAAATTCGTGAAATTTTCTTGCGCCATATACTTTTACGAATACCACTCTGAAGTGATAATGGATTGCCAATAATATGATATATCCTATCGCTTTTGATAAGGCTCAAAATTCTATCCATACGTGGCAATGAAGAAAGAATTAAGTCAACAGTACCAAATTGCATTTCAATATTACTCAATAAAGATTTAAATAGATTTACATTTTTATGATCGGTTAAACGGCTGAAAACTCGCGAGCCTGAATGAATAAGTGGGTTCAGCTTGTAAATATTAATCTGTGGATCGATATCAAATTCAATAATATTCTCGTAAATGACAAAGGTAACAATATGGCCTAGCTTTAGAAGCTCTTCACCAAGGTTAATTACAACTTTTTCTGCGCCACGGCCAGTAAGGGCATCAATTGCAAATAAGATATGACGCAAAGATTTTTTTTTATTTTTTAACAATTAATTTTGCCTTTATTTTCTAATTGTTTGAATAGTATAAATATATGCAGACTACATTGAATTATATTCAATGTAGTTTAGTTAAATTACCTATAATGACACCCTTAAAATCCGTAACAGCAATAATTGTGTTGCCGCGGATAAAAATTTTACGTATTCTTACCTTGAAATCTATTTTTTCAGTAAATAATACCCTGCCATTTTTATGAACAATAAAATCTATAGCTTGTCCTCGCAATGAAGAAACCGCTAGACAATCATTAGGTGCATAATAATCATTATAAATCTGAGGGCATTTATCAATGTCACTTATTCCAATTGAAGGTACGAATGATAGAAGAGGGGCTTCGGTTATAGTTGGTTTTATATATGATTTATTAATCGGTTCTAGGTCGTATTGCGACCCAAGTGACTGTTGTGGCCAGCCATAATTTTTACCTTTCTTAATTATGTTAATTTCGTCACCCCCCATAGGCCCATGTTCAACAGCAAATATACTTTGATTGATTTGACTGAGCCCTTGAGGATTTCTATGCCCTTTACTAAAAATTTCAACTGTAAGCTTGTTATTTACTAGACTTAATTTTAGTATCTTTCCCCATAAACTCTTATCCGATTGAGCAGTTTGGTTTATTTCGTCATCTACATTTGCCATGGTTGGAGTACCTGTTGAAAGCAGCACAGTATTATTTGAAAGTTTTAACCAACCACCACCGACGGCATTTAGATCTGATCTCTCTGGGTTAGGTAAGCATGAAAGCTGCAAAGCCACCTCCATAGAGTCTAAATCAATCAATCGGGCAGTTGCACAATCATTATCGACATAAGCAATATATACATAACTTTTGTCATTGATTGAAAGTACTGACTTTATTCCGCCATTTGAGGTAATTTTACTATCTAAATTTAAGTTATTAATTAATTGGTAATCGTCTTGGTTAACATACCAAATGCTCTCGCCTTTGAGGTCAGCGGCACCCACCCTTCTTAGCTCTTTAATATCTACACTTCCCCACTGAAATTTGAAATTATTAAGCTGAATAGATTCAGTGACTTTTATATTATTAAGGTTAGTTAATGAGCCAAAGTTATGATCTTTAGGGGACTTAACTTCAAGAGTTAAATCTTTTGTATTTATAAAGGATGGACTAACAACTGCTGCAATATTTTTTTTAAAATCTTTAATAAAGAAAACATATGGAGAAAACTGCCATTTCACCATTAAAGATGCATAAGTTGACAAAATTAAAATAGCTAAAGTACATATGAGAATTTTTTTTTTCATTTTTTTTACTTTTGCAGCGAATCTTTTCATTTAAAAATTATACAGATAATAATAAGTTTAGCTGAGCCAAACAAAGGCTTTTGATTGGCATTAAAATGCCTGATATATAAAAGCCTGTAAAGGAAGTCCAATGCGATAAAGGTAGTAATGAAAAATAACCCCGACAAAAATACCGAGAGCAAATGAAACTATTATTGAAATTATCGATCTTTTATTCATACCCTAATACCAAAGCTTTGCTTTTGATAAGATAAGCAAAATCATGCGAGAGTTTTTTTGCACCCTCAGCTGAAAAATGCTGGAGATCACAATAATTATTTGAAGGATAGGACGGAATAAATGTTTGGATTCCCAGTTCTTGATATCTTAAAGCAGCATTTTTAACTAACCTCAAATAATTTTCTTTTTCTTTTAAACTTATTTTTTTAATATAGTAAGGCGAAAATTTTCCCACTGAAAATATTGTTAATTTTTTTATGCTATCTGGTACCGTAAAATCAGTTAGAGGATCAAATTCACTTCCGTTTTTAAAATCTACACTGTAGGTTCGCATGATATTAAGCATCCCATCAAGGTCTCTATTATATCCAAGCTCAGGATTACAACTCACTATATCATCCTTATCCTCAGCGTTTATTCGGGGAGAAAAAGGTGATTTAAAAGTCTGGGGAGTCAAAACTGTAAAAAAATGAAGATAACCAAAAGCATTCCAAAAATCATTAAAGTAAATAAATTGATTAAGATTCACTTTAATAAGATTTTCAAGCAATATTTCTGAATTAAGAGACGTCTTAATTCTATCCAATCTCTCAGGAAAATGTGTCCAATACCCGCGATTTTCCCCGTCAAGAAAAAAGCCCGGATAGTTTGGGCCATCATCCCTCACCGCAATGCTAAAATGCCCTACGTCAACAACAAAAATTACCTTTATTCCTTTTTTTGCAAGAAACTCAGCCATATACAAGCCAATGCCGGCAACTCGACCACCATTTTGAGCTAGATTTATCACTTTAAAATTATCTCCTAACTGTTCTTGAAGCCTAATTGACCATAGATCATGAAGGCTTTGTCCTGCTCCTCTAAATTTCGAGGACCCAGATATAATGACAGTAATTTTATTAGGCTCTATTTGAGAATTAACCAAAGCAGTCATTATTCTAGGAGTAGGATAAAATTGGGTCTCAGAAGTAATGTTTCTGTGAAAACGCTGAAAGTTTTTAAATATATTTTTTTCGGTAAATAGCCACCCACAAAGTGAAAGCCCAATAAAAGAAAATAACATACCAATTGTAAAAGCTTTTACATTTAAAGATATTGAATGGTTAATTATCTTCCCCATAAAAGCAATCCAATCATATTAATTGCTGAAGATATTGGATAGAAAAAAAACAGCCAACCCGTTAGCACAAATAAAAATGTTAAAATTCGACTGAGAATATTGGCGGGCAAAAGGAAATATTCTGGCAAATGAAAGGTATTTGCTATTTTTTCTCGCCAAAAATTGTTAAAAGCTATTCCCACACCGTGATAAATGCCCCAAACTAAAAAGTTATATCCTGCTCCGTGCCATAATCCACACAAAGCAAAGGCCAAAAATCCGTTCGCAACTTTTCGCGGTAGAGAAACTCTTCCGCCACCAAGTGGAATATAAATATAATCCTTAATCCAGCTGCTAAGAGAAATATGCCAACGCTGCCAAAATTCAATCGGACTTGATGCCAAATATGGCCAATTGAAATTTTCAGGGACTTTTATCCCCATCATTCTGCTAAAACCAATCGCCATATCACTATAACCACTGAAATCTAGCAAAATTCGGAAGCCAATTGCAATAAAAATCAACCACCTGTAGTGAGCAGGTAAAATATCGAATTGAGCAACCCGGGCGTCGATTAATATCGTCAAATTGTCAGCAGTAAATTTTTTTACCAAACCATTAGCTACTTTTATAAGGCCGGTCATTAAATCTTCTTCTGATGCGAATGAGCATCCAGTCTTCATTGAAGGTATGAACTGCTTATATCGTTTTATTGGCCCAGCTACCATGGTTGGCCAAAACAAAGTAAACAAACTAAAATCAGAAGCTGATTTTATGGGCCGCTGCCCCTTGATAACGTCTACCAAATAATGCACGAATTCAAAGACAAAGAAACTTATTGCAAGAGGGGGTGAGCTGGGGAGAATGTTATTTTTTAGCATATTCGCTGCTTTGATTCCCATCTCGGCACTGATCAAACTAATAAATTCTGTGGTTAAAAAAATCATGTACTTATAAAAAATTAGCATAGACACAGAAATGGTAATTGCTATTATCTGAAACCAGCGTAACTTTGAAATACCTGCCAAATAAGTTAAAATGGCTAGGGCCAGAATAGGTATTACCCCGGCAGGTCCAGCGAAATGAAATTGGAATACAATACTAAATACAAGGATCAGAATCCTTCTGATCTCAAAAACAGGAAAACTCCAGTACAAAACGAAAAAGCTTAGTACAAATACCACAAACCAATATGACATGAAAATCATCAGATTACTAAACCCCGTTCGGTTGATTTAAATTTAGAAATAAACTACTTAAAGCAGTTCTCTACTCCCACTCAATTGTGGCAGGTGGCTTTCCTGAAATATCATAAACAACGCGATTAATTCCACGCACTTCATTAATAATGCGATTGGATACTTTACCCAAAAGGTCGTAAGGCAATTCTGCCCAGTGGGCTGTCATAAAGTCGGATGTGACAACGGCTCTTAATGCCACTAAATATTCATAAGTCCTGCCATCACCCATCACACCCACTGACTTCACAGGTAAAAAAACCGCAAAAGCTTGAGAAGTTTTTTCGTACCAACCCGAATTGATGAGTTCTTCAATGAAGATGGCATCAGCACGACGAAGAAGATCTGCAAATTCTAATTTGACTTCACCTAAGATACGAACACCTAAACCTGGACCAGGGAAGGGGTGACGGTAGACCATCGCCTTCGGTAAGCCTAATGCCACACCTAATTCACGTACTTCATCTTTAAAAAGCTCGCGTAAGGGCTCTAGTAATTTTAGATTTAATGT
>Ga0315905_10006467_pt1 | contig 11914 bp, 13 predicted proteins | sample LakEriMetagenome_5_FD_203522 | JGI IMG/M metagenome (GOLD analysis project Ga0315905, IMG submission 203522) | Freshwater fungal communities from buoy surface, Lake Erie, Ohio, United States - Buoy 4 MA121 | ecosystem: Environmental > Aquatic > Freshwater > Lake | place: USA: Lake Erie, Ohio...
GAAGTAACGAAGTAACGAAGTAACGAAGTAACGAAGTAACGAAGTAACGAAGTAACGAAGTAACGAAGTAACGAAGTGTCCTAAATATATCCAATAGGTCGTCCCATGCATACAAGCGCGTGCCTCTCGAGATATTTTAATTATTTTTCTTAAGCATTTAATAGAATAACTTATATATCACCAATGTCCTCTGATGCACTTAAGAGATTAACAGAGAAGAAAGGTAAGCAATTATCTAAATTTTTAGGAATAGATTCGGTACCCAGTACTCAGCTAATTGCTAATATGCAATCAAGAATTAATAATCCTCTCTTTGAGCTCAGTATGACCGATTATGAAGCCATGTGTGGTAACAAGATAATGGTTAGAATGATGTCTAAAGTTATAGGTTGTGAAGAGAAACAGCTCAAAAAGTTCTGCAAATATATCAATGTCTTCGCTGAGAATATCGAGTCATCTCCAAAATCTATCAAGAACAAAATGAAGGCAACAAACAGCATTAATGCATCAAAAAGGAAAGGAAGCCTGTCTGTATTACCAGATGATATCCTTGAAAAAATAGTAAAAAAATACAAGACAATTTTCAAAATAAAATATAAACTAAAAGACTGGATACCTCCTGAGAAATTAGATTGGCGTACATTATCTGCAAATCCAAATGCCATAGAAATGTTAAAAGCAAATCCTAATAAAATAGATAAAATGGAATTTTCAAGAAATACAAATGACGAAGCTATAGAATTATTAATTGCAAATCCTAATAAAATAGATTGGTGGATTTTATCAGCAAATCCTAATCCAGAAGCTATTGAATTATTAAAAAAAATTTTTGATAATATAAATTGGGGAGAGCTATCAAGAAATCCAAATCCAAAAGCAATAGAATTATTAAAAGCAAATCCTGATAAAATAGATTGGCCAACTTTATCATCAAATCCAAATGCTATAGATTTAATTAAAAATAAAATTAATGAAGAAAATGATATAGGCAAAAATTTACATTATACTAAAAATATAAATTATTCCAATTTATCAACCAATCCAAATGCTATAGAATTGTTAAAAGAAAATCTTGGTAAAATAGATTGGAAATGTTTATCAGAAAATCCAAACCCAGAAGCTATAAAATTATTAAAAGCTAATCCTAAAAAAATAGTTTGGGCATTTTTATCAGCAAATCCAAACCCAGAAGCTATAAAATTATTAAAAAAATATCCTAAAAGAATAGATTGGGGGATTTTATCAGAAAATCCAAATCCTGAAGCTATTGAATTATTAAAAAAAAATAAGGACAGTATAAATTGGCATTCAATATCAAGAAATCCAGCGATTTTTGATGAAGTATTAGAATAATTATTTATTATGAGATCCTAAAGATAAATATCTTTTTTTTTTTATTCTAAGTACTTTAATAGAATAACTTATATACCACCAATGTCTTCTGGTGCGCTTCATAGATTAACAGAGAAAAAAGTAAGCAATTATCTAAATTTTTAGGAATAGATTCTGTACCCAGTACTCAGCTAATTGCTAATATGCAATCAAAAATTAACAATCCTATCTTTAAGCTTAGTATAACCGATTATGAAGCCATGTGCGAAAATAAGATGATGACTAAAATGATGTCTAAAGTTATAGGTTGCAAAGAGAAACAGCTCAAAAAGTTCTGTAAATATATCAATGTCTTCGCGGAGAATATCAAGTCATCTCCAAAATCTATCAAGAACAAAATGAAGGTTACAAACAGCATTAATGCATAAATGCGAAGAGGAAGTCTAAATGTATTACCAGATGATATCCTTGATAAAATAGTAAAAAAATACAAGACAATTTTCAAAATAAAATATAAACTAAAAGATTGGATATCTCTTAAGAAATTAAATTGGGAAATGTTATCAGAAAATCCAAATGCAATAGATTTATAAAAAAAAAATCAAGATAATATAGATTGGGTGCATTTATCGATAAATCCAAGCGATGAAGCTATAGAAATATTAAAAACAAATCTTGATGAAATATATTGGGCTGAATTATCAAGAAATACAAATCGGAATGCAATAGAATTATTAAAAGCAAATCAAGAAAAAATAAATTGGAACAGTTTATCAATAAATACAGCAGCCATAGAATTATTAAAAGAAAATCAAGATAAAATAGATTGGTATTTATTATCGAGAAATTCAAATCAAGAAGCTATTAAATTATTAAAAGCTAATCAAGAAAACATATATTGGCCATATTTATCATCAAATCCAAACGCGATAGAATTATTAAAAGAAAATCAAGATAAAATAGATTGGTATTTATTATCGAGAAATTCAAATCAAGAAGCTATTAAATTATTAAAAGCTAATCAAGAAAACATATATTGGCCATATTTATCATCAAATCCAAACGCGATAGAATTATTAAAAGAAAATAAGACTAAAATAGATTGGGGTGAGTTATCGGCAAATCCAAATTCAGAAGCAATAGAATTATTAAAAAAAAAGATTAAAATATCTAAGAAAATTAAGTGACGCTGAATATCATGATTTATCTGATTATGAATATTTAGATTGGGATGAATTATCAAACAATCCAAATTCAGAAGCAATAAAATTATTAAACGCAAATCCGGATGAAATAAATTGGCATCGTTTATCATTAAATCCAAGTGCTATAGAATTATTAAAAGCAAATCCTAAAAAAATAGATTGGGAAGGGTTATCTGGAAATCCAGCTATTTTCGGGGGAAGTATTAGAATAATTATTCAATGAATTATTACTAAGTTTTCATATCAATATAAAGAGCTATAAGATGTCTTCTTTGAAATCAAAATGCTTCTTAATTATTTTTATTTTTCTAACCACATTAATAGAATAACTTATACACACTAATGTCTTCTGGTGCACTGCATAGATTAATAGAGAAGAAAGGTAAGCAATTATCTAAATTTTTAGGAATAGATTCTGTGCCCAGTACTCAGCTAATTGCTAATATGCAATCAAGAATTAACAATCCTATCTTTAAGCTCAGTATGACCGATTATGAAGATATGTGTGGTAACAAGATGATGGTTAGAATGATGTCTAAAGTTATAGGTTGCGAAGAGAAACAGCTCAAAAAGTTCTGTAAATATATCAATGTCTTCGCGGAGAATATCGAGTCATCTCCAAAATATATTAAGAACAAAATGAAGGTAACGAACGGCATTAATGCATCAAAAAGGAGAGGAAGTCTTCGTGTATTACCAGATGATATCCTTGAAAAAATAGTAGAGAAATACAACACCATTTTCAAAATAAAATATAAACTAAAAGACTGGATACCTCCTGAGAAATTAAATTTTTGGGTTTTATCACAAAATCCAAATGCAATAGATTTATTAAACACAAATCAGAGTAAAATAAAATGGAATTATTTATCAAAAAATCCAAATCCAGAAGCTATCAAATTATTAAAAGCTAATAAAAATAAAATAGTTTGGGAATTTTTATCGGAAAATCCAAATCCAGAAGCTATAGAATTATTAAGAACAAATCCTTCAAAAATAGATTGGGGATGGTTATCGGAAAATCCAAACCCAGAAGCTATAGAATTATTAAAAGAAAATCAAGATAAAATAGATTGGGATGCGTTATCAGCAAACTCAGGTGCTATAGAATTATTAAATGCTAATCGTAATAAAATAAATTGGGAGATGCTATCTGCAAATCCAGAAGCTATAGAATTATTAAGAACAAATCCTTCAAAAATAGATTGGGGCGTTTTATCATCCAACCCAAATGCCATGGATTTGTTAACAGCGAATCCGAGTAAAATAAAATGGAGATATTTATCAAAAAATCCAAACCCAGAAGCTATAAAATTATTAAAAACAAATCTCGGTGAAATAGATTGGTACCTTTTATCGGCAAATCCTGCTGCTATAGAATTGTTAAAAGAAAATAGAGCTAAAATAAACTGGAATTATTTTTCAGTAAACCCAAGTATATTCGACGAGATATTAGAATAATTATAATATGAAAAAATAATACAATCCGATAACGGAACACACCCTCAGCGGGGCTCGAACCCGCGACCACTTGGTTAAAAGCCAAGCGCTCTACCGACTGAGCTATGAGAGCGTAGGTAAGTTACCCATAGTAATATATGGCCTAATTCTTATATCGTTTTATTATGACTAAATAAAATAAACCAATTCTGTTCTTCCCACGTAATCGTATAATCTATATTGCTTACTTTTACATTACTGGCTAATTCCCGAATACTATTGTAATCATGGATATAATAGTACCTTTTTATAATATTCTCATTATTCAATTTCCAATCAACATAATTAGCTCCAACTGCAAAATTACGACAATCGCTCTTCTCTGTATTGAGGCCATTGAATTGTTTTTCCATAGACCAAAAAGATACCAGTAGTTTCCCATTTTCACATAAGCAACTACATAGATTACGAATAGCAGATATTTGATCTTCCAATGTTTCTAAATGATGTAGGACAGCAATTGATATAATTTTATCATATTTTTTTTCCAATTTTAAATTTAAGACATCTTGATAAAATACATTTAGCCCTTTATGATGGCATATATATAACAGATTATCTGAAATATCAAAACCTTCACAATTATAACCAAGAGTTTTAGCATATATCATATTTTTACCATTGCCACAACCACAATCCAATAAGTTTTCATTAGAACCTTGACTATCTAATAGAAATTTCTTCACATTATTCCATATTCTAACCCGCGAATTATCAAACGAATCGCATATAATATCATATTGATTTGCTATATTTTTATTATGCGCGTTCATATACATATAATAATATAAGTAATATTCTTATATATTACACTATAGTACTTTTTTAACTCTCATTATTAGTAATAATATATGTATAAATTAACTTAGTGACGGATTTTTTTATTACTTATATACAAGAGGACAAGTTTTAGCAAATACTAATGATTTAAGAAATCCTTACAATAAGGTAACTGAGAAAACTATGCGTAATTTATTAAAAAGTAGAAATTTAAATAATACTCATACTCCTCCTAATAATCATCTATTAGCTCATCAAACTTATCGATATTCTCATGTAGCTTCTCATTTAGCTTCTAGTGCTCCTTCTCAAACAACAGAAAAAGAAGAAGAGAAGAAGCAGAAAGAATAGAAACAGAAATAAGGAGAACAAGGAACGAAATATTAAGAAATGAAAGAACAGTAATGAGCAGAAAAAGGAGAGAAGAAAGATAAAGAGAAGATAAAGAAGAAGAAAATCTACTTTCTGTTGCTAATACTCCAGTAGCTAACAACGATAGAGATACATCTCATGACTTTAGTGTTAGAACATATAATAAAGCTTATACAAAAATGTTAGCAGATGAAAACAAAGTAGCATCTAATGCTGATACATTAAATACTATGATTTTACGAATTGAGGCAGATCAGAAACATCCATTTGGAAAGAATTTAGTTATTGTTGGTGGTAAAAAAACCAAAAACCAAAAAAACTAAAATGATGTAATATCTATTAATTTATATAAAACTATAAAATTATTAAATTTACATCATTATATTGTTAACTTCTCAAATTTTCTAACTTTAGATTTTACACTACCACTATAAGGTTCTATTTCTTTGTATTTGTCTGGTAATTGTTTGAATTGTTTGCCTGTACTTACATCAAAATAAATAAGATCCTTCCCTTCGAACCGACGATTAGAAGGAACATGGACATTAAGACCCGGTGGTAATGTCCATCTTGTTTCGCCTGTTTCAGTATTATAATAATACAATTTGTTGTGTGTATTACTAATCCTACTAACCCACACATCGTCGTTATAAGATGTGTTGTTTGGAGCAGGTCGTATTTCACCATCTACTTGAGTAGTATCTAAAAAACCTAAATCGGCTGTAACGGTGGGACGATTTATACTTCTTTTAGGATTTTTACAATTTAAACCAAAACATTTAAAAAACCTCCCTTTATTTTCATTTTTTTCTGCATTTTCTTGATATATACCGATAATAACACAAATTCTCCTTTGCTCTTTACATATTCGCGTTTGCCTTTTGGTTTCATATAGATACATCTCTTTTTACTGTTAATAATATCTGTTCTAATTTTTTATAATTTACTACTTTATTTGCCATTATACCCTTTCTATAAAAATAAAAAGATTATTATTTATAATTATATAATAAGAAGGATGAGTTATAGTGGCAGCAAATATTACACTCCATTATCAAACATGAGCAATGGAGTTATAAAATCTAATTCGAATAAATCGAATAATTCGAATAAATCGAATAAATCGAATAAATCGAATAAATCGAGTAAATCGAATAAATCGAGTAAATCGAATAATTCGAGCGAATACTATACGCCATTATCAAGAGATAGTAAATCTATAACATCTAAAAATCTCTTTATTACTGATAAAAGAATTGAAAAAATTCAAAAGTTTTTACAAAAATATACTTTGGATGATAAATATACACTGGACAATCGAGTCAAATATTATAAATATCTTTTAAATTATATTAAAGACATTAAGCAAAAAGAATGTATCAAGAAGTATACCAAAGATAATATTACGAAATATTCAATAGCCAATAAAGTATTTTTAATCAAGAAGATAGGAACTGAAAGTATCAATGGTGTAATTTATCTTGCCGTAATTAAGAATATATTAGGTGGGAATTTATTGGCCTGTAAGATAATGCCCGTCGATAAAGATAATTATAAAGAGATAAAAATTATGCAACATTTGACCGATAAAGTTATTTCAAAGAAAAAATCCAAGCATTTTCTTATAATGTATAAATACATAGTATGTCGGAAAATGAGTATATTAGTAATGATTAAAAATCCCTTGGGCAACTCAATCGATAGCCCATTAGGTAAAAAAATACAAGTATCAAGTAACAAACGGCTCATATGTCTATCAATGAATTAGCTCGCGGAGACTTAAAAATGCTTTTGGAAAATAGAAAGGTCTTAGCAAATTATGAAGTAATATATAATATATTTATTCAAACTTTTTTATCTATAACCTCGTTTCACAACCTATCTAAACATTATCACTGAGATGCACATTATGGAAACCTTCTATATAAAATAAACAAAGAGAAAGGCTACTATCATTATATATATAAAAAATCAGATTATTATTTGAAAGCATGCGAGTATAATATAATGATATACAACTTTGGATATGAACAAAAGCATATAAAAAAATATAATAAAAAATCATTAATCGACTATATAAATATAATGAACGCATTTATTAGAGACAAATGGGCATTTTTTCGCGATTTATCAAGTGATAACTTTAATACAACCATGATATTTATTAGAGACCAGCTTATTATAGAATACAAAAGAGGTAATATAGAAGGCAATATAGAAAACATAATAGTAAATAATATTTTACTAAAAGCTTTAGAAAACACATCACAGACCTTCAATCTATTTACAACGAGTAAACCATGTAATATTATTAACAAGACCCCATATATACTGGGATAATTAATAAAAAATAATAATATATATAATTTTTATGAATACAATCAAGTATCTCATTTTTCTATCTCATTACTCATTTATAATATATGTATTATATCCATTTTCGAAATATAATACAGCAATTGCATCGATAGTGTATCTCAGCTGGCTTCTCAATAACAATTACTGCTTATTTTCTCAGATCGAATATAAGTATTTTGGAGAAACATACATATCTAAAAGGGTTACAAAGGTAAGACGTATAGATAAAGCTATACTACTATCGTCGCAAGTATTTAAATATGTATTTTTGAGTAGCTGATCGTATAATTTTTTATCATTTTTTACTATATATAAAAATAAATAGATTAAAGTACTCATATACATGATTAAGATTATATCTGAATACGCATTTAGGAAAATAAAGAGGATATTGCCGAGAATTTCGGCTACAGAAAAGGCAGCATTAAATTCGGGAACCGTTTCTATAGATGGAGATATTTTTAAGGGATACTTAGATATCAATAAATTAACAAATAAATATGAAGTGAAACTGAGGGACGAAGAAGTAGTATTTTTACGCAAAGAAACTACAGAGTTATGTGAGATGATAGATAACGATAGTATAGAGAAAAACCAAGATTTATCAGTAAATACATGGAAATATATGAAAGCCAATAAATTCATGGGGCTCGTAATACCTAAAAAATACGAAGGATTGGAATTCAGCCCTCATGCACACTCTTTGATTGTTGAAAAAATAGCCAGTAAAAATATTGCAAGTGCTGTAAGTGTAATGGTACCCAATTCTTTAGGTCCCGCCGAACTGCTTCATCAGTATGGAACAGACGCGCAAAAGAAGTACTTTTTGCCTATGTTAGCTACAGGAACACACATTCCGTGCTTTGGATTAACAACAGAATATTCTGGATCAGATGCGGCATCTATGTTAGACAGAGGGATTGTAGTAAAAGAAAATGGTATATTGGGGATGCGAGTAACCTTTTCAAAGAGATACATAACATTAGCGCCTGTAGCGAGTTTAATTGGGTTAGCGTTTAGACTCGAAGATCCAGACAGACTTTTAACAAAAGGTAAAGAAGGAATTACGGTAGCCATTTTAGAGAAGAAAAACTTCAAAGATATAGAAATAGGCAATCGCCACAATCCGCTAAATATAGGGTTCATGAACGGAACTATAAGAGGAAAGGATATCTTTATACCTATGGATTGTGTAATTGGTGGCGAAGAGAATTGCGGATTCGGCTGGAATATGTTAATGGAATCTCTCGGAGAAGGGAGAGGAATCTCGCTGCCTGCGATGTCTGTTGCTACGGCTAAATTGTGTACATTTGGAGTAGGAGGATATGCTCGTATAAGAAAACAGTTCAACATACCTATTGCAGAAATGGAAGGTGTAAAAGAGAAATTAGCAATAATTGCAGGAATTAACTATAAATTACTATCGGCCCAATATTTATTCAATGCTATATTGATAAATAAAGAGAAGCCTCCTGTACTATCCGCAATAATGAAATATAAATTTACAGAATATGGGCGTATTACCGTTAATAATGGTATGGATATCATGGGTGGTGCAGGAATATGCAAAGGCTCTATGAATTTTTTAGCATCAAGCTATGTAGCCACGCCAGTAGCAATAACAGTAGAGGGATCTAACACATTAACGAGATCTCTTATTATCTTTGGACAAGGTCTAAACAGATCTCATCCGCACCTTTTAGACATTATTAGTAACATAGAATCAAATGATAAATTACAATTTCACGAAAATTTTACTAAAATTATTAAACATACCCTAAACAATTTAGCTAAATCACTATATTATGGTGTATTTCTTAATTTATATAGAAATAATGATATAGCTAAATATAGCGAGATGCATCTAAATAGACATGTAGCCAACTTTGCATTTTCAGCAAATATCGCATTGTTAATGGGAGGAAAAATTAAGACCGCCGAATATATATCTGGTAGATATGCAGATATTTTAGCAGATATCTATATGTCCTATGCATGTCTATGGTTTTATAAGAAGAATAATAATATCAAAGATATTGATCATTTGCTCGAATATTGTATCAACGATTACTCTAAAAATATAGAGAGTAATATTATTAAGATAGCAGACAATTTCCCTATTTATTTTATGGGAAGGCTTATCAAATATGTAACATATCCTTTGGGAAATTATTATACACATAATAATGATATATTAATGACTAAAGTTTCAAATATAATAAGTAAGCCGACGGAATTAAGACACTTGTTAACAGAAAATATATTTATTTCAAAGGATAATAACGACAGATTAAATCAAATATCAAGAGGAATCGCTCTATATACAGGAGATAAACAAGGAGATCCCCGAGATATATCAGAGAAAACTAAAATTATGGAAAATGTAATTAAGGTAAATGAATATAATAATTTACCTAAATGTTAATCCTCCTAATTCTGGAAGATAATTTTTATTTTTACATATTATGTATATAATTATAATTTTAATTTGTATATAAATATTAAATGAACAATATTGTTAATTTAAAAGATGGTTTAATAACATTTAATTCAAATATAGATAATAGCTTAACATTTTCAAAATGCGCCATAGGTTTTGCAAACGATAATGATGAAGTATACGAGAGAGGCTCTATTGTATTTTTAACAAATAACAATCAAGACAATACGTCGGTATCTATATTAACTGATGTAAAAATGTCTATAAATAGCGCAGGAAATGTAGGGATCGGCTCATTAAATGCCGGCGAAAATAAACTCGAGGTTGATGGAAATATCAGTTTGTCTTTAGGAAATACTTATAGAATAAATAACTTTCCTTTGGCGTACAGTAATTTAGCCGGATATGTTCCTGTAGAAAACTTACCACTTGGTGATAATTTATTAATAAATAATAATAAAATATCTGTGAATTTAGATTACTATACCGGAGATTCGACAATTAATGGTGATTTAATAATTACCTCTAATTTGATAGTTAATGGTCAATCAATGCAATTAAATAAAACAGAGTTTAGTACAGAAAAAATAGATATAGCGAATTTAGGTATCGGGCCATCTCTAAGAATTAGCCAAGTATCCGAAATAAACAACATATTAAACATTTCTAACTATACGAACACAGAGATCTTTAATATTACCAAAGATGGCCATATTAATTTCACAGAACAAATTAATGGTATAGATAAAATACAATTTTCCAAAATAGCAAACATAGACTCCAACAATACCAATTGCAGTAATTATGTTGAAACTGCAAGTAACTCGCTATTCACAGATTACACTGCGAGATTTACCGATATATCTTCTATAATAGACTCCAACAATACCAATTGCAGTAATTATGTTGAAACCGCAAGCAACTCTCTGATCACAGATTACACCGCGAGATTTACCGATATAGCTTCTATAATAGACTCTAACAATACCAATTGCAGTAATTATGTTGAAACCGCAAGCAACTCTCTGATCACAGATTACACCGCGAGATTTACCGATATAGCTTCTATAATAGACTCTAACAATACCAATTGCAGTAATTATGTTGAAACAGCAAGCAACTCTCTGTTCACAGATTACACCGCGAGATTTACCGATATATCTTCTATAATAGACTCCAACAATACTAATTGCAGTAATTATGTTGAAACCGCAAGCAACTCGCTATTCACAGATTACATAGCAAGAAATATCGAAATGAACGATCGTTTAATATCAGAAATATCTACTTATGTCGGTTATGCGAGCAATTATGTAGATGTTAATAAATTAACAGAGGGAAATAACATAAATATAATTAATAATGCAATATCTACTAATTTAGGACTGTATAATGGCGATGCAGTAATCAACGGATCTTTAACAGTTAATTCGGATCTTATAATACACGGAACAACAACAACAGTAGATACGAGGGACTATTTAACAAATATATTCACAGCATCAAATGTTGGCCCCGGACCGACTCTAAACATTACTCAGACATCTCAGATAAATAATATAGTAAATGTTTCAAATTATCTTGATTCAGAAGTCTTTAATATTACTGTAGACGGCTATATAAATTTTACCGAGAGAATTAACGGCATAAATAAAATGCAATTCTCTAAAATAGCCAATATAGATACAAACGATAGCAATTGTAGCAACTTCGTGAGAGCCAATAGCAACATCCTATTCGGCGATTATGTAGCAAGAGATAATTTCACAAGCAACTTCGTGAGCACCAATAGTAACATTCTATTCGGCGATTATGTTGCAAGAGATAATTTCACAAGCAACTTCGTGAGCACCAATAGTAACATCATGTTCAATGACTATATAGCAAGAGATAATTTCACAAGCAACTTCGTGAGAGCCAATAGCAA
>Ga0315905_10006471_pt1 | contig 11911 bp, 15 predicted proteins | sample LakEriMetagenome_5_FD_203522 | JGI IMG/M metagenome (GOLD analysis project Ga0315905, IMG submission 203522) | Freshwater fungal communities from buoy surface, Lake Erie, Ohio, United States - Buoy 4 MA121 | ecosystem: Environmental > Aquatic > Freshwater > Lake | place: USA: Lake Erie, Ohio...
TGTTTCTGTAAGAACAATAAAAGGTTGATTGATTGGACTGATGGATGGATACTTATATATTATTGACTGCCTCCGGCAGGTGGTCGCATTCGCTCCCAAGGTAATAAATGCGCCGTAGGCGCAATCAAAGGTAATTAATGCGCCGTAGGCGCAATCATGAATGGGCGGAGGGAGGGGTCGGAGGGGTGGTTTCATTAATATAAACGATATGTACAATAACGATGTCGGTAAGGGGGTAGTATATGTCTATGAAGCTTATGAAGCAAAATAAAGGGCGGCGGTCTTTAGGACGCCTGTTTGCTTCATGAATTTTTGGGCTGATTCCTTACCGACATCGTTATTGTACATATCTGTACTACGTCGGGTTCATCAGCTTTATTATTGAATTTGGTCCTTTTCTAGGAGGAGCGGTGCTGGCAGCAACAATTGGCAGGCGCTGCTTCTGCAGCGACAGGTTACAGCTATTCACACCAACACACCACGCAGACGCAACACAATTTAAGAAAAAATATCAACAGAGGTGGACAGCACACAGTACTACCTGCAGCACCATCTAAACTACAAGACCAGATCAACAATGTAACAATATAAACAGCATTCACAACGAAACATGAACAGCACAATCCTCTCCGCAGCCTCATGCTTCAACTCCAGCGCGTTGCTTTCCTTGAGCAAAGATCCTGTCCGGGTGCGGATAGACTTTGCGGAAGAGACGCAGATTGTCCCCCACGTCGAGGAATTCATGGTAGCGGCCCACGCGGGAAAGGTCGTAATCTATCGGGAAATTCCCGAATCTGCCCATGTCAGCCGCGGAGCAGTGAGATCGCTGGATATGCGGTTCGCGACCCAGACATATCGCGAATACACATGACAACATGTTTCCACACAAGAGTGTCGCGTATCGCAGAGTTGAGAGCTACGGCGGTGCCTCTGCTCGCGGGTACCTCTGATGCTCGACAGAGTTGGCGTAGGAAGGCTGCACCTCGTCAAGGTCCTCCTCTGAGTCTAGGAAGGGAATACAGGCTTGATACATTCGCCTGACTGTTGGCCACAAGGGCGTAAACTTCAAGGTGCAGTGCAGGATAACAAGTGAGCATACCGCCACAGTTGGAAACCTGGTTGAGTATGCATTCACGATATAGCAGATCAGGTTTAACTCAAGTGCGCTGGAGTCCATCTGTGCCAACAGGGGCACGAAGCGCACACGCAATCAAGACCATCAAACGCTCGTGCGCACGCACGCACGCAAGCACGCACACGCACAGAGAGAAAGACGCATACTCACGTAATCACGTTGAAAACGCGCTCAGCAAAGGAATAGATAATGGAAAGATCGCGGACTTGACACGGGCCTCCTCCATCCTCTGCCAGGACAGTTGCTGTTGGCTCCTGCGTCGACAAAGAAGCGTCAGCCGCCAGTGCGCCTGCAGTGGGCTTCGGCGTCGCGGTTGTGGTGTGCGTCCTCGATGTATTCGACGTATTCGCCACAGACACGTTGGAGAAAATGGCGTTTCTCGTGACGTTAGCGCCGTTTGACAGGGCCGACATGTTGGCAGACTGTGTTTCATTAGGTTGTTGTAACAGCCGCCGGCTGGTTGTTATCGAAGAGGGGGCGGCGGGAGCTGACGCACGGCGATTGACGGCCGGGGCTCTCCAAATACAGTCTGAACTTTGGCCACAGATGGCCGCGTCCGTGAAGGCAGAGCAGTTGCTGACGCGAGTGCGGACGAAGGGTAAAAGGCGCGGGAAGGAGGGACCTCCTGCATTGATGTTCGTGGCGGAAAATGTCCAAACTGACATAGCCATGTGAAGAACGGCGGCATATTTGAACCAGCCAATGCACTCGTCGGAAATTGTGCGCGAGTAGTTGACGGGCGTCCGCGAAAGGCGCAGCAACACTATCTTGTCCACCATGTACGTGATCAAAAAGAGGAGCGCGGCGACTAGCCACAGCGCAGGCATCCCAGACGCGAGCAGCAGCGAGGTAAAGGTAAAGTTGAGCATCACTCCGTAGCGCGCACCCAATTCGAAGCAAGGCGCCTGCAGCGATCGCGTGAGCGAGCGCCTCGTGTAAGAGCCCCGCAGACAGCACCAACACGACGACGACAATCGGTTCAACACTCCAAACACCATGGACACAAACGGTAGCGCCAAGTTGCACAACACTGTGATGAAGAGGGCCACGCCTACTCGCCCATACCATTGGGGGCTCAGATCTCGGAAACGCCCAGCAAAAAATGGGAAACGGTCGAGAATATCGCGGTGTATGGCATTGCGCTCCACTTCGCTCATGCCCCTTGAGGGTACGAGATGAATCAGTTCATCTTGTAAGGCGTCCTTGATGGGCTGGATCTCGGCGTAAACAAGAAGTGTGACAAGCACAGTCATTGCAAACTGGCCCACGAACACTGCGCGCGCCATACTCGCCTCCAGTCCCGACACTAGGGGCAGCCTGACACATTCTCAAAATTAAGTGCCTAAATACATCTCAAAATTAAGTGACCTAGTACAATTGCTGTATAAAAAGTCACTATATAGGGGACTTTTGAGAATTTATGCCGCTTGAAGGTGCCCAGCCAACACACAACGACACGCAGCATGGCATTCAGAGCCACTACTATGACCACACCCGCAGCCGCCACAACCCAGGTCCTAATGGTGAGCTCCTGAAACTGGCTGTCGCACACGCCACTGCCATCTGCCAGTTGGATCTTGCGCTTACGTTTTCCATCAGTTTTCTCTGAACCAACGGCGGTCGGCCACGAAACGCCCTGGCTCCATAATGACGGTTTGGTGCTCATGAGGGTCCAGCAGATACACTTGCGGCACATGTCGGCGCCTTCAGTCTTGGTCTGGCCGTGTCCTGAGGCAGCATCACGCGTTTCGTAGGTTATGCTTGACTTGAGGTAAGTCCCCTGGAGCACAGCAGCAGCCTGCGTCTCTGACGGCTCAAGGCTCGCCAGGCAAGCCTCGCCGTCAGCCCCCTTCTTGCGAATCTGCGACGTGGACATCAAGCTGTTCTTCTCCTGGTCGAAGCGGCATGGGTCAGCGAGCAGTAGCTCAACTCGCGTATCTTCGCCGCTGTTCTCCCACGCCATCGGCGTCCTCGCAGCGACCATCTGCGCCTGCGAGATATTCTCAAACGTCAGCGCCCTAGTATATTTACTATACAAAGTCACTCTAGAGAGTACTTTTCAAGAATTTGTGCCATCACAGGCGACTGATTGCCCGAGGCCGCGGCCAGAGACGGGATTCCCCACACGTCGCCCAGCGAGCACGCATCGCCGGCGCACGCAGCGGCTTCCACAGGGTGGCGCCAGTCGAGGTTGGCATTACAGGCCAAGGAGAGATTCTTAGCAAGGCATTTTTGGCTGTATTCTTCATCGAGGGAGTTGGTGAAGACCTTGACAGATACCACCGCCACGAACGCCAAGGCAATGACCAGGAGGGCGACCAAGTTTGCCAACACCTTCCTTGCCACCCGTTGCCAGAAACTGACCTCAAAGTTCTCCCTGTCATGAGAGAGGCGGCGGAGTGTGAGGGAAGAGAGAGTGAAAAAGAGAGAGGGACAGGGGAGGAGAGGAGGAGGATTGGGAGGAATTTTAAATTCCCTTTTTATTTTATTTGCGCATGACGTTGTGTTATGCGCATCATGTTATGCGCCAATCGGACACTTTTGCTCATTAAAATGAAAAATCAACGTTGGTATGACAGACCAGATAATGTCTGAGGGCTCGGGAGCAGGCGCAGCATTCAGGCGTCTGCGCTGAAAGATGAGGCTGTTTTTGCTCTTCTTGCCGCACGGGCCGCAGCCGGATAAGCCCTCGCTCTGTTGCTCGTCATGCATGGCATACATGGCACCAAAACACGCAACGCAAGCCACACATAGCTCGAGTCAGGAAAGGACCAAGTTGTCACGCACACACTTCTATGAGCGCGCACGCGCACGCGCACTCGGCGGCACTGCCACACACCCATGCGTAATCACGGAGGCAGTCGTCGCGCGCCATTTTCGAGTTGAACACCACTAGTGCTGCCACAGTATCTTGCGCATTGCCTCTGACGGCGGGGCCTTCCAGCTCCTTGCCTGCCACCATCATCCTGCGCACCTGCTCCTCATGGTGCCGCAGCGCCGAGCTGACCTGCTCAGCACAATGATGCGCACAAAACACAAAATCACTATATCCTGCAAACCCCGAACGAACAGTAGCTACTGGCTACTGCATGCCTCCCTTGCACACTCCCACTGCACGTATCTCTCTCTCTCTCTATCTCTATCTCTCTCGTGCGCGCGCTCTCTCCACATGAACAGACCTTTTCGAGCTCGGTGTGGTGCCACTTGTTGTCGGCCCTCGAGTGTCGAAGGACGAAATGCCGCTCCATCAGTTTCCCGCGAATCCTAAGCGTCTCCAGCAGAGCCGCACATTTCCGGACCATATACACCTGTGCAACCCCTGCCCACGGACCCTTATCTTGATCTTGCACAGTGCCAGCCGCCGCCTCCATAGTGGGCGCGGCGGTTGGCGCGGCGGTTGGGTTCCCCTTCTCAACACCATGCGCGCCTGGCAGAAATTCTGAAATATCAGCGCCCTAGTATATTTTCCCCTAGTATATTTACTAAATAAGGTCACTATAGAGAATACTTTTGAGAATGTAGTCCTCCCACGGCGGTTGGGTCCTCCTTCTCAACACCCGCTCCTGCACCATCTCCTTCAGCAGCAGCAACCGCAGCCGCGGTGACATAGCCTACCCGCCCCTTGGCTGTGCCGCAAATTCTCAAAAGTCAGTGTCCTAGCGCATTTACTACATAAAGTCATTAAACAAAGTACTTCTGAGAATTTGCACCGGTACTGGAACTATCCGGCAGTGGAGCTGCCGCGGAAAGGTCAGGTGTTGTGCTGTCTAGGGCGTCGGCGGCAGGCTTCTTCTTCTTCTTGCGCTTCTCAGGACTGCCCTTGACAGCCTCGTGAGCCACCTTCTCTTTCTTCTTCTCCGCTAGTGCATGCGCCCCAGTACCGCCATTCTCATTCGCATCCCGCGCGACAATCGACGCAACATTCCTGCCGCTCCTTTCGTCCACTGACGCGAGGCTATCGTCAAAAGTCGAGTTCCGCTCTCCCAAACTGCACCCCATGACCCATACCACCGCCTGCATTTCCCCCTCACACACTGGCCGGTTCTCCAATTCCTCCTCCTCCGCATCCTCCTCCGCATACGATGGACCCACCCACCCACCAGCCTGCTCCCTCTCCTCAGAAGATGACCACTCACCCTCGTCTCCAGCACTCAGACGCGCGCAGCCACGTACAAGACTCTCGCTCCGACACTCGTGCATGCCAAAATTTGCTGCCGACACCACCTCCCCACCGTCTGCGGCGGCCCTGTCTGCAGAAGTCCCTGAAGCCTTGATGCCCGCGCCCCTGTTTCCCTCATCTACCCCAACCTCTGCGTCGCCGCCCATCTTTCCGGTCTCTTTGCGCTTTTTCGGCGTCTTTTTCGGGGGACCCTCTGCGCCGGTGGCGCCAGAATCTTGAGGCTTCTTCTTTTTTGTCTTCTTCTTTTCAGAGGCGAGTTTGTCAACAGCCGGCTCAGCAGCACCTCCTGCCTCGAGATGCCCACCCTGTCCATCGCCCTGCGGCGCGGAGGCGTCTTCATGCACGCCTTTTGGTGAAAAGGCGCCTTTTGGTGTCGGCAGAGTTGCTGCCTCCTCCTCCGGCCCTTGACCTTTCACAGGCGACCCTTCGCAAGGTAGACCTTCCTGGTCTAGGGCTGTGTTTGTGAGACAGGTTTGCGTGCCGGAGCCTGCCAGGTGCTTGGACGCTCTTCCGGACGCCCCTCCGGCTCTCTTTTCCGGACACACCTGCAACCAAGTCGTTTTGTAGTGAGCAAGTCCTTTTTGAGGAGAGCGCCTTCGTGCATGGCCCCCGCGCGCGCGCTCAGAGAGAGCGAGAGAGCGAGAGCGCGAGGGAGGGAGGGAGGGAGAGAGCGAGAGCGCGAGCGAGCGAGAGAGAGCGAGAGAGAGCGAGAGAGCGAGAGAGACAGTGAGAAAGCGAGAGAGAGAGAGAGAGAGAGAGACCGTGCCATCATAGTAGTTAAGGTGGTCGAGCAAAGCCACGGAAGTGACACTCCTCGGCAAGTTCGTGACAAGAACTGAGTAGTCTGCGAGCGAAATCGTGTATTTGTCGATCTGGCGGTCCATGCGCCTGGGGTTTCGGGTTTAGGTTTTAGGGTTTAGAGCTTAAAATTTAGGGTCAGGGTTTAGGTTTTAGGGTTTAGGTTGCATGAGGCCACGTCAGCTCTCTCCTTTAAAACTCTGTTTGGAATATTTGCCTCCCTCCATCTGTATATATAATGTGTGTGTGTGTGTGTGTATGTATGTATGTATGTATGTATATAAATGTACATGTATACACACACACACACACACACACACACACACCTTGTGGAGAGGAGGAGGATCATGCATTCTGAGCCCGTCACCACACTCTAGGAGGTCTCTTTTGACACTCTAGTAGGTCTCTTTTGACACTCTACTTTCTTCTCCCCCCCCCCCCACACACTTTCTACACTACACGCTGACATTGCCTCCACTCCAAAACGCATAAAAACACATGATCAAAAGAAAAAAAAGGGAAAAGAACAACTTCTTCTGCGGTTAGAAATTCTAAGACCTTTTGTTTCAAAAAAAAAAACAATATTTTTATCATTATGACATCGGCCACCGGAGGCGCCTTCGGAACCACGCGGTGAAGACGAGAAAGACGATGGAGGAAATCAATTCCAAATAGGAGAGCGTAAGGACCACGTATCTCAGGGGCACGGCGGCCGGCGTGCCGAAAATAGCTCCGTCAAGTTGCAGCTCTGGCGCCAACAAGCAATTCTGAGCGTCGCAACCCTTGCTCTCGCTAATGGTCCCTGTATGTATATACAAATGTGTGTGTGTGTGTATGTGTATATACATATATTTGTTTTGTGTGTGTGTGTGTGTGCGCGCGCGCGCCTCCTCCTCCTCCTCCTCCTCCCTCCTCCTCCTCCTCCCTCCTCCTCCCTCCTCCTCCTCCTCCTCCTCCGTCTCAACCCTAGGGATTACGCGGCAGTTATCAGGAGGACATTGGCTGCTCACGCGCACAGGCGTGTGCTGAGCAAAAAAGAGGAAGAGAAGGCTCGACATGGATCGCCAATACACACCCACACCCACACCCACACCCACACCCACACCCACACCCACACCCACACCCACACCCACACCCACACACAAACACACGCGCGCGCACACACACACACGCACGCACGCACGCACGCACGCACACACATGTATATAGTGTAATATATATACCCTTGAGGAAGGCGGCGACAGTGCCGATGAGGAAAACATCAAAGACACCGCCATTCTGCAGGGCGTCAGTGAGCGCTGACGTGTTGACGAGAAACGTCATAATAATGCATGGAGAGTTGACCTAAATTTGTTTTTTAAAAAATATACATATGTATATGTATGTATGTATGTATGTATGTATGTATGTATGTATATACGTATATACACACGCACGCACACACACACATACATACATATACATACGACAAACGTCACAAAAATGCATGGATGTCGACCAGGAAAAGGAGAAGGAAGAGGAAGCCGTATGCCCGCAGTGTCTCAAAGTAGAGGCAAATCCCCACTCCTAGATCCGAGAGGTTTGGCTTTTTGTCGCTCAGGACAGGAATGCAGAGAGAAAAGGGCTGCCCAGCCTGTCTCCAGCCCCTTTCAAATGACTCAGCGTAAGTGTATTTCGGAGGCACCCGAGGCTGGTTTTGCATGCGGGCCTGGCAGAAATTCTGAAATGTCAGTGCCCTAGTAGATTTACTACATACAGTTACTATAGAGGATACTTTTGAGCATGTAGTCCTCCCACGCAGCCTTGCGTCCTTCCTCCAAATCTTCCAGGATCGAGATTCCGTGCTCTGCGTCCGCGCCTGCCACGTGGTCGGTGCCGCATGGCGGGACCCACCACGGCTGCACGGCTTCCGCAACCTGCTGGGCTGTATCTGCATCACCGCCTCCCCCGGTGCCTGTCGCCACATGCTTGCCAGCGCCACTCGCGGCGCGGCAAAGCTGCCGCCCAGGCGCTCCTTCCCCGTCGAGCGCGACGCTCCCGCCGCCCGCCGTCTCTGTCGCTGCCGATGCAGTCGCCTCCAGCTCGGGACCTAGTGCGATGCCGTCCTCGGCCGCCAAGTCTTTCTTAGGCGTCTTGGGCTTGAGCCTCTTCAACTTGGCGCATTTGGCGGGGGGAGACGCGTCGAGCCAGGCGCGCATTTTGTTCAGCCGCTCGTCCTGTGCGCTGACCAGCGCCGCAGCATCTGCATCACCAGCACCCACTGCCGTCGGAGCGGGCGCCACCTTGTTGGACTTCTTTTTCTTCTTCGGCTTCGCGCCGCCGGTCCACTCGGCCCCGGCGTCTGGCCCCGGCAGCTCTTTTACCCGTGGATCCATGTCTTTCCGACGCAAAGGCTGATACCTGCGACCCTGCAAGTTGCGGAAGGGGAGATGGGTAGCGGCGCGGGCGTGGAGCAGGGTCACCCTCAAGAGGGTGGACTCTAACCCTCACGCCGGGCCCATGCAACCGACACGAACAGTTCGTGGTACCAAATGGCCCAAAAAAACGTATTTAAAATACCACGTTCGTTGTTTATAACCTGTAGACTGGATGGCGCGCGAGTTCCCGCGCCGCTTCGTGTTCGTGGTTGTCCTGTCAGCCGCGGCCCTCCTGGCCGTGCTCCCACAGGCGGCTGGCTTTGCCGTGCCCGTGAGAATGGCCGCGGCGCTGCAGGCGGGCGAATTTTCGACGCGTGTGCAGGGACTAGACTTCCTGGACGATACCGGCGGCTTGTGGCAGCTGCCCAAGACGCTGGTGCCACTGCCGCACCAGCGGCTCCACTTCTGCTCTGCCGTCGAGGCTGCTAAGCTTGACCGCAGCGCGGTCGGTGGCACGGGTACTTTGACGGCACACGAGGCGCACGCCACGTTCTTGCCTCTGCGGCAGGCGCTGCGGGACATGGGTGGGCAGGCTGCACAAGAGCAGCGGCGCTGCGTCATCGGCATCGGTAGCCCGCCGGGCGCCGGCGGCGCCGACTTTGCGCGTTTGCTTGCTGCAGTCTCCGCGCACACAGAGGAGGGCCAAAGCGGTGAGCGGTGCGAATGGGCCCGGGGCGTCGAGTGTGCAGTCGTGGGCACCGAGGGCTATCTGCGCGCAAACGACCCGGGTTGCGCGGGCTATCAGCGCGCAAACGAGTTTGCCGGTCCGGACGATTACGACAGCGCGCGCTTGGCGAAGGACCTCGCCTCGCTCCGCAAGAATCCCGACCAGGACATCAGCGTGGCGGGCGCGGACTCGGTGCGCGCGTCGCAGGGCATCGTGCTTGTGCACGGCCCGCACGTGCTGGTCCGCGAGGGCGGATGGGCGGGGCTTGAGGGGCTCTTTGACCTCACCTTGAGCCTCCAACTGAGCGACGACGATGCCACAGGCGGCCAGGACGCGCAGGATTCTTTTAGCCGCCCCTACGTCCCGCCGGAGGTGTCCGCACGGGTGCTGGCTGCACGGATACAGGTGTCTCAGTGGCAGGACCAAGCCCCGGCAGACATCAACCTCTCTTTCCAGGCCACTGGGCCCGGGCGCCCGTTCTTTGTCCCCGAGATGCTGACGATAGCGCCACAGCTGCGAAGACGGGCGTCAATTCTCGCCGTGGGTCTTAACCCCTCGTACCAAAAGTCGCTGCAGATGGGCGAGCTCAAGGTGGGCGACGTGAACCGCGCCGATCGCCTCACGATTTCCGTTGGCGGCAAGGGGCAACATCTGGCGTTGGCGGCAAACCGGCTCTGCAAGGGCTCGTCCTCTGTGGCGCACTTTCTTGGGGAGAAGGGCGAGGAGGGGAAGATCATGTTTGAGTCCCTGCAGGCGATGGGCATGGAGCAGGAGGTGCAGTGGCACAAGGGCGTCACTCGCACCTGCACCACCCTGCTCGAGGAGTCGGGGCGAATGACAGAAATAATCGAGCCCTCCGACGCTATCCCAAAGGCGGACGTTGACGCCCTTGTCCCTCGCATTCTGAACAAGGGCAAAGAGTGCGTGGGAGTAGCCCTGTGCGGAACTTTCCCCCCTGGCGTGTCGGAGGAGGTGTATGCTCAGCTAGCCAGCAGCGTGGGCCCGGACACGATCCTGTTGCTCGATGGCTTCAAAGGCGTGGAGAAGACGCTGGCGACGAAACGGGTCAACGTGCTCAAAATCAACGCCGACGAGCTGTGCTGGCTGACTGCAGAAAAGGATCTTGATAAAGCGGCGCGCGTCGCCATAGAGACGCACCTGGCTCCTGGTGCACTTCTTGCCGTCACGAGAGGCCCCTCCTCTGCGCTGTTGTACTCGAGCTCAAGCGGGGGCGACAAGGACGGGTCTGGGCCCCGTATCTCTGTGACGGAGTTTGAAATCACCCCGGTCGAGGCCTTGAACCCGATTGGGGCTGGCGACACCTGTTCGTCGGTTCTCTTGTACGCGTTGTGCGCCGGAAACAGCGCCGAGGACGCCTTTGCCTTTGCCCTCGCGGCCGCGTCAGCCTCGTGCCTCAATGTACGTGGCGCAGATTTCAAGTCAGCCGACGCCGCAAGGCTGCATGCCTCCATCAAGCGCCGGCCCCCGCGCACGCTGGCGCCGTGAATTTTGAATATTGTAAACAAGGAAGAATGGGCAAGTAGGAAATGTCGAACACGCTCCCCCTCGCCAGCTCCCTCCCCCTCCTCGTCTGGCGCCGACAGTCAAGGCATCTGAGCATCGATCTGGCGGGCAGCGACGCTGAATGTGTGTATTTATTGGCAGCAGAGACGCAAACCCCTGAGTCACCTAGGTATGGCTAGTAGCGGGATAAGTCCTGCAGTAATAAACAACAACATCCCAAGCACATGTCCTCCACTGCGTTGACAAGCTCGACTCGCATGCGGCGAGTCGATTGGACGTGTTGAGCGCATGGGCGATCAGGAAGCGGAGGCTGACATTGTTTGTTGAAGGAGAATGTATTGAAAAAGTGTAATGAACTACCAAATAGGGTTTACAATTCTGTCCCAGTAGTCCTATACTTAAACCATTCCGTGCGACCGGGTGTACCAACCGTGACTAAGCCATGAATTACAGCTAGCGGCAGTAAATTATCCCGTATAAGGGATCGCCATTATTGCTAAGGGTATCCCTGGGTCCCCGTGCCGCGGGCGCCGCCCTAGACCCTCCGATATGGACAGTAGTTCCTAATAAAGCTCTCTCTCTCCCTCTCTCTCTCTCTCTCTGAGTCTCTCTCTTTGAGTATATTGAGTCTTTATTATTCGTGGTAACCAGATCATAACCAAGAACCAGGCGTATACATGCTACGGATCGCATCTGGGGTCCCCAGATGCCCCAACGGAGAGATTTTTGGACATCCGTGGGTCCCCGCAGAAAATGAGGTGTGTGTTGAGTGTTTATTTTGAAAGTCACCGAGCCGAGCCCCTTTCAGGACTCCTTCAGCGTGCGCCAAAAGGGCGGCCTACCCGGACCCTCCCCCCGTAGTCCCGCTTCCAGAATCCATCGCTGCCCAGGCGGCCTATGCCTTTGTACTTTGTAGAGTTAACTTCGTGGTAACGTAACCATCTGCAAGGCCCCCAGAGCGATCCATGGAGATGACTGCCCCCCACGTCGGAGGTCCTGGCCAAGGTTTCCCCTGCTCGCTCCTACCCGGGACTCTTTCGAGTCGGGGGCCTACGCCGTCGCTCGTGTTTCGGACCGAGGATGTTTGGCGGGGTTGTAACCAGTTCATCGAAACAGCGGAGTTATTAATCAGGGTTTCCCCTTCTCACTCCTACAATGCAGGCAGGGCAGGTGCTTGATCATTCGGCCGT
>Ga0315905_10006472_pt1 | contig 11910 bp, 11 predicted proteins | sample LakEriMetagenome_5_FD_203522 | JGI IMG/M metagenome (GOLD analysis project Ga0315905, IMG submission 203522) | Freshwater fungal communities from buoy surface, Lake Erie, Ohio, United States - Buoy 4 MA121 | ecosystem: Environmental > Aquatic > Freshwater > Lake | place: USA: Lake Erie, Ohio...
TCACCTTGAGACTCAACGAAGGAGCGCTTAATCTCTCGACCAGCCATTAGGGAAATAGCAGCGCCAATAGGAGGAAGATCCCAAGCGCTAGCAGGTACGCCAGTGGAAATCTTGGTAGAGAATGAGTTGGATAGCGCGTTGAATCCCTTGCGGTAACTCAAGTGCAAGCGATCACCAGTAGCGCCAGCCCAAGTGTCGTACAAGAACAAAGCCATTCCGGACTCAAATCCTTCATCTCCAGTTGGAGCGCCTTTCACAATGCGGAACTTGTGGCTTGGAATACGAGTCCATTCCTTGAAGCTGCCTGGGTTCTCTACGCGAAGTTCAATAGGAGAAACCATGTTTGGCGCTAGGGATAAGTCATAGCCAACCAAGGCTGAATCGTAAACAAGTTCAGATGTACCAACTTGGAATAAACCGTTAGATGGGGAAGATAGATCGTTAATGTCTTCGTTGATAGCGCGCAGGATTTGAGCATCGGTAAAACGCGGAGCTACGCGAACAACAGTTCCTGCTGGCCAATCCTGATCTGTAGTGCCATCCCAAGCACCCTGGACGGTAGCCGTCTTAAGCGTTGTGCTTGCTTCCCAGACGTAGAAAGTGGAAGTTCCTACGCTGATTACAGTCCCAGCGCGAATACCGGCAATGTCAAAATCAAATGCCATAGACCCAGAACCAGCGGTGTAACCACTAGCCAGACGGTTTAATTGCTCTTGATGCCCAGACATGAGCCGGAATCGAGTTCCCTCAATCCAGTCTTGTGCGTTGGTCATGCTTTAGCCTCCTGAGCTTTTGGTGCAACAACAGGTTCTAAAACTGATTTTCCTGTTAAGTCCTCTACAAAGTTTACCGCTTCTTGGACTTGTTTGCCCTGACCCCTAAATGCAGTACCGCTCTCGATCTCAAAACGGGTCGTAGCGTCGCGTTCTAGGGCTGCAGCACCGTCAATACCCTTTGGTTGGTAACCTTGGTCTCTGAGGCGCTTATAGGCTGGCATGTCCTTATCCCAGCGCTTTTCGCGAGCCTCTACCTCTTGGAACTTAGGGTTGCTATTAACAGCGCCAGCGTTAAGTTGTACTGAGGAAACCTTGCACATGAAGCACCCTGGAACAAAGTCTGGATGCACTTGTATTTGATGAATCGTCATGTACCAACCGTATAGCCTGCAGCTTCCAAAATGGCAGCTTCCCCAGCGGTTATGTCATAGACATGTCCACCAAGGTAAATGGTTACAGCGTTGCCTGGATCGTGGTTCTCAACCACAGTCCCGTCAGCTTTGACGTAAAGGTTCTTGCCTTTGGGAGTGCCTCGGTAATAGCGAAATGGCGCTTCGTCTTTAGCCCAAGGATAGACCGGTGGATTGTAAGAACCGATAGGTGGTTCAAAGGTAGGCATTACTTCTTCTTACGGGCAGCAGCCATGTTGTCAATAAGATTTGGGTACGGACGACCAGCAGCCTTAGCGCGCGCCTTGGCGCTAGACTTCTGCTTCGGCGTTAGCGCCTTTGATTTCTTTTTAGGATTTGGCTTATCCCATACTTGTTTCTTCACCATTTCTCCTTATTAGCCCAGTAAGCTGCGCTCATCTTGCCTTTTGCAATGTTTTTGGCGTGACGGGCTTTGAAGGATGCCTGCCTTGCGGTGGGCTTCTTATCGCCCGTCACACCTTGTTGTCCAAAACGAATTGTCTTAACCTTGTCACCCTCTTTGGCCACAACTACATGCGACTTCTTAGGGTGACTCGGCGTACGCTTTGGCTTGTTGTAGCCAGAAACACCGGCACGTATTAAGCGTGAGTCCTTCTTGGCTACCATAATTACTTCTTACCTTGAACTAATTTCTTGTACTCATCAAATGAAAGCCCAGCGCGCTCCGCAGCGGATCCTCGAAAGTCGTTAAGCATCCTCTGTTCAGCTTCTTTTGCTGGAGTCGTACTACCAATGTTTCCAATGGCTTTGCCAATCTTCTTGGCCTCTTTGATAACCTTCTGCCCTGGAGACAGTGGCTTTGGGCGAGCCATGTCTTTAGGAGCTTTGGTGCGTGGAGCAACCATAGGTGGCGGTGTAACTTTCTTCTTCTTTTCAGCCATGATTACTTTGACTTCTTTTTAGAAGCCATCTTTGCCATTGGCTTACCCTTGCCGTATCCGGCTTGGCCTTTTTTCTTGCCACATCCACATTTAATGCACATAATTACTTTCCTTTGTTAAGTCTGGATAAGAGTGTGGGGGGAGAGCCGAAACCCTCCCCCCGTTCTCAACTAGGCGTTAGCGCCGATTGAGGATGCAGATTCGATGCGACGAAGTGCAGCCTGGCGGAATACGCCATAGCCAACTAGGTGCTTCCAACCCATGCCTTCGAAACGACGAAGTGCGTCAGTTACAGGTACATCTACCATTACTGGGTTAGCTGAGTAGCCACCACCAGTTGAGTATGCCTTGGCAAGTGCCTGGCGACCCATGATAAGTGTTCCGTATGCGTCGATAGTTCCGGTTCCGTTTGCACCGTTACCAGCGTTGGCGAACAATGGTGCGCGTGGTGATTCCATGAACTGTACGCCCTGGAAGTTACCAATTACACCGTTGTAGATGCCTGATGGATCTGAGTAAACGTGTGGATCGGACCAGTTGGTTCCACCAGTTGCGCCACGGAAATCGTAGCTTACGTCTGGGTGAATGATTCCCTTGTACATGCCGTTGTATGTTGCAACGTTAGCAGCACGAAGTTCTGCAACTGCACGACGTACATCGTTACCAGTTAAGGTATCGTCTGCGTCAATGTCGTTACGGTCTCCGTCAGCGCCTGAGTAACGTACGTTTGTACCAGCCTGAGCAGCGTTGCGAGCAATGCTGTCGATTGAGATACCAGCGTTGAAGCCAAGTACGTTAGCAACTACTGGGTTAACTGCTAGGAACGACAAAGCGCGAAGCTTTGCAGAAGTCTGAACAGCGTTACCGTATTCGTTCAATGTCACAGTTACCTGTGCATCGTCGATTGTTACTGGAGAAACGTCAGTTGTTTCGCCTAGTGCGGATGTTGCAGCAGCAAGTTCGTTGAAGATTGTGAACTTAACGTCTGCACCTGGGTTTGTTAGGTTGGTTGTTCCAACTTCACATACGCTGTCGAAGAATAGTTCTGGGCGTAGTGAGAAGTAAGCCAACTTCTCGTAACCTACTAGAAGCAGGTCAAGGCTTGCGGTGTTAGTGGCGGTAATAGCCATGATTTAGTCCTTTCGAGACTGTAATTAGACTAAGGCTTTCCACTGACCAGGTTGCTCGTTATCAATCGTTATACCGTTCTTCTTTAGAAGTTCGATAATCTGATCTGGCGTTTCGGCGTTATTTAGCATTGTGAACGGATCATCCATTGGGGTAGAAGCAGGTACAGCGCCCGCGCGTGATACGCGGTCTATTGCATCTAGTTCTTCCGCAGGTATAGCGTTCATTGCTTGAATAACTCCATATTCTTCAGCAGCAGCTTTAACCGCATCCAGTGTTGGTAAGCCATCGTATGCTTTCGCAAACAGCTTTCCCTGTGGGGTTTCTAGGTCGATTCCAGCCTTTAGCATTGCTAGTTCGCGTCGTGCTGCTTCGGCTTCAGCCTTGGCAGAGTCCGCACCCTTAGCGCGCTTCTCTAGGTCTCTAACCCATTTACGGTCATTGCGCTCATCAGAACCTTCAGCCTGAGCATCTTGTTCGTCAGAAAAGTCTTCTTCTGTGTAGTTTTCGGTTGTCATGTGTATCCATTTCCGTTTCGCGCAATAGCGGATAACCATCGCGGCGGGGCCAATAATTGCAGTTTGCAGCTGGGCTGCGTGGACGACACCAACCGGCCAGTTGGGGCTAAACCACCTACACACGTTTGAAGGTCTAACTAAGCGGTGTGGTCGCTACCGTACGTCTCTACGGACCTTCAATAAAAGCCTATCACAAGAAGAAGGGGACACAAGCGCTCGGATGCCTGTGTCCCCATTTATCAACGAAGGAGATGATGAGTCAATTATGGATTAGAGATTAGCCCTCTGCAAGCCAACCACGCCCTTCTGCGTTTCGGCCATACCTGATGCTGATTGGTACTCTGCCTGGCGCTTTTGCTTTTCTTTTTCAAGTTTTGCTTGAGCCTCAACATCACCAGTAGCAGCAATAACCACATCAGAAGCAGTAACACCACTAGCCCCACCAGAAACATCTCCAGTGGTTAACCCAGAGGTTACGGCAGTAGCGCTGAATAACTTAGTCGCGTCAATAGCCTGCTGGTTATCTGGAGAAATTCTTGCTGCTAAGGCTTCGGCATCTGCCTTGGCAAGATCCATACCACTGCGCTTTGCAGCGGCAGAAACGATAGCGGCGTTACCAGCGGCTACAGCGTTAATGTTTTGCTGGCCAAGTTCAGGGTCTAGGAAGAACCCAGCAATTTGCTTATCTGAAACACCGTACAAAGACTGAAGCTGTTGTCTAATCTCAGGGTTTACTTGCTGGGCTGCCTGTTGCGCTAGAGAGGCTCTTGAGCCTACTTCGTCAACGCTTAGGTCGTTACCAATCAATTTACTCAAATAGGCAGTGTTGTTGTAAAAGGATTCTGGAACTCCTTGCTTTCGCAATACTTCTCTGTATCCATCTTCAGCCTTAATGTAACTAGCCTCAGAAAGTTCAGCCATTGCAGGAATTTTGCCAGCGGCTATGTCAGCTTGGATCTTTATCTTGCGCGCTTCGTTTCCGGCGAATCTGGCTTTGTAGGCAGGGGTAGCACGAACGGCAGCAGCAGCAGAAGCCTGGGCAATGTTTCCCTCAGCATCCGTATTGTCAAGAATAGACTGACGGATCGCTGCAACGAAATCATCGCTTCCCAACCCGTATTCAGCGAAGCGCTCTTTTAGTTGTTCTAGTGCATTTTTCTGAGCGACTGTATCTTTTTTTGCCATGTTATCTTCCTATGAATCCGAATGTTTGTAGGATTGAATCAGCTGCGCCAAGGAATGTTTCCTTTGCGTTCTTGGTATTAAGCCATTCATCGCTGGAACGAATACTACGTGCGTGTTCGTCTGTGGACATTAACTCGTATTCACCCTTATCGTTCTTTCTGGATAATGCAGCGTTTACGTACTTGTTGTCTAGACCTACTGAAATGTCAGCCTTTTCTAGAAGTTTAGCCGTTCTTGAGATGTAAGGATCAGCAATAGCGCGAACACTTAGTCCGGCATTGATTTTGTCTTTAAGCGCTGGGTAAAGAACTTGAGCCTGCTCTTTCAACTGCTGCTCTAAACTGCTAATTGCGTCTTGCGCGCCGCCAGTCCCACCTGCCCTAACAATAGACTTAATGGATTCATTAACAAAGGATCTAGTTGGAGTAACTCCGTAATTTTCTTTGTAGCTTTCCACTAAGTCTTGGATTGATCCTGCAATACCATCTAGATCGCTTCCAGCGTCAGGGATTTTGTCTGCCATGTAACCTGCAATAAAGGCTCCTTCATCAAAGCCCTTTCTTGTAATAGTTACTTTTCCAGTAGAAGAAACTTTCCTTACTTGCGGAGTTGCTTTGGCTCCAGCAGCAATGGCTTTTCCAAAAGCCCGAATTTCAGCATTAGTTGGGACTCGATCCAAAATTTGCTTGTACGTGCTATTTGCTAGATTTACTATTTGCTCCGAGGTGTATTCAACAAAGTCTTTGTATGTTCCACCAGGACCAGAAGGACCAGTGCCAGCAGTTCCAGCCAAAAGTTTAATAGCATCTAGTACCGAAACTTTATCCTTAAACCCAGCGCCTCTAGCCGACATTGTGGAGGTAAGTTTTAGTGCAGCGTAGTAAGCAGAATTCAGTTCAGTAAAAGAAGCTCCAGGGCGAACTAAACCATACTTGGTCATTTCATTTACTAGGAACATAGATGTTTTATCACCAGTGTTGTATCCGTTTTGAAAAAATGACAGCGCGTTTTCTACTGTCTCTGCATACAGATTCATTGTTACATTTTGGCCTCTGCCACCTGGAATCATGCTGTATGTATATTTTGGAATTCTAATTTCTGTAAACTCAAATGGTTTATCGTCTGAATTTTCGCCGGCCATTTTATTACTCCATTTCTGCGTTTAGGAAATTGTCATTATTGAAGAACTTTTCCCAATAAAACTTTGTCGTTGGATTTTGCAAGTAAGGTTCAACTCTTTTTTCCAATAGTTCTAAATTATAGCGGTCAGGGGTAGAGCGCCCAGATTGCTGAATTTCTTCTACAAGTTCTTGGCGAATTACTATGATCTCTTTTAAGTCCCACCAGAATGAGTTTGCGGGCAACGTATCGGTAAACTTCTCATTATTAAGGGCTACGGTAATAGCCTTAACGAATCCAACCGTTGCTTCCTTGCCTTGAGATACTGCATAGTTTTCATACCATTCTTCGTTCTGAAGTTTGTATCGCTGGATGCGGTTTCTCATGTCTTCGTTGGCTCCCTCGGCAGCAGCGCTGTACTTGGAAATGCCACCAAGTTTTGCGCGACCCTCATCGTACAGATCCTGCTGCTTCATGTACCAAGCCCAACCCTCGCGGATCTTTGAGTTTTCCCAACCTTCCTCGGCGGTAAGTTGCTCGCGGTCACCCTTGTTGCGCTGCCAGTATCCAGCTCTAGGGTCACGTAGAATTTCAACGCCAACGTCTTTGTTGGTAACCATCTGCACGAATGGCAAAGATAGTTCTCTTGGAAGACCAATGGAATCAAGGGCTTCTTCAATCATGTCGTTGTGTTGTTTTCTTAGCGCGACAGCATCGGTTGACTGTGATGAACCCGAAGGATTCTTGGACCTAGAAACGGCAATATAGGCAAGATCTGGATAGTCTTTAATCCATTCTTCGTAAGCAGTAATTCCATACTTAGTTTGGTAGGCGCGGTAGAGACCCGTTGCATTGGTTAAACGACCTTCGTAGGAAGGAATAAATGGTAACCCTAAGTTATTTGCAAGTCTTAGGAAAGTGTGCCAAGTGGCTTCTCTTCCGGCTTTGTCCCAAAGTTCTTCGTAATTTTCCTTTGGTGTTTTTCCGTAAACTTCTTCTTGACCAGTGCTTTGACGGTCAATGTGGTTCTGGAACATTAGAAGTTTTGTGCGCTGCCAGTCGTTGTTGTACTCGCCTAGACCAGTTCCTGCAGCAATCAAACTAATTATTCTCTTTGCAGATGCTGACAATAAAGGATCTAAAGGGTTTCCAGTTGGGAATGGTGAGGCAAATGCGTCTAGGAACTCACGCGCTGGGAATGGAACTCCAGTTGCTTCGTAGATTGTCTGGTCAATCGAAGGATCATTTTTAATAATCTCGTTAGCAGCTATCTGCACGAATGGACCGATACCCACTACGCTTGCAGTAGTCTGCGCCCATCTTCCAACTTTGTTTTCTAGTGTTTCGTCCACTCCAGGTAAGGTTTCTGCGGTAGGAATTCTTAGCCCAGCTAGAAGTAGGTTGAATCCAGGAGTAGACCATTTCCACTCGTTCTGGCTACCAATGGCATTGCGTAGTCCTTCTGGGACATGCTTACTCATTCCCTTGTCGTCATAGAAGTCCTTTGGAATTCTAAAGACATAGAAGCGCTGACCTTCCTCATCTTCGTACGAGTTGGTATTTATTTGATTCCATAGCCAAGCCACTCTTGCAGCCTTATCTGGATTTCTGTATGAAAGTCTTCCAACTTGCTTGAATGTTGCCATTTGAGCGTTAATGAATGGGGCGACTAAAGGTATGCTTGCAGCAATTCCATTCTTGCGAGTTACGCGGTACATCCATTTTTTAGTTTCCTGAATTGCCCATTTTCTTGCAGCAGACTCAGCCTCAAGGATTTCTTTATTACCAATCTTTAACCCGTTGGCAGTCCATGTCTGAACAATTTCATCTAACTTGGCTACGTAAACTGCGTTTCCGAATGGGTGAGTTAAGGCTGCATCTTCAGGTCCTTCACTGAGTGCCTTAAAAGCACGACGAATAATTACGTCAAACACAACTTTATCTAGCTTCTGGAAGAAACCTAGGTCTGGGTTTCCAAGAATCTTTCCACTCTTTAGAACTTCTCCTGCGATTGGATTCAATTCAGCATCGCCAGCAACTACTCTAAGTTCAGCGCTAGTAACGTCTCCAGATAGGTATCTTCCGGCTTCATCCATTTTTAACTTAGACGATACATAAGTCTTCATTTCGTCGGTAGGAAGTAAGCGATCTAGAACCTGAGTCTTTATGAAATGAAGGTAGTTTTTGGCAGTAAGTTCTGGAGTTAGGTTCTCCACTGGAACCATTCCCTCTGGAGGTTGTCCAGCGATTCTTGTTGCTGAAGCATTGGACTTGCTAGGCATTACATCGTAAGTCCAGTTCAATGTCTTTAGGTCATCACGACCTTCTTTGCTTGTTAAAAACGCAAGAACTTCATCATCTGACTTTCCGTTTAGAAGCATCATTACTGGCTTAGAACCGCGCAGTTGCTGGTTAATAATCTTTGAGAGATGGAAGAAGTACAGATCGTCGGATGGAGCAACGTCGTTGAACTTTCCAGTTCCTTCAATGCCCATTTCTTTCCAGGCAGATTCTAACGGGCTAACGTCGAATACAGCCGTTCCTCCAGCGCTGGTCAACTTTCTTGTAGCAGCGCCTTGAGAACCAGCGTAAACGCCAGCAAATTCGTAAGGTCCAACAACAACTTTCTGCTGTCCCACAATGTTTCTAAGACCGAATCGCTCGCCCTTGATTTCCATTCGTCTAGCAATCTGGAGCAACTTTTGTTCTTCAAGTGCAATCTGAGCGTTTAGTCTGGCAACAGTTTCAGTAGGGGCTTTTAGTTCAAGTAAAGTAACTGAATCGGCAAGGTCTGGATTTTCTAGAATTTCTTTTCCGAATTCAATAATTCCATCTCGCTCATCTTTTAGTTTCTGGATGTAACTGGAATGAAATAGTTCGTAGTCTGACCAAGTTCCAGAAAACGGAGTAAATTGACGCAGGGCTTTAATCTTTGCAGGAATTAGACCAGAAGCCTTTTTCATCAAACTATCGTTTAGGTCTTCCGCTGAAGACTGGATGGAAGGGCTATCTAATTCAATCCTGTCAATTTCAAACTGTAAGCGATCTCTTACATCAAGCATGTGAGTCCATCTATTGTTAAAGAATCTGCTAGTTCCGGTAGCAGCAGAACCCATGCTGTACATTCCACTTAGACCAACATCGTGCATAGAAAGAATGGTTCCTGTAGTCAAACCATTTCTAATTGGATAACCAACGCGCAGTAGCACTTCAGCTCTCCAGAAAGTATCTATCTTTGCAAAGGCTGGAAGAAGTATCTCGCCTCTTACTTGTTCGATGCTGTTAACGAAAGCCTGAACCTTGTTTCGTGTTCCTAAATAAGTTTGAACGTAATCTTCGAATTCTTCAAAGGGCATAATCGGGTGCGAGTACGCCAATTCAGACATGTGAACAGGGTTAATGATTTTAGTTCCATTACTGTCAATGCTGAAAGCGCCATCTTCCATGTAATCCAACATGTCTTTTGTGCGCTTCTTGTTAAATTCGTTATATATCGCATCCCGAAGATTAATTTCTTTTCCGTCTGCGTCAAGTATCGGTCTACCATTTCTATCTTTGAGAATTCTGGTTCCGTCTACTCCGTACCTTGTGAAGATTTTATCCATTACGGCAAGTTCGACTTTTTCGATTACAGCTGTTTTCTGGATAGAGTCAGTCGCTTGTGTGAATTCTTCGAGTAGAACTCTTTTTAGCTGAATGTCGTCCTTGATGTAGTTGGTGTCATTAAGAATAAGTTGTAAGTCTGTTACACCTTCGGCAGCATCTAAACCTCTAGTAGTAATAAGACCGCGTGGCTTTTCTAGTCCCAATCGGTATCCTGACCACTGGGCGACATAAGTTACGCCATGAAGCGGTGATTTTGAAACTCTAGTCCAGTCGAACTGATCCGAAGCCTTAAAGTATTTTCCATACCTAAATGGCTGGATTGTTCCCTCTTGAATTCCTGCGCGCACAATAGCTTTATTGGCTCGGTACTTTTCGATGAATGGAGAAAGGGTTTTAGAGTTTGATACAGGAACTCCAGGAAGCGTTGAAGTTATGTTGTCTTCGTTTCTAGTAATGCGCTGGAGGTACTTATCGTCTGCAATCACAGCCTTTAAGAATTTAGAAATTTCTTTTTTCTTATTGTTTATTCTTTCTACAGTTAAAGAATCTCCAACGTTTAGGGCCTGCTGAACCTCAATCTCCATACGATCAAGTCTTCCTTGCTGGAAGTCAATCATTGTTAGAAGTTCTTCGTGTTGAGCCTTCAAGCGGATTAGAGCAGCTGGATCTCCGTAACCTGCAATAGCAAGTACATCTGCTACTGCGCCTTCTCCTCGCTTTCCAGCTTCAGCAAGTGTGTCTGCTAGGAATGGAATGTCAGTTGCATAATCCTGAAGAAGCCTGTGCCTTGAGATTTCCTGTCCAGTCATTTGCAAAGTAACAATCTGCTTTACAAAGTCTTTTACACCAGTTGCCAAAACTGGCTTTGGTGCATCCATGCTGGCGATTTCTTCGATTCGAGCCTGCCTTGCCTGGACAGTCGCCTTTAGTTCATTTGTAAATTTTAGATGTTCTGCTGCAGCAACCTTTTCCCCGACAGTAGGGTCTAGTAGTTCTTTACCGGCAGCTCCACGAATAGAGTTAACTTCTCGCACAAGTGCTTGACCGTAAAGATTTCCATCTACGATTTCTGTCATAACAGTTTGCGCTCTAGTTAGGTTTGGAACTTCGTCTATTAAGGCAAGTTTTTCTTTATTGCCATCTGCGAGTGCTTTTCCATATGCGGATTGCTGGGCGTTCCATTCTGGGTCTTTGATAATTGACTCTGGACGGAAGTTATCTAACTTAGATAAACGCGCTAGTTTTAAGCCTTTTCCTGCAACGATAAATGGGTCAAGAAGAATTACTTTTGCAAAGTCAATGGTTCCAGACATGTTACGAAAAACATTTTCAATCCAACTAGATCCTTCAATTTTATTTCCCTGAGAATCTATTCGGTTTCCATTTTCGTCGTAAGTACGCAAGTAAACTTTTTCGCGCTGTTCTTTATTGTAAATGTCAATGTCTACTTTGTTTAACTCTGCTAGAGCGCCCCAGTCAGGAAGAATGTTTGCGTAGTTAGCCACGTTGTCGGCAACTGCTTGTCCAAGAGAAATGTCAGCGCTGGCGTTCCAAGCATTTTTTAATGCGTCTAGTGGATTCTTGCCCTGGTTGTAAGTATCTTCATTTCCGACAAGGGCAGCGGTAGTAGCTACTCTGTAAGTAGGTTGGTAAACGTACTTGTCTAGAGTTGTGTTTACAGGAGTCATTACCTGATTGATGCGTTCAGCACCTTTTTCAACTGTGTCGTCTACTGTGTAACTTTGAAACTCTGGAAGAACTTCTTCGCCAGCTTGTAAACCGAGTTCAGGACTAACCCCAGTTTCAGCCAATTTTCCTTGGACTAAACCAGTTCCAAGCGCGCCAGCAGCAGCCGCCGGTACTGCCGCTAGACCTCGTAAGTATTTAGTGAACTCATCCCATGCACTCAACTTTGTGTGCCTCTCAGTGCTTCTACAACTTCTTTGTGATCTTCAAATAACATTCCAGATAAGTGCCAAGCAAATGGCGCATCTTCAAATCCTGTAACTTCTAGGAAGTCCGCAAACCGTATTGTTCTGCTCATTGTGTTTTTAACCAACTAACAAATTCTTGGAATACGCGCGGAGAATCATCTAGCGCTGCTTCCGCTTCGAATAAAGGTTGTAGTGACTTTAGTTTCTGTAGATCTCTATCTGGTTGTCTAGTGGTTGTAGTACCAGTAAGAATGTTTTCGTTCGGGCGCTCTGTGGGAGCAGTTAAAGGAACTGGTGTTACCTTCGATGGCATAGGCGGGGCTGACTGCATC
>Ga0315905_10006473_pt1 | contig 11909 bp, 11 predicted proteins | sample LakEriMetagenome_5_FD_203522 | JGI IMG/M metagenome (GOLD analysis project Ga0315905, IMG submission 203522) | Freshwater fungal communities from buoy surface, Lake Erie, Ohio, United States - Buoy 4 MA121 | ecosystem: Environmental > Aquatic > Freshwater > Lake | place: USA: Lake Erie, Ohio...
AGCCGGTGTGAATCGCAGTAAAACAATTGTAGTCATCAATAAAGATCCGGAAGCACCTTTCTTTAAAGCTGCTGATTATGGAATCGTTGGCGATGCTTTCGAAGTAGTACCCAAAATCATCGATGCAGTTCGTAAACTAAAGCAAACAGCTTAATTCATATAATTTTCGTCATTTTGATGCCTCTCTTGATTCAACGAGGGGCATTTTTTTTATCTTCGTATCCTTTAGCACAATCACCCATCATGAAGAAGGTTGAACTGGAAATCATCGCACTTTCACACAGCATCACACAAACACATTCTTATGCCGTAGTTCTGGGCGAAGTCAATGGATTGAGACGAATGCCCATCATCATTGGTGGCTTTGAAGCCCAAGCCATTGCGGTCGCACTGGAAAGAATGAATCCCTCTCGTCCACTCACACACGACCTCATGAAAAATTTCATGATGGCATTCCAGATAGAGTTACATGAAATGGTGATCAATGATGTGCAGGAAGGTGTTTTTTATTCCAAATTGGTTTGCAGTTCTTCTCATGACACCATCGAGATAGATTCACGCACTTCTGATGCATTGGCTCTGGCTGTTCGTTTTGGATGTCCAATTTATACCTACGAGGAGATCTTGGAACAAGCAAGCGTTGGAAGTGAAGAAGAAACTAAAAAATCTGTCAGTTCCAATGTATCCGGACCTTCTGCCCCTTCATCTGTTCGTGCCGAAAGTGCCAGTGCAGAAAACCTGAAATATCTCTCCACCAAAGAGCTTGAAGAGATGTTGGATAACTTGCTGGAACAGGAAGATTACATCAAAGCGATTCCTGTGCGCGACGAGCTCAAAAAAAGGGAAGAAAAATAACAACTGACCATGATCGTTTTCCCGAACGCAAAAATCAATCTGGGACTTCACATCACCGGAAAACGAAACGATGGCTTTCATAACCTGGAAACTATTTTCTATCCAATCCCATGGAAAGATGCACTTGAAATCATTCCCAGTCAAGATAGCATTGATGTGCAATTTTCTCAATCAGGCTTGACCATTGATGGATCCACATCGAACAATCTTTGTGTAAAAGCCTATCATTTAGTCAAAAAAAAATACCCTCAGCTCCCTCCCATCCAATTGCATTTACTTAAACAAATACCCATGGGAGCTGGATTGGGCGGGGGCTCTGCTGATGCCGCTTTCACACTGAATTTGTTGAACAAGAAATTTGATCTTGAAATCCCGAATCAATTACTCGAAGAAATGGCATTGGAATTGGGTAGCGATTGTCCGTTTTTTTTATTGAACCAACCTGCATTAGCAACCGGAAGAGGTGAACAACTCATACCACTGAAATCCAAATTAAATGGATTGCATCTCTTGCTAATCTATCCGGGCATCCACGTATCCACTGCCTGGGCTTTTCAATCGCTCACGTTAACAAATAACCGAACTAGGCTCGATAGTATTTACGAATTGCCGATCGAAACATGGCAGGAGCAATTAACCAATGATTTTGAAACCCCTGTTTTTGTGAAATATCCCATCATTGGTTCGCTCAAAAATCAGCTGATTGAAGCTGGAGCCATTTACGCATCCATGAGCGGAAGTGGCAGCAGTGTCTTTGGGATCTTCGAAAAAGAAATCCCTCTCCCGATAGATTCCAATCATCTGTTTCGTTGGATGAAACTTTCCTGATTCAGCTACTTGTATGGTATTTATTTAAACCCTAGTTTTGTTGCATGACTTTACGTCCTTTCCATATTCTTTCAGGAAACCTCGACCTCCTCAATCACTGACGCGATCGTCTTAGTTTCAGCCCGTCATCCTTTTCTTTTACTGACTTCCGTCAAACAACCTTTTTAATATGCAAACAACCATTGGACTCAGTCCGAATACTCAACAATTTATAGAATTAGAAGCTCAATTTGGTGCACATAATTATCACCCACTCCCAGTTGTATTAGCCAAGGGGGAAGGCATCCACCTTTGGGATGTAGATGGGAAAAAATATATGGATTTTTTAAGCGGTTATTCCGCAGTCAACCAAGGTCATGGTCATCCAAGAATTATTGAAGCTTTGATTCGTCAGGCCACATCACTAACATTAACCTCCAGAGCATTCTACAATAATCGTTTGGGTGAATATGAAAGATACATCACGCAATATTTTGGATACGACAAAGTATTGCCCATGAACACCGGAGTAGAAGGTGGAGAAACTGCAGTCAAATTAGCGAGACGTTGGGGTTATGTAAAAAAAGGGATCCCTGAAAATCAGGCGCGTGTAATTTTTGCGGAAGGTAATTTTTGGGGAAGAACTTTGGCGGCCATTTCAACCTCTTCAGACCCAAGCAGCTATGCAGGCTTTGGACCTTTTATGCCAGGTTTCGACCGGGTTCCATACAATGATCTGAATGCGTTGGAAATGGCATTTCAAGATTCAAATGTAGCTGCATTCATGGTAGAACCTATTCAGGGAGAAGCAGGCGTAGTGGTGCCAGATGATGGCTACTTGAAAGGCATCCGTGATTTATGCAACCAATACAATGTTTTGATGATTGCAGATGAAATTCAGACGGGACTTGCCCGCACAGGACGGATGCTCGCCTGCGATCATGAAGAAGTTCGTCCGGACATTTTGATTTTAGGGAAAGCGCTCAGTGGTGGAACCATGCCAATTAGTGCAATTTTGGCTGATGATGAAATCATGATGAACATCCACCCGGGCGAACATGGAAGCACTTATGGCGGGAACCCACTCGCATCTGTAGTAGCCATGGAATCACTGGCTGTCCTCAAAGATGAAAATATGGCTGCCAATGCTGAAACTATGGGGAATTATTTCAGGAATCGTTGTCGTGAAATCAAACATCCTGCTATCGTTGAAGTGAGAGGAAAAGGATTGCTGAATGCCATTGTAATCGACCATAAAAATCCGGAAGCTGCCTGGACCTTATGCATGGAAATGATGAGAAATGGTTTATTGGCTAAACCTACCCATGGTGATAAAATTCGCTTTGCGCCTCCCCTCATCATCCAACAAGAATCGATGGATCTGGCCATTCAAATCATTGAAAAAAGTTTGCAGGTACTCGACAATCTGGACTAACCTACCCGATGTTTTTCATCATTTGATACATTCTCACGTGTCCATGGGATTTTAGAAACGAATGCTTGTTGTCGTTTATCACAATCAAGTCGATCGCAAACGGAACAAGAAAAATCAAGGCATCCATCCGTGTGGATGAATAATTCAACCGATTGTCCGAAATGCTTTTGAACCAATTCGGAAAGTCCGTCGATTTCTCGATGCGCTTCGTACATATTGAAAAACCAGGGCAAGGTTAGATGTGCATCGAGATGTAATTTGGATCCGTATTTTATCACCCTCAGATTATGTAAATCAATCCAATTAGGTTTTCGATGTTGATTGATGTACAGAATCAATTGATCAATCAGCGCATGATCTGCTTCATCCATGATACCTGAAATAGACTGACGAATGATTTGATAACCGGTGTGGATGATCCAAACTGCCAATCCGAGAGCAATAACGGGGTCTAACCAAGTTGATCCAGTAAAACGAATCAATCCCAATCCAACCAAAATCCCACCTGTGGTAAGCGCATCAGCCATTAAATGTTTGCCACTAGCAATCAGCACCAACGATTTTTGTTTGTTTCCCTGTTTATTTGCCCACCAGCCCAATCCCGCATTAATCAATGCCGTGGTTCCCAAAAGTAGCATCCCATCAGTAACCCTATGCAAAGGTGTTGGATTCCATAATTGCTGAACTGATTCCCAAATGATGGTCAATCCGGCCAATAAAATAAGTGTCCCTTCAATAGCTGCTGAAATAAACTCAACTTTTCCATGTCCATATGGATGTTCCGAATCTTTGGGTTTTGCAGAGAGGATCAGACTATATAAACCAAAAAAACCGGCAATCACGTTCACGATACTTTCCAATGCATCAGTAAGGATGGAGACTGCATGGGTTTGATACCAAGCGATTATTTTTATCAGAAATAGTAGTACTGATAAAATGGCCACAGCGCGTTGTAGTCGTATGGGATTATTCATGTATATTTTAGATGTTCCCTTTTGATAACTCAATATTGAGACTTGCGAACCTCGTTCGATGATCCAAGTTTTAGGTTGCGGGTTATAATTACATCGCGAATTGAACGTATTCCGCCGAAAGATACCTCAAAGAATTATTTATACAAAACATGGACAAGCTTGCGAATGATAGGCATCAAGACCTATTTTTGCACCAAATAATAATAACATGAACTTTCAACTCTCTGAAGAGCACTTGATGATTCGCCAAGCGGCACGTGATTTCGCACAGCAAGAATGTTTGCCCGGTGTAATTGAGCGTGATGAAAACCAGACTTTCCCGCGTGAACAAATTGAAAAATTAGCTGACCTTGGTTTTATGGGAATGATGGTAAAGCCGGAATATGGCGGTAGCGGACTGGATACAATCAGTTATGTATTGGCCATGGAAGAAATCAGCAAAGTAGATGCCAGTGTAAGTGTTTGTATGAGTGTAAACAATAGTCTGGTTTGCTATGGTCTTCAAGAATATGGATCTGAGGAACAGAAACAAAAATATCTTACTCCATTAGCTCAAGGAAAAAAGGACGGTCAACTTTACATCGGCGCTTTTTTACTGAGTGAGCCTGAAGCAGGGAGTGATGCCACTTCTCAGCGAACGACTGCAGAAGATAAAGGTGATCATTATTTATTGAATGGAACAAAGAACTGGATCACCAATGGTAACAGTGCCAGCGTGTATCTCGTCATTGCGCAAACAGATCCTGCGAAAGGAAGTCATGGTATCAATGCATTTATCGTTGAGAAAAACTGGCCCGGTGTGGTGGTTGGTGCCAAAGAAAATAAATTAGGTATCCGTGGAAGTGACACGCATACCATTTTATTCAATGATGTCAAAGTACCTAAAGAAAACCGGATTGGTCAGGATGGATTCGGATTTAAATTTGCGATGAAGACCCTGGCAGGCGGAAGAATTGGTATCGCCTCTCAAGCTTTGGGTATTGCCAGTGGAGCATATGAACTTGCTTTGGCTTACAGCAAACAACGCAAAGCCTTTGGAAAAGAGATCATGCATCATCAAATCATCCAGTTCAAACTGGCGGATATGGCTACTCGTATTGAAACTTCCCGTTTACTTTGCTTGAAATCAGCCTGGGAAAAAGATAATCATTTGGATTATACCCTTTGCAGTTCCATGGCTAAAGTATACAGCAGTGAAACGGCCATGTGGACAACCACTGAAGCAGTTCAGATTCATGGAGGATATGGATTTGTAAAAGAATATCATGTAGAGCGACTCATGCGTGATGCAAAAATCACTCAGATTTACGAAGGAACCAGTGAAGTGCAACGTATTGTTATAAGTCGAAGTATTCTGAAATAAGAAATAAATATTCAAACTTTAAAAGCCAATCTACCCATTGGCTTTTTTCATAAATATCCATCGATTGGCATTTCTGAAAGCGTCATATCAAAATTTAAAACAAACGCTCACCGGCAAGGATGTTACATTGATTGCAGTGAGTAAAACGAAACCGGTATCAGATATTTTAGCGGCTTATGATCAGGGGCAACGTGACTTTGGTGAAAACTATGTTCAGGAGTTCATTGAAAAGCAGCCGCAATTACCCACGGATATAAGATGGCATTTCATAGGTCATTTGCAAACCAATAAAGTAAAATACATCGCTCCTTTTGTACACTTGATCCATGGTGTAGATTCAGACCGTTTATTAAAAGAAATCAACAAGCAAGGAGAGAAACTGAATCGTCGCATAGCTTGTTTGCTACAAGTACATATTTCAAATGAGGAAACTAAATTTGGTTTGGATGAGTTTGAATTGATGAATATTGTTCATGAACACCTTTTGTCAACATCACCGGCATTGCTGCCTTGGGTAGAGGTTCAAGGATTGATGGGGATGGCTAGCTTTAGTAATGACGAAACATTGATTCAATCAGAATTTCATCAGCTCAAAAAACTATTTGATCATATCAGTGCGCTCCCGTATTTACAAACACCATTTACAAAGCTCAGCATGGGTATGAGTGGAGATTACCCTTTGGCTATATCCTGCGGCAGCAATATGATACGTGTGGGAAGTTTGATTTTTGGCGAGCGGAACCATAAATAAAATCAATGGATGTTTTGTTAAAGAAGCGTTTATGTTTTTGATGAAAAAATAGGAGTTGCGCTTACTACGATTTTAATGTTTTATTTTAGCTATCAAACCCGACGCTTATGAATCCTACCATCAGTCTTCAGGAAGAAAATAAAAAAGCATTGATGTATACTAGCATCATTTGTGCTGTATTGATTGTTTTGCTTTTTTTAATCCGCTGGAATTTGACAGCTCCCGCTCAAACTGTCATACAAGACCGCATCGAAATTGATTTAGGAAACGAGCAAAATGGATGGGGAGATGATCCTCCCATGGTTAAAGGCAAGCCAACCCCGGAGTCAAATCCCGATCCGGCCTCTCAATCGGGCGGTGCTGCAACAGCTGCTACAGATGATCTTTCCAATGACCCCGATGCTGCCACACAAGTTCGCTCCTACAAAAACAACAAGCCAAATGAAAATGTCGGTGAATCAGAACAAACCAACCGTAGACCCAAATTGACTTATACCGGCACGAATAAAGGCCCAAACGGTAACAACGATGAAACAGACAATGGCTTTACCAGTCAGGGTAAAACACCCGGTGCTATTGGTGATGAAGGCAGTACCAATGGCCAACCTAAAGTGATTGCTGTTACAAGAAGCATGCTGAAAAATTATCAATTTGAAGATGAACTCGGCTCAGAAAAAATTTATGCCCGAATTCGTGTTTCAGCAAAAGGTGTCGGACAGTTCGTAAAGCTAGAAAAAAAATCAACTAGCTTCGATGTAAAATACAAGAACGCTATCATTAACTGTTTGCCCAAAATAAATTTTGAGGGTGGGTCTTCTGAATACGATGCCGTAATCATCTTTGATTTCAGAGTCAATTGATATTTACAATGAACTACGCTGAGACCCTGGATTACATGTTTGCGCAGTTGCCCATGTTTTCAAGAACTGGTCCGGCTGCATACAAAGCTGATTTAAACAATACCATCGCATTATGTGAAGCGTTCGACCATCCGGAAAATGGATTCAAATCCATTCACATCGCCGGCACCAATGGCAAAGGCAGCACCAGTCATCAACTCGCAGCCATTCTTCAGTCAAACGGCTATAAAACTGGATTATACACCTCTCCGCATTTAAAAGATTTCAGGGAAAGAATACGCATAAACGGTGTGATGATTCCACAGGATGTAGTCATTGATTTCATTGAACGGTATCGAAAAATGAAGTTAGACATCTCCCCTTCTTTTTTCGAACTCACAGTAGTGATGGCATTTGATTATTTCAGAAAAGAACAAGTGGATATAGCCATGATAGAAACCGGATTGGGAGGTCGATTAGATAGTACCAATGTAATTGATCCGATACTTTCTATTATTACCAATATTGGAACTGACCACGCCAATTTACTGGGTGAAACACGCGAGTTAATAGCCTCTGAAAAAGCGGGAATCATCAAATCTGGTGTCCCTGTAATTATTGGTGAAAAGGATGATGAAACAAAATCGGTTTTCATCAACAAAGCAAATATAAGTAACACAGAAATCTATTGGTCTTGTGATCATTATCGATGCACCGAAATAAAAACCGAGGAGCATGACATGCAGATCGAAGTAGACGATGTGAGCAATCAATCCAAGCAACAGATTTGCATTGATTTGAAAGGACATTATCAACTGCTCAACTTACCGGCTGTGCTGGTTGCCACAGATCTACTTCCCGCTCTTGGATTTTCATTGAATGTTGAAAAAACAAGGCAGTCGTTGTCGGAAGTAAAAAGCAGAACTGGCTTAAGAGGACGCTGGGATCTGGTGGACCGAAATCCGGACATTGTTTTAGATGTTGCTCACAACAAGGAAGGAATCCGCGCAATTTTGGAACAAATCAAGCTTCAATACCCTGCGTCAAAACTACATTGGATCATTGGCATGGTTCAGGACAAAGATGTCGATTCGGTGTTGGCTTTATTGCCTAAAGATGCGCTCTATTATGTAACACAGGCTCAAATTCCACGAGCAATTCCCTATTCAACACTTACAGAAACCATGCACACCAATGGGTTTGATGCCCATGGTTATGCTGATGTAAATCTCGCACTCAAGGCCGCCAAACAATCCGCCCAACCCAACGATTTGATACTGATTTGCGGCAGTTTTTTTATTTTGGCAGAATTGGAAGCGTATTTGTGAGCGCTGGCAATTTTCATTTAGAATAATCTATTCGAATAAAAGATAATCGCAAAAAAGCGAGAAAAAAACCAGTATTATTTTTACAATAACGGATATTTGAAAATAAAATATTTTTCACTGAACCTGTATTATGAGATCACTTCTAATTTTGACGTTGCTTTTGAATCTTGCATTGATAACGCTTGGGCAAAAAGTTGGAATCGGAACCAACACACCCAAGGCAGCACTAGATGTTACTTCAACCAACAACGGTTTTCTTCCACCACGAATGACCAGGATACAGCGGGATGCCATTCAAAATCCGGAGCCCGGACTCATGATATATTGTACTGATTGTTTAAATTCTGGTGAATGGCAGGGATTCAATGGACAGAAATGGGTGAAAATGAGTGGAGAACCCACCTCAGATTATCTTCCTTCAATTAATGTCGGATATCAAAACTGGAGTAGTAAAAATCTGGATGTTGCCCATTACCAAAACGGAGATCCGATACCTCAGGTTACAGATCCAACACAATGGAGAAGCTTGACAACGGGGGCCTGGTGTTGGTACAATAATGACAGCGCAACCTATGGAGCCAAATATGGACGATTGTACAATTGGTATGCCATCAATGACCCTCGTGGCATAGCTCCTCCGGGCTGGAGAGTACCAACTATGACAGATTGGAATAAATTAATCAGTTTTTTGGACAACACTGCAGATACGAGTATTACCAGTTGTCAGGATTGCTTAATAAGCACTTCAGTTGGGAGAGAATTAAAATCCGATTCAGGTTGGTATAACAACCTGAACGGAAGTAATTCTATTGGATTTAATGGATTACCTGGAGGAATATCTTACGGGGATTTTTTTAGTATTCTGTTGTCAACCCAATGGTGGATTTCCAATGAATCGAGTCCCTCTTCAGGAATATATATATATACAGGTGTATATGATGATAATATATATTATTTAAAAGACCCTAAAACAACAGGATGTTATGTTAGGCTGGTACGAGAAAATATCAACTTAAAGCCAGTTCTTCCTATGTTAAGATCACCTAAAATCACAATTAATAGGCTATATCCCGCTGATACTTTAAATGTAGAGGGAGTAGTTGTTTCGGATGGAAGTTCACCTATTACCGAAAGAGGCATCTTATGGAGTTTTCATCCACAGTTTTCAATTTCTCCAGCCAATAAAATTGTATTAGGAAACGGAATAGGAAGTTTTAGTTATTCAATAAATAATCCGATAATTGATTCAACGATTTTCATTAGAACGTATGCAATCAATAATCAAGGCACCTCATATAGTAGAGAGGTAAGTTTTAACAGTAACAACTTAAACGCTGTTTCAAATGGATATTTTTATCATCCTGCTGCCCCAAGAGCTATTGAGGACTTACCTAAAACATTGACAAGAATATCCCCAACAAGCTGGGAAACTGAGCTTGGTGATTTAGGATCAAGCGGTTACTATATTATTATTACAATTGACACTCTAACAAATGGAGTTACAGTTACATCTTCTCCAAACAACACTCAAATCTCATCTATCGTCATGTTTACAAACAGTTTACCGAGTACCAACCCGGGATATTCACCTCAATGGCTTCAGTCTGCAGCATGTACAAACACTTATGACCCTATCGGTCGTAAGTTTAAATTGAGGTATGGTTATTTGGGCGGCTCTGGATATAGAGTAGTGGAGGAAATCATTCAGCTTATTAACTAATGAGATAACCATAATTGTTTTATGATTTTTAGACCAACCGGCTAAATCCATAAAACAAGCACAACGCATGCATACTCTGCTGAATGCGGCTTTCCATCAACCATTGACGGGTTGTATCCAGCGATTGCAACACGATGCGTATCTCTTCGTTCGGATCCAATTGTTGCTCTGAAACTTTTTTCCCTCCTGTTGCTAAAAACAATTGGGTGGTATTATTAAGCACGCCCGGATTGGCCATCGTTGCACCCAACCATTCGATTTGGTCAAATGCATAACCGGTTTCCTCCAGTAATTCACGGGCAATGGCTTTGACCGGATCTTCTCCTGGCTCTATGAACCCACCCGGCAATTCATACAAAGTTTGACCTACCGGGTGCCTATATTGTTCAATTAAAAGAACCTGACGGTCTTCTGTAATGGCCATTGCCGTTGCACTGGGAGGTAATTCCACCACAAAATACGGATCTACAATTTTACCGGATTCCATTCGATAGGCGTCTCTTCTCGCAGTAAAATAAGGATGTTGACTCAGGTATGTTTGTGAGATGATTGATGAAGACATCATTGAATTTTATGAGCTATGTGATAATCTGATTAATAAAGTTGGTTTGATGTAGAATTGAAGGCATTCACTTTTCTAGTCCAACTACATTTTATCAATATGAGCCTCGAAGATATTGTAACAAATTAACTCTGGAAAGACCACTATGACTTTCGTAAAACCTAAATATTTCAAGATAGAAGCGTAGTTTTTCATTATTCACTTTATTGCTTCACATTTAACTTCTTTGCTGTTGTTTATATTTTACACATAGGCTACACTCTTCCTCAGGTAGCTCCTGTGATTGCGCTCTGATATACATAGGTTACGCTCTACCCTCCACAGGTTATACTTGTGGTTACGCTCTACAATCCACAGGTTTCACCTGTGGTTACTCATGTTAATCCCTTCGGGATTTGGAAAACGAGCTTGAGTTTTTCATCTTTTTCTGCCATACAGAATCCCGAAGAGACTCAATCAATGTAACCATTACAAAAAGTACTTCTCATCAAACTCAATCCCATTCTCAATTAAAAGCGCTTTATACTCTTCTTTATAGGTTCTTTTTTTATGGTGCTCTTCCTGGTTTTTCACATACTCAATCAACCTGTGCTTTTGTTTGATATTGTAAGTGAAAGCTCCATATCCTTCTTGCCAACTCGTAAAACCATCGAATAACCTATTTTCTTTAATATAAAGCGAGCTGGCTACTTTTACATCTTTTACGAGGGAGGATAAAGCAACGGTCGGATGAACATGTGTTAATATATGAAGATGATCCTCCACTCCATTGATTTGATACAGATGACATTTTTTATTGAGTAATATTCCAGAAATAAATTGGAATAATTCTATTCTGTTTTCTTTAGAAAGTATTCGACTCCTGAATTTAGTGCTGAAAACAATTTGATAAATGATTTGTGTGTATGTACTCATGATTTATTTTTAACTATCCTCATTTTTAGGCAACTAAAATATCCTTACAATCAAGTAAAGTCAAGTTATCAGACAGCATTGAGTCAATCCTGCTAAAATGGAAAATGTTTAAGTTTCCTGTAATAAAACGAAAACTGAAGGTATCTTTTTAATATCTGCACATTCGCTTATTCCACTGATGTTTATTCAATGAAACAAGAAATAAATTCAGTATGATGAAATTCAATCCAAGAAATTACTTTTGGAAATCGCCGCCTCAATTTGTGCCACATGGTGTTTTCCATGCCAGGCGTATTTACCCAAAGTATACCACAATGTTGTGGTCTGCTGATATTCAGGATGATAAAAAGTTTTCATCCA
>Ga0315905_10006475_pt1 | contig 11908 bp, 24 predicted proteins | sample LakEriMetagenome_5_FD_203522 | JGI IMG/M metagenome (GOLD analysis project Ga0315905, IMG submission 203522) | Freshwater fungal communities from buoy surface, Lake Erie, Ohio, United States - Buoy 4 MA121 | ecosystem: Environmental > Aquatic > Freshwater > Lake | place: USA: Lake Erie, Ohio...
AAGTCAACTATATGCGAATATACATTATTTTTACGCATTAGGTCAGATAAATATGGTAAAACTGCGTTTTTAAGCGCACCTTTCTCAATTCCAACAGCCAAAGGTCGGTATTCCCGCATCTTCAACAAGATCGTTGCCGCAGTCTCACGGATGTCCCAACGCCCAAAGACAATCTCTTTGACAAACCATTTGCCATCATCCGTTACCTTGACCACAGCAATAGCAGTCTGGTCTAGCCTTTTCTTAGAATTAGCCGCTTGTTTGGCAACTTCCTCGAATCCTGCCAAGTCACAGGCTATGTAGTAACTTCCAAACTCAGGTTCAACCCCGTATTTAATCCACTCTTCCTTGAAGATGTCGCTACCTGCATTGGTAAAGGATGCCATGTATTCTTGCTTGAAAGCAAAGGAAGACAGGGTTTTCTTGGCAGACTCAATCTCAGTAGGGTCAATCAGGGGGTTGTCTTTTGTGGTGAAGTGCCAAGATTTCCAGTCCTTATCCTCTTCGCTTTCGCCCAATCGAAAGAGATCGTAAAACCAGTTTCTTCCTTTGGGAGTTCCGATAAACATGGCTCTTCCTTTTCTATCGGAGAGAGAGGCTCGGATAACTTGTTCCCACGCTTCGGGCTTAATGTCCGCAACTTCGTCAAGGACTGCGTAAGTGAGGGAGACTCCACGGAGGGTATCGGGTCTATCAGCACCTCGGACATAGATGGTTGCTCCGTTGATGGTGGTGATGTCTTGGTTGTTGATGTGGGCATTTTGGATAACTTCCCTTCCTAAATCCATTAGAACTTGCCAAATAATCTGTCTAGCCTGACCATTGGTAGGAGCAACATAAAGCACCGCAGAACCCGCAGGGCATTTCAATGCTTCAATAAGTAAGGTGACTGCCGCCATACGGGACTTACCGCACCTACGACCAGCCGCAATTACCTTGAACCTAGTCTTATCCTTGAAGACTTCTTCTTGCCAAGGCAGTAGGGAGAAGTTTAGATCACTCATTCTTAGCCTCTATGTCTTCAGCATCTATGGTTTCAGGGGTATGCGAAATCTCGCCTATTCCAGTAATGTTGATAGTTACAGCACTACGGGTTTTGCCTTCCTTCTCAAACATAGAGACAGGCAACATTCTGTCCATGCAGAGTTTGATGGCGGCTAGTTGGGCAGGGTGTTCATCATTCATGGCTATCTCTACCGCCTTATGGACTACTCTAGAACCTGCGCTGTTTATCAGGAGGTTCTTTAATTCTTTGAGTTGAGCAGTCTCAGTCTTGGGTAGAGTGATGAGTTCAGGCTTATCAGCATAACTGGTAAGGGAGAACTGTTTATTAGTAGAGCCTTTTGGTCTACCACGTGGTTTAGTTTCAGTCATGTACTTTTGTCCACAAAGGGGAAGTTAGTTGTTGGTAACACGTCCACATAAAGCAGTGTATTTTTGAATTTGCACAACACATTTGGCTACGGCGCTAACCCGCATTACGCATTACCAACACGGCTGGAGACTGACTATCTAACCCGCCTCAATCAAAGTTTCCTAGGACTGTTGACTCTCAATTAGCGGGGCTACCAAGTCTTGCGGACTCGGGCTTCAATCTCCATGCGTCTTGGCAACTCTATTATGAACTAGATTTATTTGTTGAACAATAGGGTAATCCCTGATATAGTAAAGACAACGGGGGCATGACCCACCCCTCTATGCGGTTGAGCCGACCAAGTAGGATAAACGTGATGAACTAGGTGAGTCTCTAGTAGCCCTCTAAATGCTGTGAAGCAACATAGACAAGGTGGACGGGGCAATGTTACTTAGGCTTGATTGTTTGACAAACAGTCTTGTAATCTAGATAAACGAGAGGCTCTCTCTTCTTGAGATTTACCTGTATATACGGGTTACAGGCTATCGTCCGTAACACGTAAGTCAAGGACGGGAAGAAGGGAAGGGAAGTATTAGTTAATAGGACAAGTCCTTACGGACAGGACAAGTCTTTTCTAGCAATATCCTAAATTGGCTTTTCTTGTGGGGGAGAGGCTCCCACAAATATTACACAGCACGACTACCCCCTCCCCCCCATACATAAGTAAGCACTAACTAACTTAGATGTTAGCAACCACTAACTTGTATGTTAGCAAGCACTAACTAACTATGTCAGCGTAAGTAAGTAAGCACACACTAACTAAGTAGGTTAGTAGTTACTAACTTATTGGTAAGTGAGCACTCACTAACTTAGTGTATATGGGTCATGCACCATAAAGGGTAATCCTATAAAACCCCTATAGAATCCATGCACAATAATGCATATGATACTTATTAGTTACAAATAGTAATTGCCTATTAATAATGGTAAACCGATAGAAAAGATTATTATTTTATTAGGGTTTATCCTAGTTACTTAATTGTTGTTGCAACGTTATATTATTGTTACTGGTTAGCAGTAATCAGTAAACAATCAACAATTTTTTAATAGGTGAATTTAATATGCGTAACCCATACAAAACCCGATTAGCCGCTTTAGGGCTAACCTACAAAACGATTCTAGGTGAATCATCCACCAAAACGATCAAAGGGGAAAAATTAGGTTTTCTCACGGGTATCGTTTACCTAGTACCTGATTCCAAGATTTGTGCTCATGCCAAATTAGCAGGTTGTCTGATTCCGTGCCTTGCTACAGCGGGTAGAGGGGCTTTTAATAGTGTGCAAAATGCCAGGCAAGCGAAAACCCAATTTTTCTACACAAACCAGCAAGCATTTTTATTGTCATTGGCCGCCGATATATGGTCGTTGCAAAATAGAGCGGCTAAATTAGGTTTTACCCCTTTAGTGCGACCAAATGGGACAAGCGATATCCCATACGAAAATTTACCAGTAGTGGACGGATTAAACATTTTCCAATTATTTCCACAGGTGCAATTCTATGATTACACAAAACATCCAAGCCGCAATTTAACGGGTAAAACGTGTAATAACTATGATCTAACCTTTAGTTTTAGTGCTATCACACCAAAACCTATAAGCATAAAAGGGCTAACTAATCCGCATAATTCCCGTGTTGCTGTAGTTTTCCAAAAACGTGCCGATATCCCTAAAGTTTTCCGTGCTTGGCAAGTAGTGGATGGGGATGATACGGACGTGCGACATATAGAGCCAAAATCCGTTGTAGTGGCACTCTATGCTAAAGGGAAAGCAAAACATGATACAAGCGGCTTCACTCAAATCAAAGGGGTGCATTATGCGTAATTTTTTCTATAACGCACTATCTTGCCTGGCATTTTGTACCCTGTGGGTATTGTGCTTGTTATCTTATTTTGACGTTTTAGTTTTTTAAAAGGGGTTAATGATGGATCATAAAACGCACTTATCCTATTCAATTGATAGGAAATGGATATTAATGCATGATGGATCACCATTGTGTGACTATAAAAAAACTTATGATGAAGTAATGCTAGTAGTTAAACACTACAAAATTACTTTACCTGATTGCACTTGGAATGGTGATAGGGGTGATTGGGTTATTACATCCACAATTCAATAAAGGGGCAACAATGCCAAAAATTATATTTAATCGTTTACTTAATGGCTGGTTTATTGTTAGGGGTAAACATCAAACCCCTATCGGTGGCCGTTTTGAAACAAAACAAGCGGCCATTGATCACCTAAATAAAAAGCGGGTGATTTAATGATCTACGCAACAATAGCATTAATCCTACAAATAATACTAAAAAGAAAATAAACCACTAACCCGCTTCGGCGGGTTTTTTGTTGTCCAAAATAACCCATTAAATTTTAGCCCCTAGAATGCATTTTCTATGCTTGGTGCTATCTACCCATTAACCCAATAGAAAAACGCCTATAAACTAGGTTTTAATGCGTTTGAATGCTAGTCATGCGGGTAATTGTCCGTAGTTGATACGGTTACTAGTCCCACAACGTTTAAATCCATGTCAGGGGTTAGCCCTAAATTGTGGAAATGAGCCGCCCACACAATTGCAATCCGAAAACCCTCGCTCATATTGCCGCCGCCTATGGTTGTCAGAATCTTATGATCATTTGGCGTAAATTTAACGTGTATCGCTTTTTTCTCTTGTTTTTCCATTGATGCAATCCCGCCAATATTCAGCGATTAAAAGTGATTCTGCTATGTTTATATCTTTCTTTCTTTTCAATGGTGCTGTAGGCCATAGCATACGGGCGCAATCCAATGCTTCCCCTTTATCGCTTGTTAGGTGGAAATGCTTTTTCCATTTTTGAGGGCTAACCATATGCAATGGGTAATTAGTTAACTCGCATACCGCAGTAATCACACCCACCGCCCTACCAAATTGGAAAGTGCTTGCCACACCCTGATTAGGCATTGAATGAACTAATTCACAGCATATTTCAGCACCCTCTTTTGGGTCAACCAGCCGCAGGATCATGTTTTTAAACACCATTGGCAGAATGTGCTTGTCTTGGTGTTCGATCATGAATGAATCCAAATAATCCCCATTTGAATCAACTGCACCCACAGCCCCTGAGACTGAGCCTGGGTCTATTCCTATGTAAATCATTTTTTAACCTTTTTCTTTGCTACTTTGAGGATATGTAAACGCTGATATTGCTTAATGGCATCTTCAGGGACAACTCTCTCTTGCGTTGTAAATCGGTGCTGATTGCCACATTCTCTGCGCCTTGTATAGCCAAAAATAGTTGATTCTCTGCTTTCTTTGATTGTTGTCCAAGCACCACAAGTAGGGCATTTCATTTTGTCTCTTTCAATTTGTTCATTCTTAATCTAAGGTTATCCACAAATGCTTTCCCACGCTTCTTCTCCATCGATTCGACTATATCTCGCCACCAAGTCGATGCTTTGTGCTTCCCAATGAGGTTGATTTGTTTCATGTAACGCATCTTCCATTCTCTCGCTAGACATTGCAAAATCTCCTCTTGTGTCTCCGCAGACCCATAATGCTTGATTAACCTCTCTAGGTAGGCAGAGGAATCCTCGTTTTTGTCTATCAAGTAGTTCATGGGCTTCATTCTTGGTCATCTTCGCCTTCTGATTCGTAAAAGCCAGACCATGATTGACTTTGTTCTTGAATAAAAGCAGGTAGTTTGCTTAAAAGAATCTCGGTTTGGTCGGGGCTAAGCAGAAAAGTAACTTCTTTTCCGTATTCGTAAGAATCCTGCTGAATTACTAAAAATCCCCTATCAGAAACATAAAACTTTGTTCTAAGTGTTTCCATCGTGTTTATTACTTTGCTCATTTTCTTAACCTTTCTAAAGCCAATTTAATCTCAGGTGGCATCGGAACACCCTCTTTTAGTTTTTGCTCAACAGCAATCAAGGCTGGGTCACGCTCGAATCTACTTGGCACAGTAGTAAACACTTGGTCTGCTTTGTTCTCAGGTTTAGCAACCCATTCTGCCTTGAAAGACTGCCAATTACGAATCACAATTTCGTTTAAAGCATTTTCAAGTGTCCAGCCCGCCTTGTCTGCTTCTTTCTGTATTCCATCAATAACCAATTCTGTAACTTGTGCTCGCTTGGTTTTTCTCTGTTGGACAAATGAATCCCAAACAAGTTGTGATACGCCTTCAGGCGGTGTTTTAGTTTCTGTTTTAGTTTTAGTTTCGGTTTCGGTTAAAGGTGCATCTGTATGCAACTTGTATACATCTGTATGCACTTGTATACCATCGTCTGCAAGTGATGGATATTTGCTTTCTTTTGCTCTAGGAATGTTGTCCCATTTAGACATTTGTAATACATTTTTGCCAAAAGACTCATAAACAACAATCAAATTCTTGTTGACAAGTTCCTCAAGCAAATCTTTACACTTATTTATGCTCATTGAGTCTTTTATTGGAAAACAATTTGCTTTAATCATTGCAGGTCTTGCGTCAAAACGACCAAAATCATCGACTGTTACCAGTAAACGATAAAAAAGATTTTCTGCTTGGGGTGATAGGTTGTCGATGGCTTCGCTGTCACGGACACCTGGCTTTAGATACCTAGTAGGCATAATTTTCCTTCAGTCTGTCCTTCACTAACAAAAGAAACCTCGGCAGGCGGGAAGGCTCGCTTTTCATTCTGCTCATGACTTCAGAATTAGCCGTGTTTCAAACTATTATAGATAAATTCGTGGGTAGCGCAAATTCTCACCAAATTTACTTGGATATTTAAGAAAATCATACGCACCTAGTCTGGCACAGGTCTGCTTTAACTCTTTACCATCGTAGAATTCAGTCGTAGTGCCGTTGCTCATTTTGGTAGGGGTTGCCACGTTCTTTTTCTCATGTAAAGCCGCCAATCCAAAGCCCGTGATATGCCATACATCCTCGATACAAACAACATAGCCAAAGTTCTGCAAGTCATTGAGGTAATTCTCAAAGTGAACAGACACATTGCCAGCGTTGTTGTCCCCATGCGTAAACCCTTTTAGTGGGCTAGGTTTGTGTTCTAGCCTTCTGAGCATTTGCTTGTGATAAGTCTTTAAATACATAATATCCCCTTGTTTTGTCAAGCAATGCTACCCCTAAATTTATTTTGTCAACCTAGGGTTTGTCCTAGTATTCAAACATTTATTTTCATTGACAATTCATACACCACAACAAGTGGGTTACTAAACAGGAGTTAATGATGACAGTAAAAATAAGTGATTTCAAACATCAGATATGCGTCTACCTTGATGGAGTTGGCGAGTGCTTAGTGTGTTTCGACATACTGACGCCAGGCGATGAACTTGACGCTGACCATTCAGATGACTATGAGATTGACTTTGCAGTATTTGACGAGCAAGACAAGCCCATCACTTACGACATTAGCAAAAGACACTACAACCGATGCGAGAACAAAGCAACAGACGAAATGCTCGACATCACAACAGCATGGCGTAAAGACTGGGAGGGAGTTGTATGACACCAGAATACATATTCGTTGAATCGGCCAAACCTGTTGGAAGTTGGGTTTTGTATCCACAGGTAACGCCATATATAAAATTTGCTGTTTATCACAAACCTACTGATGAACAGATAAAAAACACAGAGGAACTTCTTGGTTGGAAATGGGAGGATTCTGTATGACGGAATATAAATTTAAAGAACTGAGACAAGATGACCAGAAAGCAAATTCAAATGACTAAACATGAAATGATTAGTTTTTTACGCATGGCGGCAGTCGAGGAGAACACAGTCACCGCTATGTCCAACGCCTTTGATATGGGCGTAGAGAACGAGCGAGACATCGTTTGTTCCATCATCTTTGGCATGATCGATGACCATGCTAAAGCCCAAACAATTGTAGATACCATCCGAATAAGGGAGTGAAAAATGACGGATCAAGAAAAGTTAAACAAAGCCTTCCATGAACTTGATTATGAAGACGAACTGGCAGTCAATGTTGTCATGTATCAGACTGAGGCAGAGCATCTCAAAGCAGAGATAGTAGAACTACATCGCATCCTTGCTGAACATGAATTGCAGTTGCGAATCAAGAACGAGATGATTGCTGAAATTCACAAAGTATTGGGGACAATATGAACATGAAATATACATTTGAGGATGTCTTAAAACGATACTCCCATGTGCATTACTGCTGTTATTGCTATGAGCCACAAGACGAGAAAATATCTTGTTGTCAGGAAAATCATTTCATCCAGTTGAAAGACTTTGACCATGAGACACAGATGGATATAGCAAAGGCAGAATACGATGATCAATGATTATTCAACATCACTTATGAATATCGAAAGATCAGTGAAAACCCTAGGTGAAATGTGCTTGAATAAGCAATATACTGGGTTCTATTCAGAGATAAATACCATCATTTCAAACCTGATTGGGTTATCACACTGGATAGGTCAAGAGCAAGTTAAACAGAGTCAATCTAATAGGAGTTACTCAAAATGAATGTATATCAAAAACTAAACGAGGCGAGAGCCAAGTTCCACAAGAAAGCCCTCAAGAAGTCTGGTCACAACAAGTTTGCTGGCTACAACTATTTTGAGTTAGGTGATTTCGTAATCCCCGCAATTGAGATATTTAACGAGGTAGGTCTTACTTCCATCATCCGCTTTGGAAAAGAGATTGCTGAGTTCATTGTTGTCAATACAGAAAAGCCTGACGAGATCATTGTCTTCACAAGCCCAATGTCTTCAGCCGCCCTAAAGGGTTGCCATGAAGTGCAGAACCTTGGTGCTGTGCAAACCTACCTTTCCCGCTACCTTTGGGTGTCGGTGTTACACATAGTTGAGCATGATGCTTTGGACGCTACAACAGGCTCTAAAACAGTTGAGGAAGGCACTCCAGATGAGGGAAAGATGCTTGACTACATTGCCGCTATTGAAGCCACCACAACAGTTGACGAATTAAAGAACATCTACATCGAGGCATTTGCGGCTACTGATGGAAACAAAGCATGGCAGACCAAGATGATTGCCGCCAAGGATGCAAAGAAGAAGGTGCTGAAATGAGTGATATAGAACAAGGAACACCAGAATGGTTTGCACAGCGTTGTGGAAAAGCAACTGCATCTCGCATCTCTGACATAGTTGCTAAAACAAAGTCAGGTTATTCAACAAGTCGTGCTAATTACATGGCGCAGTTGGTAGTCGAGCGCATGACCAACCAAGTCGCTGAGTCCTTTACCAATGCGGCAATGGAGTGGGGCATCGAGAATGAAGGTTTTGCCCGTGCGAACTATGAGTCCAAGATGAACTTACTGGTAACAGAAACAGGTGCTATTGACCACCCAACCATTCCAATGTCTGCCGCTAGTCCTGACGGGCTTGTGGGTGATGATGGATGCTTGGAGATCAAATGTCCAAATACTGCAACGCACATTGATACTGTGTTGGGTGGTGAGGTGGCAAAGAAATACTACGATCAGATGCAATGGCAGATGGTTTGTGCTAATCGTAGTTGGTGCGATTTCGTGAGTTTTGACCCACGGATGCCAGAAGGACTTCAGTTGTTTATCAAGAGAATTGCCAGAGATGACAAGTACATTGCTGAACTAGAAGGAGAGGTTATTCAGTTCTTAGCGGAAGTGGATGACAAAGTTAATAAGTTAAATACTTTGAAAGGTTAATATGGAAAAACGTGATAACTCAGGTGTTCTTTTTAAGAACGACAAGAAGGAACAGGAGAAACATCCTGACTACAAAGGTAGCATCATGGTAGACGGAAACGAATACTGGTTGTCTGCTTGGATTAAAGAAGGCAAGTCTGGCAAGTTTATGGGCTTGGCAGTATCACCAAAGGATGCACAGCCACCAACAGGTAAAGTGCCTTATGGTCAAGGTGGAACTACAAAAGAAGGCCGTGATCTAGAAGACGTGCCATTCTGATATCAATACGGGGAAAGCGTAAGTAAGTACCCACTAACTTAATTAACAGGAGTTCACAAATGAGTTTTAATAGGGATTCACAAATGAGTATATTAGACAAAACATGGTTTGAAGGTGGAGTAGAGAAGTTCTTTGGTTCACAGTCATTCGTAAGGGCAAGGATCATTGATCCATTAACAAGCCACATGGCGGCTGAAAGCGTCACCAATGTAGCACCAGCCCACATTGAGGTCATCTACGCTTGTTTAAAGCGGTTTGGGCCACTAGGTAAGGATGGAATAGCAAAGCAAACTGGTCTGAGAAATGACCAAGTGTGGCGCAGGTTGCCAGAGATGCAGAAACTAGGAATGATTGGACTAACTGGTAAGACAGTTGCATCCAATTCTGGTAGACAAGAGCGTGAGTGGATCATCCTGTGAGCCTGTGGCGCAAACGCAACAATGTTCACCATAATGAACAAAAACCTGATCATTTGGTCAATATATTGCCCAATTTAAGTATCAAGTCGGAGGATTTAAGTATGCAATCAAACATGATATGGGTTGATCCACCAGAGGGATGGAAGTATGGTTTCCCTGCCATATACGACCCAAATACCGATGGTCAGATGAGTGAGTGGATTGTCAGAAAAGGCTACCCACTTCTGACAATTAAGGAATATGGGGAATCATGGGCGGTCAGGTGTTGGCCTGTGGAAGTGAAACCTTCCGATGAGTCTTGATTGCGTACGTTATCTCGTACGAGTTATAAATGCACAAAATCACTTAGAGGAAATACTATGTTAGAAACAGTTTTGTGGGTAGTGTTCTTAATTATGTTCGGGGCAGTAGCAGTCATTGCTACTATTGTCGCAATCTTCATGTTATCGGAGGAAAAATGAAAATAACTATCGAATTTGAGGATGCCATAGAAGCAAAACAGGCCATCCACGCACATGATGTGTGGACAGCCCTGCTAGACATCAATGAGGCAATGCGCTCACATACTAAACACGATGTTTCTGAAACACAAACAATAGCCAGTATTCAGGAAATCTTGTCAGATGTAAGCCAGTTGCTTTACTCTTGATCTTCGTCTTCTTCTTCTTCTAACTCAAGCCACTCGTCTTCGTCTTCGTCATAGTACCAAGTCACACCTTCAGTGTCGGTGAATGACATCAATTCGATGTCTTCTTCGTCTTCCTCAGTCCAGCCGCACTCTTCTTGTTCTGCTATATACGCTTGCAACATAGCAACTTTGTTGAAGTCGTCTGTCTTGATGGTGATAGTCTCTTCCCAACCCAACTCAATTTCTACTGTATACATAAAAATCCTTTAAACATTGATGATCTGACCTCTAAACTCAACCTGATCCTCATCCCACTTGTGAACCAGTTCAGGCCATAACAGTTTCCCATTGTTAAATGTCAGAATTGCGAAACCTGACCGATGATTTAATGGATTGTCCTCGCCATAACTGAATTGTGGGCCATAAGGCTCTGCCAGTGTACCTGTATCCACCCCGAATCTTACGCCAGGGTTGTAGTCAGAGTAAGGCGTTACTTTTAAAGAATGTAAATGTCCTGTAACTATTGTCTTACCTGCTGTTGCAGTGTTATTGTGGGTGGCATGAACGCCACCCTTATACCTATGCTTGATAACCACATCATCTGTTGCCCAACAAGTCATACAGAACTCCCAACTAGGAAAATGGTCTTCCAACTTAAACCCATAGGTTTCGGCAAACTGAGGTGCATTAGCCGCTAGACGGGCGTTAAAGCGAGCATCGTGGTTGCCCCATGTGTAGACCAGTTTGACATTGTGACGGGCTTCCTTGGCGGCTTCCTCGACCTCTGAAAGGCGTTCTTGGCAAGCCTTTAGTTCCTCAATAAGGGTAGGTTCTTTGCCAGCCACACCAGAGGGTGAGAAACGGCTAATACTTGCCCCATCTAGCGCATCCCCGTTACACACCACAAATGATGGCTTAAATTCTTTTATCGCCCATAAAAGACCTTTATGAGCAGTTGTAACGATCCCAGGCCAATAGTGAGCATCACTAAACACAATTCCAACGCCATTCAGAACGCCTAACTGCTTGCGCTCGTATGCACTTTTGGGTCTTTCAGGTCTTCCATTAGGGTTTTTGGCTTCCATTAACAGACCATATTTAGCCTCTAAACCTGCCCTACGCCTTTGAAGGGTTCGTAGATTACCCCCTATTATTTTCTGTATAGCGGTTGTAGATTGATGTGTTTTCCACAACTCCATAAACTCAGCATCAGATACATTGGGGTTTGCCATAATTACTCCAGTTTTAGTCGCCAGTAACTTGTGTGTTTTGTCATCCAAGGATTAGTTGGATCAAACATTTTGAACCCACAAGAAATGAGAGAATTTGCAGAAGCAGGGTTGTCGTAGGTGCTAGTGATTAACCAATTTAGACCTAACGCTTTCGCTTGTCGAATCCTGACCCGAATAAACTTCTTCTGTAAGCCGAATCCACGATGATCAGCCACAACACCACAACGTACAAGGTAGCCGCAATCAGCCCAGCGAGAACTATAAACAAGACCTGCGAAACCACAATCCACACCATCCTTAGTAGCAATCC
>Ga0315905_10006476_pt1 | contig 11907 bp, 13 predicted proteins | sample LakEriMetagenome_5_FD_203522 | JGI IMG/M metagenome (GOLD analysis project Ga0315905, IMG submission 203522) | Freshwater fungal communities from buoy surface, Lake Erie, Ohio, United States - Buoy 4 MA121 | ecosystem: Environmental > Aquatic > Freshwater > Lake | place: USA: Lake Erie, Ohio...
AGCGAGAGAGAGAGAGAGGTGAGAGAGAGACAGTGAGACAGAGGTGAGAAAGAGAGAAAGAGAGAGAGAGAGAGAGAGAGGTGAGAGAGAGAGAGAGAGAGCGAGAGAGAGACAGAGAGAGGTGCGTGAGAGAGACAGAGCTAGAGGTGAGAGAGAGAGAGAGAGGAGGGGGAAGCGGGCATGGCAAGGGTTCTCTCTCTTTTCTTTCGGCAAGGGTTCTCTTTGTGCGTTTTTAGGTCTCTTTTGTATGTTTCGTGTGCTGTTAAGTCTCTTTTCTTTCGTCAGGTTCCTGGACCCTCGCTCGGAATGACTCTACTTCAAGCGACGCTTCTACTTTCAGTCAAATGACTTCTGATGCCGACAGTAACTACCAACACGCACAAGAAGAGACTTTGAAAGCTCTCAGTGAGACCAAAACGAAAAACCAACGGTCCGTGCTTGACGTTCTGCGGGATCCCGCGAGACGAGGACGAGAAGGAAGAGGAGGAGGAGGAGGGGGGGGCGGGGGGTGGAGAAGAGGGGGCGGACGAGGAAGAGGAGGCGACAGGGGCGGGTACGGCGGTCGTGGAGGAGGAGGAGGGGGGTTGCTGGCCACTCCTCCTCGCGCCACGAACCAGCGCCAACCGGCAGAGAGGACATCGGGTCTGTTTGCTGGCGCTGCAGAGTTCGTGCCGGGTAAATAGAATCAGTGGGTGGGTGGATGGGTGGATGGGTGGTTTGCGGTATGGGTGGATGGGTGACGGTTTTGGGTAGATTTGGTACTTTCAAGTCAGGGGAAGTAAAGGTTGAGAGTTTTATTGAAAGAGATACGAATAATTATTACCACATATATTTATTAAGTAGCAAATTTACATCGAAAATAAATGAAGAAGGGGAAGGGCTCAGACTTGTTTTGGAAATTTTCTGTTATGAAGTGTTTGCAGAGTATATACTACTCTTGTGGACCCGCACGACCAAAGGATCCCTTGCAAGTTTCGAACAGTGTGCCTGCCATCACCATGCAAAGGGATTGGTCGTCGGCGATGATGCCGTGTTCGCTCCCGATTCCAGACCAGAAGGGCTGACTGACTCTGCAATTTCCGGCAACACAGGCGAAAAGCTACGAGCCCTTGATCGCAATGAAACTAGCTCGCCCGCACTTTTCCCACCCCTGCCGCAACCAATGCCATGCCCCCCACCGGCACCCTGGAAAGATCCGCTCAACAATAATTTGGATCGAAACGCCTCGTTCTCGTGATTATCCTGGTGTTGGCGTTTCTCGCCAATGCTGACATCCAGGACATGTTCAACTGTCTGTATGTCCTGACGTGTGATCGACAAGTCGCTTGTGCATTCCATAATTTCACGCTGAAGAAGAACGAGCTGTCCTTTCAACGATTCTTCGTTTAATTCAAGCGCTGCAACGCGCTCTTGACCAGTGCAAACGCTGCGATAAAGGGCTTCATTTTCAGACTGCAGCTCGTTGATGCGCGTCCAGAGAGTGTGCTGTCGTTGCGTACCGCTCTCGCTTTCCAATACCTGCGCGGTTGCAAGCATGCGCTCCATGTTCAAACGGTCTTGCTCCACTTGTGCAAACTGCACTCGCAAGCCAGCGACATCCTCACGTAGGGCCTCATTCTCCTGGACTAAAGCTTTGTTTCTGGTCTCTTCGTCGAAAAACTTCACACACTCTTCTGCCAATTGAATCTGAAGGCTTTCGGTGCGCACTTGAAACTCTTGCATTTTTTTTTCAAGTTCCTGGATAGTCTCCGCTCTTTCCTCTGCAACAAGAAGCAACTCCGCCAACCTCAAGTTCAAGGGCTCGAGGCCTCGAACACTCTCTGATTCCGCATCCTTCTCATCTATGGCACTTGTGTTCTGGGTTCTGTCATCCTCGCACTTGCATATAGTCCACTCCAGGTCTGGTTGGATTTCTGCGTCTACATCTGGTCTGTTTTGCAACAGTTCCTGAGGAGTAGCTCCCGCCTCGATCGATTGCTGTGCCCGTCCCAATGTCACTGCGCTATAAACTTTCTGCTGCCTCTCTACTTGCATTTCTCGTTCAACTACCGTGAGCCGGGTTTTCAAGTCTGCTAGTGCCTGTTCCGATTCACGAAGCCTTTGTGAAACACCATCCCGCTCCAGAAGCAGATGGCGCATTCGTTCCGTGCGAGAAGCCTCCTTGTTTGCCGACATCAAAGCGGGAGAGCCTTCTCTGGATATTCGACCCGAGTTCTTGGCGCCCCTGGTTTGAGTACGAGGACTTGTGCGAGGGGCGCTAGTACTGGGGCGCAGGCTTTGCAATTCTTTCATGGTCTTGGCCAGTTTTTGCTCGGCTGCAGCATGGGCAGCCTCGGCCTCTTTGGCACGCTCGGCAAAACTTACTTTGAGATCTCGCAAAGCTGCCATTTGCTTCTTGGTGTCTGCATGCTTGTCGTTAGCGCTTTTCAGCGCTGCGTCCATTGCCTCCTTCTCCAATACCCACTGCTCCTTCATGTCAAGCATCTCTTCGTCTCGCGTCTTGATGTTCTCCTTGCATTGATGCACCTCGAGCTCTAAACGCTGGATTTTGGCGGCCGCATCCGTTGCCCGCTGGTTTGCGCAGTTCAGTTCTTGAGATTGTCCTTGCATCGCGGCTAGCCGCTCGTCGTCCTTTGCGCGCAATCCGTCCATCTCTCTAGCCATCCTGGCAATTTGCTGCTGCATGTCCTCCTTGTGCAGATTCGCCTGCTCTGCCGAGATGTCTGCGGCAGCTAGTTGATCCGCTGTGCACTTGAGTGCCTTGGCGAGGGAGTCTTCGCAGGTATAAAGCTGCCTTTGCAGCGCCTCTACCACTGACTGCTTCTCAACAAGTTGCATGCGGAGCTGCTCGCACGCATGCCGTGTTGCGTCGAGCTGCGCCAGAGTGCTGTCAGCTGCCTCTTTGCTGTAGTCGAGCTGCAGGGCCAAAGATTCCACCTCAGCGCACTTTGCGTTGATCATTCTGACAAGCTGGGCACAAGAATCGAATGCACAGGGTCACTGCGCTGCGCAGACGCGGCGGCAAATCGATCGGGCCAGCACGCGCGCAATAGCGCGCAACCCGCACCTCAGCCTCAATGCCCTGCGTGACGTCATCGTAGTTGTTCATGAGGCCGGCCAGGGTGGCGCTGCATTTAACGCGGCCCAGAGGCCGCGGCCTGCCGCCCTGCGGCGACAAAACCGTGCTGATCGCGGAGTCATCGCACCAGTCCGCGCACGGTCGGCCGAGGCGCCGGGCCTCAGACACTGCGACAAGTCCCTGCTGTTCGCGGGTGAGCACCCTTTCACTCGCTTTGGCCTGCATAAAGAAAGCAAAAGGACCCGTCTGGTTTTTTCTTTTGATGATGATCATTCGAATTGAAATTTCATAGGAAAACGAATCTGATTTTGGACGTATCAGGGTCCGAAAAGCTCCGTTTTTTGCTGTCCTCGGGAAGCCGTTTTTCTTGACCTCCGAGATTGTCTGCAACCCTCATCATCACTGTTCCCGCCGTTCAACTTCCCGGAATCAAATCCATCCTGGTTTGGATCTTGTGCGCCAGATGTCCCACCACGGCGGCTCTGCGGCCGGGCTGCAGAGCCCCCATGCTAAACAGGCACAGTTTCCGCCATCGTCGGGTGGGTCGCAGCAGCCCCAGCAGCCGCTGCAGCACCACCACCACCAGCACCACCACCCGCAACACTACGCGCATGCACATCCGCTCATGCAGCAGCACGCCTCGCAGCAGCAGCAGCACCTGTCGCGGACGACAGGGCAATCGCCGCAGCCGCAGATGAAAATCGCTCCCGACTCGCCATACTCACCGGCAAATTACAGCAACCGGTGAGGTCGCCTCAAGAGAGGCATCTAAAGGACCCTGCCAAGCCGTGGGGCTTGGCGAGCTGCAAAACACGCGTGGCCGCGCCGCGCGTCTGCTGACGTCTGACGCGCGTTGCCCCTGCTTCCCTTGCACATTGTTGCACATCCAGCGGATTGCGGCCCCCGTTGCCGCCGCGCATGACGTCGCCGATGATCGACCCCATGGACGATGGGGACCACAAAGATATGCTTACGCCCGAGGAAGAAGCGCTGGTGGAGGTGCGAGAGTTTGGGAAGACCGACAGGCTCAACGCCGAAGCCAAGCAGATGCGCCTGCTGGTGTTGAACTCGCAGTTTCCAACACGCCAGGACATGCAGGCGGCGATCGATTTGCTTGGGTCCTCAGCAGGCAAGGGGCTCCTGAGCATGGCCACCAGCCTGCACGATCAGCTGGAGGAGCTCATCACGGAAGAGCTGGCGGAAAAGTCTACCAAGCTGTGTTTCAACTCTAAGCCTGCATTTGACGACGACGACGCAGAAGAGGAGCCTGCGGGAGAGACCTTTGAAACGGCAATGGTACCCTCAGGCCCCAAGACTACGATTGGCATCTTGCTTGCAGACCGTCCCGAAGCGACGGGTCTCCCTAAGCGATGCATGGTCCATGGGTCCGTGCCTGGTTCGCCAGCATACTTCAGCGGCAAGGTGAAGCCGGGTGACGTACTGGTGCAAGTGGACGGAGAGGACGTCGGACCGGAAAATGTCGTGGGCAAGATGCGAGGAAACGATATCACGGGCACGCGAATCAAGCTCTTGGTGGACCGGCAAGGCAGGAGACGACCCTTTGCTGTGCACTTGACTCGAGCATCGAGGGAGGTAGTTGACAGGAAAAAGAAAGTGTTTGAGTTGCTGGCGACTCTTGCACAAGCGGCGGGGGCGAGCTCCTTACAGCAAGATGCAGAGCAAGACAACAGCGCCGCAGCTCTCCATCGAAAAATGATTGCGCACATAAAGCAGTTGGAACGCGAGAATATGGAGGAGGAAATTATCTTGCGGGAGCAGGCAGATCGCATGACGCGTGCACTACGCCAGGCTCAGATTTTGGTTCTGGAGTTCCTTTCAAAAGGTCATGAAATACTGCAGTCCGATGCATGCTCGTCGGCCGCAGTCGCCTCAGAGCGTCCGCCGTACACTCACGCAGAGCCCAACACGAGCCAAGAAGGCTTGAAATCATCAAACATGAGCCCAAATAGGAGCGGTTGGTTGATGTCCCTCTTGAGCAGAGCCGCACCGACAACGCCGCAAGAGGGAATGGACAGCATAGAGCAAGAAGTGCTGGATGTGCTTAAATCTCAAGCCTCTGAGGCCGCGAAGAACCTGCAGGATGCGCAAGAGCAGCTCAAAGACGCTGAGGCTCGCTGCCAGAAGCTGACGGAGGAAAATGAAAGGCTGTTGTATAGCCTGCATGGGTCGATGACGGTGTTGGAGGAAGTGCGCGGCCAGGCTCAGGACAAGGCTGAGGTCCTAATGTTGTATGATGCGGTAAAAGCACTTTGTTGTTCAGCTTTGTCATCCCTTGCGTCCTTTACATTTGTGCCGGCATGGAGCTTAAATCTCACGTTCAATATGTGTGCTCCAGGCAAAGCAGGCAAACGACACGCAGTGTGCGGCGCTGCAAGAAAGGCTCGATGTGCTGTCGGAGCGCTGCACGTCCTTGCAGGAGCGCTGTGAAACTTTGAGTACGCAGCGGGAGGAACTGCTGGTGGCTGTGAGCTCTGCAGAACAGGATGCCACCTCGGCCCTGAAGTTGCTCGAGGCCGAAAAAGCTCACCACGCCGAGGCCATAGCCAAACTCAAAGAGATGCTTGCCACGGAAACTGAGAACCTTAAACTGCAATTGACCGTTAGCGAGCATGTGATCGTTGAGCAAAAGATTCGAAACGAGGACGGGAGCAAAAGATTCGAAACGCTGTCGAGCGAATTTGACAGCATGCGGACAGCCATAGCTGGTAAGGATGCTGAAATCAATGACTTGACTGCACAGGTTTCAGAAATGGAGGATCAGCTGGAAGAACAGCAGAAGCTGTACACACAAGCGATGTCGAGTGCTGAAACTGCTCTGGTGGAAGCGCAGAGGCGTCAACGCGAGCTCACACACGAGAAGACTACTCTGGAAATGGCGCTGACAGAGGCAATGGACGAACAACAGAGATTAGAATCTGAGCTCCGAACTGCCCGAGAGGATTCCGAGCAGACCACTAAGCTGCGGACTGAGGCCGAAAATGCTGTGGCTCACCTGCAGACACACCTCGAGGAACTTCAAAGAGTCATGGAAGAGAAGGTATCCAATATTGAGCAAGAACGCGCCAACATCGAGCAAGAACGCGACCATGCTTTAAGCACTTTAAGAGAGTTAGAGCCCTCTGCGAGTTCAGCAGGAGCATCATCGGTCAAAGGGCAAGACTCTTCTGTAGCGCCTTCGGCAAGTTCAGCCGGAGCATCATCGGTCAAAGGCTCTTCTTCAAGCCCAACAAAGAGCCCAACAAAGAGCCCTTCAACAAAGACGGCGCAAGCGCCGAGGCTGGTTGTCAATAATCCACCATTCGGATTCGGACCATTTATTCAATATCCTGGCGGTACTATGCGTCGTTAAACTTAACCTACCAACACAAGTGCGCACGATGGCCTTGATGTTTCGTTGCTTCATTTTTCGTGTCATGCGATAACTTCAAACAAAATAAAAACTCCCAAGATGAAGTGCACGATCTCTTGGCCTGTGGCTGCCCCTTATCTCTTTGCTCCGAACCCCCGATCAAAGGCGGAGACAACCAGCACGAACGTCGCTTAGGATCAAATAAGGTTTTTCTGCCAGCCTTTTTCCTAAGAAAAGGAAGATTGCGCGCGCGATAAGAAAGTCGTGTCGGATTGCCAACGAGAGGCGACTGAATGCTAGGCAGGAGCGGATACTGAGAGGACATTTGGAATGCAACCTCGTTGAATGGAGTCAGTGATCCACTCTGAGCGCACGTAGTGCTGTGCGGAGAAGGTGCTCAGGGCTTCGTGAGCCTTCTTTCCGGAGAGATTTTCGCAGACAACATGCGTCACTTTCCTGCGGAAAAGAACGAAAATTACGTTGCACACGCCCTTGCACACGCCCAAGACATCCTCGAGTATGTTCAAGATTAGAGGTTTTTTGTTTTTAGATATCGAGTGCGCACGCGACGCGCGTACGTAGCAATCATGCACGCGAGCGCGCGAAAGGTGCCCAACGCCCGCACACAAGCATGCATGCCGGAAGTACTCTTGAGGCACAGACAAGCAGACAGACAGGGAAATGAACCTCTTGCTGAGTTTAATTGAGCATTCACCCCCGTATAGCATGATAAGCTTGGAAAGATGAAGAGACGAGATTTCGCCTGCATGTGTGCAGAGTCCACCAAGTGCATGTGTGTATGCGTGCATTTGTATATGCGTGCATGTTTGCAGGTATGTATGTGCATGTATGCATGTATTCTAAGCGTGCATGCATACGCAGGCAGGTAATATCAAGTACCCAACGCATCACTTCAACGCATCACTTCACCTCGTAGTATCGAGCCACGGAGTGGCTCGATACTACGAGGTGAAGTGATGCGTATACACACTCGTTGTCCATGCATTGCATGGACAACGAGTGTGTATAGCTTCAGCTTCATACATACATACGTATGTATGCATCGAACCAACACGCAAACACAAAAACAAACAAACACCGGTCCGCCCGTCAAAATACACCACACATCCCTGGAAGAGTGCAGGAGTCGGCGCCACCTCCCCACCGGAAGCCGTCGCTCCTCCTGCCGCCTGCGCTCTTCCGGCACCATGCTCATCATCACGAACTGCTTCGGGCCGCGCTCCCGATGAAGCGATAATAGAGGACGCTGGCTCGGAAGAGTGTTCTGACGATAAATGCTCTAACGAGTGCCCACTAGCCGAGGAGTTGTTGTCCCTATCGCCATCTCCCCTCTTTGTTTTCACCACCGACCTCTCCCCTCCACTCTCCCCACCACGGTTTCTTCTTTCACCACTATTAGCAACTTCTTCTGAGGCGCCGCTGTCTGCACCAACTGGGACATTTGTCCCCTCGCCCCCCCTGCAAGCAAAAAGAGCTTGGGTAGGTATCTTCAAGTGTTTCGCCGCCTTGCGCAGCGCATCATCCACATTTGCCTTGCTCAGCTGCACAATGTGTGTGTGTGTGTGTGTGTGTGTGTGTGTGTGTGTGTGTGTGTGTGTGTGTGTGTGTGTAATACACACACGCGTGTGTGTGTGTGAGAGAGAGAGAGAGAGTGTGTGTGTAATAGAATGTATTTTGCGCAGTGTGTCATCCACCTTGGCATTGCTCAGCAGCACACCCGCACATCGACACTCTCAGCAGTCCAAGACAGCGAGCATCGCTTGTGTAAGTGCGTTGAGAGCGCGAGAGGGAGAGGAGAGTGAGAGAGAGGAAAGAGGGGGGGGGGTGGGAGAGAGAGGGGGGGAGGGGTGGGAGAGAGATTGACCAGGATCTTGCAGGCGTCATTCCCCGAGATTGAAGGTCCTGTCAACGTGTCATGAACCAAATGTGTCATGACCCAAATGCGGGTGTTGATATTCAGCAGTAATCTTGTTCGCACTTGCGAATTTGCAGGGCTGGGCAACGTTGGGGACAAAGCAACATGGCTGCACGGACAACCTAAACCCTAAGCCCTCAAACATAAGCCCACATCCTAAAACATACGCCCACATGGCTGTACGGAAACACGCGGACTATGCGCGTGCATAGTCCTAATCACGAAATCCGAAACCCTAAACCAACATGACTGCACGGAACACACACGCGCGCTTACACACACAAATGCAATGCATGAAACCCGAAACCCTACACGCGCATACACAAAAACATGCCAATACATACCTAAACCCTAAATCCTAAACCCTGCACAGAAACACGCGCGCGCGCATATACACACACGCATGCAATGCATGCATGCATAAACACACACACCAGCACAAAATCACATGAAGACACGCGCACATGCACATATACGCATGCGGTAGACCGCGGAGACGCGAGACTTTGACCGCCCATCTGGCTTCATACTTTGCAGGCATGTGTGATTGTGTGTTTGTTTGTGTGTGTGTGTGTGTGTGTGTGTGTGTGCGTGTCGCGGAGACCCGAGACTTTGACGGCCCATCGGCCTTGATACTTGGCAGACATGTCGCCCTTGGGTCTCATCAAGCGCACAGTGTGCCCACACTCAGACACCCACCAATTCCTGGAATTGCCCACGCTCTCTCTCTCTCTCTCTCTCTCTCTCTTCTCTATCTCCTCTCTCTCTCTCTCTTTCCCAATGCCCTCTCTCCCTTCCCACATCGTTCTCACCCTTCCTGCATCACGCGCCTCTGTTAGCGGAATCATCATCTGTTTCGCCTCCATCGTCACCTGCGCATGCATGTGTGCGTAGCAGAGAGAGTGTCGTCGCTGATCTCAGTGTAGGTTGAGATTCACGTAGGCCACCACAGTTTCTGAGCAAATAACACGAGGAGGCAGATGGAAGAAAGACCCTAGGAGTGTTGATGTGTTGTATGCGCGTGCACGTGAGCGCGCGTATTACTTCGCCAAATCCATCCGTAACGTCGCACAGGAGCACTTTGACAAGTCTGTGGAGTTACACCAAGCGTGAGCATCTTCACACTCGCCTGTGTTCGCGCCGACGATTTCCCCAGAGGCGACTGCCCTCCCAGAGTCTCAGTCTCTCCACTTCTCTCTCCAGCAGCCTCGCCACTTCTCCCTCGCTTCTGTAAGAGTTTCTCCCCTACAACCCCTTCCCCTTGAACCCCTTCCCCTTCCCCTCCACGGCACCCTCTTTCAATCTCTCCCAAGCCATCCCTGTGCGCACCACGAGCATCTTTCATCTTCTTCGCCGCAGTGGGGGTTTCCCTCCCCCCTGCCCCCGACCCCCCTTTTGGCGGCATCTTTCCGCTATTTTCACCGAGACGCGCAGCAAGGTTGCGATAGACATGGGCGTGGGACCCCTCAGCTCCCTGTTGTTTTCAGTTTTCCCCCCAGTTTTTTTAGTTTTTTTTTAGCTGGTTTTCGGGTGAGTTCTTTGTTTGAGCTTGCATTTAGCGCGTGCGCGTGCGCGTGCATGAATGCATACACACACACACACACGCACACACGCACACACACTCACACACACACACAGTTGAAGCAGGGGGTTGCCAGCCAGCCCTTGTTTTTGAGGGCAAAAAGGAGGCGCCAAGCCCCCAAGCGAGCAGGAGGCGCAAAAGCCCCCCAAATCTCCCACCACCCTCTTGCTAATCGCTCGATAATCCTCCCAGTGCCCTCCCTCTACTTGCGCCCGTTTCTGCAAGTGTCAAATGTCCCAGCCTCGCCCTGTTGCTTGAGCCTAAACCCTTAACCCTCAACCCAAATGCCAAATGTCCAGGAAACCTGCCGCAGAGCCTCGCCCTGTAGCTTGAGTTTGAAATTCCGCTGTTCATAGTACCCTGCGTACCTGGCGATGCATGTGTGTATATGTTTGAGGATTTCAGCTTGCCTTAGCACTTTAGAGCGCATATAGTGCGGCGTCTGCGACGAGAGACGCCCCCACCCAACTGACCGACAACTACTCGTTGCAAGAGCGGGCGAGACTGGCGACGCAGTAGATTGGAGGAGGAGGAGGAGGAAGGAAGGAAGGAAGGAAGCAGGGACGTTGTGTGCCATGCTGACGATATTGCTATCTCTCCATCTCGACTGCGCACCTCATCTTCTCCTCCATGTGATCGCTGTGCGTGGGGCCATGCAAATTATCCATCCCCCAGAATACTCCTCCCGCGCGCTGCACTCCTTTCCAGCTTGGTCCTTCTGCACACACACACGTTTTCCCGCCATTTTCAGTCTTCGCATTCAGCCGATCTGAGAGCTTCTGCCCGATTTGTGCACCCGAGTTTTGGGCGTGCGGCTTGCCAGCATGATTATCGCTGTCGGACTTTATCACCAACATCTCTCCGGTCTCATCTTCACGCTTCCTGGCTGCCTGCTCCTCGTTCCTCTCGCATTGTTTCTCCTCGTCCCGCTTCCTCGCCTCTGTAAGCTCACGCCCTTCTCGTGTTCTCCCCACTCGCGCATCACCCGATGCGCTTCCCGTCTCTGCTTGCGCTACTTGCAGGCGCTGCTTCTCCTCGCTCACCGCTTTTTCCTGTTGCAGCATTGCGCACGCAATCTCTCCCTCCCTTTCCCTGCCCTGGTCGCTCTTTCCTCTGCGCTCCCGCTTCTCTCGCTCCTCCTGCATGTTCATACGTCCCAGCCCGTCTTTTACATCCCCTTGCCGCGGCATCAAATCTTCGTCCTTCTGTGAGCCAAGGCCATGCACGAAGGCGCGCTCATGGTCGTCGCTTTCTAGGAATCCAATGTGAATGAACTCGTGAGCCGTCCAGGAGAGGACCTTGATTTTGCGGAGCGGCTCCCGCGGCTCACGTGCTTCGCTGGCAAAGTCCATGCGCGGCACATCGTCCTGCAGCCTCCTAATCTTGGCAGGCTCGCGTTCACCCGCCAGCGCACTGGGCCGGGCAGACGGAACCTTGGGCTTGCCAGTGGGCTTGCCACTCCAGTCGAAGGCCGGTGTCGGCATGCGCGCCTCCTGCAGCTGCACTTTCCCGCTCTCAGCCCGGGTTGATAGCAGGAAAGTATAGCTGCAGAACAGGAAAGTGCAGCTCCGCAGTTCACTTTCCCTCCCTGCTGCCTCTACACAGTTCGTGCAGATCATGATGAGGCGGCGCGGGAGCCCGGACGCGTGGTCGGCAGCGGCCAGTAGACGCCGGAGTCTGCGCTTCGCGCAGCGGCGGCGGCACGTCCGATAACAGGACGCTTCCAGAGTATTCCCCGCGACCTACATGCGATGGAGGCGGGCACTGCGCGACTGCAGGGACGCCCACACAGAATGCTGCGTACGCGTGTGGTGTTTGATTGCGCGGCCGCTTGGACGCGACTGGGTGTGCGTGTGACGCGGGGCCGGCAACCACGGAGACGGCGGCGAGACTGGCTAACATGCACTGCGGGGGGAGGGGGAAACTTCAACTAATACAAT
>Ga0315905_10006478_pt1 | contig 11906 bp, 8 predicted proteins | sample LakEriMetagenome_5_FD_203522 | JGI IMG/M metagenome (GOLD analysis project Ga0315905, IMG submission 203522) | Freshwater fungal communities from buoy surface, Lake Erie, Ohio, United States - Buoy 4 MA121 | ecosystem: Environmental > Aquatic > Freshwater > Lake | place: USA: Lake Erie, Ohio...
CTCCCGATCAGGTATGGGTCAGTGACATAACTTACATCCAGACCGGGGAAGGCTGGCTTTATCTTGCTGCCGTCATGGATCTCCACAGCCGTCGCATCCCTGGCTGGGCCACAGCAGATCACCTGCGTACAGAGCTGGTCACAGAGGCGCTCCAGCGCGCCCGCTTCACCCGTGCCGGAGTCGATCTCACCGGCACCATCGCTCACAGCGACCGCGGCTGCCAGTATTCCTCCGGCGATTACCGCGCGAACCTGACGCTCCTGCGCATGACTCAAAGCATGAGCCGCACCGCCAACTGCTACGACAACGCCACCATGGAATCATTCCGGGCCTCACTGAAAACGGAAGCCTTTCGAGCCATTCCGGCCACCCGCGCCCAAGCCCGTCTCCTCATCCATGACTACATCGACGCCTTCTACAACACCCGCCGTCTCCACTCTTCCCTCCATTTCAAATCCCCTCTCGACTTCGAACGCAGCCTCCTGCGCTCACTAAACTAAGTTAAGCCAATCCGTGTCCGCATTTTCCAGACAAAATCAATCGAATGGATTCCAACGACTTTCAGCCATCTAAATGCGTGAGCGATCATTAAGAATACCCAATTCAAACACCAGGTCGGAATTGTTTCAACTACACTTTCCCATGGGACTAATTTTGCGCATTCCGACGGAAAACCGCACGCATGTTAAAATCCGCCGGTGAAACTCTTCCAGTCGCCAGCCCACTCGATGCCCATGCTGCGGGCGATGACGGCGATCTCGCGGTAGATCTTATCGGCGAGTGCCGGCTCCCCGATGTGATCCAGGCCACGCTCGCGAAAGGGCGGAAGTCAAAGGCCTGAACGCCATGCTGCAGCGTTTCATCACCTGGCTGGACAATTTCCTGCAGCGCGCCGCCGGCGTGCTCATGATGCTCCTCGGCGGAGGCTGTGCCCTACATGGCGGTATTCACCCAGCGGCCTCGCGTTGGCTCTTCGGAGGCTTTGCCTTCGTGCTGCTGGCCACCGGCTTCATCCACACGTTTACGAAGCGATAGCCTAGCGCAGGCTTTTCGGCCGGGTGAGTTCCGCCTCGTCAAACATGGCGCGCAGTTTCAGCCGCAGCGCTTCTTTGTGCTCCTCTGTTAGATCATCTCCAGCGGCCTGAGCAAAGGCATCGTTCCTTGCGGCACGGAAGGTCGCCTCGTCACGCACTTTGAGCATCTTGGCCGCGGCCTCCACGATGGCATCCGTCCGCAGCGCACTCTCTGCCTCAGTAGGAATCTTCTTCTTTGCTGCTGGTGCCTGTGTTGCTGCGGCCGCTTCCGCAGAGGCCACCGGCAGCCGCCCCTGTCTCAGGGCCAGTCCGCCGGCCAGACCTCCAAAAGCCACGCCATACGCTAGTAGTCCGCTCAAGAAAACACCGGCCAGCACCCAGACTCCGCGCAAGCCCTGTCCTCTCGCCATCACAATGATGGCCAGCACCAGTACCACCAGCACGGCAAAAGTCCCCAGCAGCCAGCCCAGCCCTCCCCCGACCATGCCCAGCACCACCGCCAATGCCCAGCCCAGCCCCTCCTCCTGACTTCCTCCGGCGAGCAGCGCCGCAAGCCCTATCAGGAGCCCCGCGATAAAGACCAGGCCGTTGATCACCCAGCCTGCTTTGTAGGGCGGTCGCCAGTCTGCGGCTTTCGACTTGATGACAAATACCTTTTGCTGCCCGGTTGGCTGTTGAGGACGCTGCGGGATCCATGGCTGGACTGGATGCTTACGATCAGGGGGCATGCTCATTGCGCCATGCTCGACCTCAACTCCAAAAGCAAGCCCGGACTCCAGCTAACCGTTGAGCACAGCTACGAAAGTCCAGCCGCCAATTCCCCCGCCGCCTTCCGCAGCGCCTCTTCTCCCACGGTGGTGTAAATCTTCCCGGTGTGCCTTCATGGCCGATCAGGGCATCGATGACCGCTTTCGCCTGCCCGCTTCCTCCAGCCATCGCTGCGAAGAGCCTCGGCACCGCCCCCTTGAACAGCGTCCGCAGCGCTTTGAGCCGGTGATTCGCCGTCTTTAGCCTGACCCGCTCCGGTTCCTCAGCCCGCCAGCCCGACCAATATTTTTTAATTAGGCCGATATTCCCGTCGAGACACGGCCTCTATCACTGCTGGAACGGCAGGACTTTCAGACCCGGGATGTCTGCATCCTCTCCGGCGCCGTTCTTTTTGAGCAATCTGGCGGGGTAGCCCGCAGGGGCAGCGAATACGCTGAAGCCTGAGGTGCCGTTGCGGTCCCATGAGACGGCGCGGATGGGATAGTTGCCGCGGGCGAGTTTGATTTCGGCGATACATTGCTGGGACGATGCGTTGGTGGTGCGGCGGGCATAGAGACTGTCCCCGTCGAGCCTGGCGCCGCGGCCGGAGGCATCGCGGAGCAGACGCTCCCATTTGCCGCCCTCGATTTGAAGGGCGACGGTATCATCCCCGCTAACACCAATATGCCAGACACCGTCGGCCGGGATGACGAGCGTGGCTTCCGCGAGGACCACCCGGTCGTCCTGAGCCCCTGCGGGATCGCCCGGATAGGGCGCGGCACCGGGGAAGCGTCCTGGTCGGAACCCATCCGGATCCATAAAATGGATCATCTCCAGACCCGGTGTCACCGGTGCTGCCGCATCGTCCACGCGGGCCATGACGTCGATGACCTTTGCGTCGGCGGTGAGGGTGCCTTCTTTGCCCGGTTCCGGAATGGTGACTTTCCATCCGTCGGCGGAAACCCCGGGCCATATCACTTTCTCGGGAGACGGCTCATGTCCCAGCAAGCGCCAGCGGTCGGTGCCTCCGGCTTCCGGCCAGGAGCCTGGAGCTGTGAGGATTTGCAGCTGCCCTTCGACGACTCCGTTGAAGTAGAAAACTTCGACAGGCAATTCCCCGGCAGGCAGTTCGATCACGCCGCGGGAGTCGCTGTCCGGCGATGGCAGCATGCCATAAAAGACGGTCGCATCCACGGGATCAATCGCGCCGCCTCCGTGGGATTCCTTCCAGGCTGCCTGGCCGACACGCAGGGCAAACCCATCATCAGCATGCACACTGAAAGTGTATATCCCGGCCTCGGGCACTTGAATACGGGCGCGGGCCAGTACACCAAAGTTGTTGCCGGCATTGCCCGCAAAAGGCGGTGCCTTCGGGAATTGCCATCCGAAGGCATAAGCCGGGTCGTCCATCTGCATGGCAAAGCGCGCCTCGGGCAGCCGGAAGGCGACCATCTCCTTCCACTGATCCGTGAAGTATTTTACCATCAACTCCATGCGCGGCTCCCCTGACATTACCGGCGTCTGCACACAAACCCAGGGGCCGGCTTTGCCATCGGCGTCCGGCGGCAGTGGATCCAGAGCCGGCCATCGCGGCGGCAGCACGGCACCGATCACACGGGCTCCCGGCACCGGTTCCGAACTTTGCACATCCCACTCGATCATGAATGGCAGACGCAGCTCCGACTGATCCGGGGCGCCCATCGGCCGGTCGCTCCAGCGTCCACCGTTCTCAATGGCCACACCGTCTTCACCGGATTTTCCCGCTGCGCCGCCGGGGTCGCTGGGCTCCGCGGTCTGCCAGTGCGTGAAGACGCCCGGCTCACCCGTCACCCACGCCCAGCCGCGGTGCTGCGCGCCACCGGCTTCCGCCGCTCCGGCGAACTTCTCATTATCCGTGAGTCCAATCCAGACAGCTGTGCCCCGCACGTAGCTGAAGACAAACTGATTCTCCCCCGCAGAGCCAATGGTGGCCAAATGCCCAGCCTTTCCCGTGCCTCCTGCCGGGTCCGGCGTCGCTGCGGCCTGCTCCTGAGCTTTGATCCATGACAGCGGTGCCTTGGATGGCTGATACAGATTCCACGTTCCGTTGGCTCCAAACCGGGCGGTGAGCAATTCCCCGGGCTTCCCCTGCTGCGCACACGCGAGGCCGGAGGGCAGAACAGACAACAACAGCGGACGAAGAAATCGGAAACTCATTTGCCGGGCACTGTGGCGCAGGTTTCCCCGGCGGGCAATCTCCAACCTTCCGGCCGCTAACACGGGGCCGGCTTCGCCAAGACCACTCTACTGCGCCCCCGCTCAGCCAGGCTCACGGAAAGATATCCCTGTGACCTGACCGCCGTTCTGGGGCGAGCCAAGCCGGCGGCCGACGCGAACTTCCGGGAAGAAGAACTGCTCATTGGCCGCGTTCTCCACCCGTTCCTGAAACCGGTGAAACAGAAACAGCAGCAGCGTGCCGACCACGAGCGCCGCGGCCATTCCGGTGAAGACATTCCAGCGCCCTGCCGTGTCCGCATCAGAAGCGCGGGCCGCCGCGGCCTTGCCCGCGAATATCTCCATTAATGTCTCGGCGGCAGCGCGCACGCCTTTGCCCAGCGATCCGTCAGGCTCGTTATGAATTTCCTTCGCCCGCTGGCGCGCGGTTTCGGCAGCCTTGAAGAAGCCACCCGGAGTTATGACCTGTTCATTCTTCACACTGCCGGCAATCCCCATCGGTTCCTCACCCGGCGCAGTGCCGCGGTTCATCACCAGCACGACCCCAGGTTGGTCCTGCAGCCAGACATGCGCAAGGTCCTCTGCATGAAACTGGGCACTGGTATTCGGCAGGAACGAATAGGTCAGGACATAGACCGCAATGTCATGCGCGCTGTGAAACTGCATGAGCCGCGTCTTGAGAGCGACCTCCTCCTCTACCGGAAAGGAATCCGCATCATCCCTGACAAAATCCACTGGCGGCACCGGTAGCGGCGGCTTTTCCGGCTTCGTCTGTGAGGGATGCGGACTGGCGCTGTTGGCATTCTCAGCGCCATCGACCCTGCCGGTCTTGCGGAAGGCCTCCGCGGCTCCAGCCATGGCCTGCATGACGGCCCGAAGGCGCTGCGCGGCGCTGGCTTCCTTCGGCAAGGCGGCGGCCGCACGGTTGCCGGCCATGAAGATGGCCCGCAGGTCATCATTGCTGCCGATGGCCCCGGGCGTGGCACTGAAATTCAGCTGGTTGGACCCGCGCTCGTAGAGCATCAAGACACCCGGCTTTCCCTGCAGCCAGGCCGCCAGGAGCCGCTGGCCATATTGATCCACGGATTCACCGAAAATATAGTGCACCGTCACCACAAAAAGCGGAACGCCTGTACGGTGATGGAAATCCTCGCGCCCTGCAGAGGCGAGCACTCGCTCTTCCTCGTTGAAGACATTTCCTTCATCCAGCAGTCCGGCAGTCGGCTTCTCCGGCACGGCATCGCGGGAGGACAAACTGCGCGCGGTCTCCTTGTCCTGAGCACGTCCGGGCATCACCGGCAGCATACAGAACACAGCCAGAACGCAGAGCAGCGGAAGCAAAGGGAAGCGAAACACGCCCGCCCTTACCTTTCGCCGCCGGAGGCGACAAGAGAAATGAACACTACTTCCCAGCCCCGGCTTTGCGTTTGGACGGCCCAGCTTCTGGCGGCCCCGCGAAGGGCGGCTTGTCGTAAGTTGTGCCGTACCCGGTCACGCGCGGGTCGCCGGTGCGCTCCAGTTCAGCCATCAACTGCGCCTTGAGCTGTGCCTTCGTTGCCGAATAGGCCGGATCCTCGGCGACATTGTTGATTTCGTCAGGGTCCTTCTTCAGATCGTAGAGTTCCTCGGCAGGACGTTTGGCAAAAGCGAGATCGTAAAACCGGCGGTTGGCCTCCTCCTGCCCGTATTCGACCAGCCACGCCTTGGTGGGACTGGCATCCATGTCGGCAAAAGTTGCGAAGGTATTCTTCTCCGCATCTTTAGGCAGCGGCTGGGCTTCCGCCGGCCGCCCCATGGGCCATCGATCGGGCGCGAAATTGCGGATATAAAGAAAGTCCCTGGTGCGAACGGCCCGCTGCGGATAGGGCAGCAGCCCTTCGCGGGCACTGTCCACGTGGCGCTCCCGGCCGGTGATCACAAAACTCCGCTCCGGATCAACCTGACCGCTTTTGGTCGAGGCGAGCACCGGCAGGAGGCTGCGGCCGGTCATCACTGCTGGCGGCTTGAGACCGCCAGCATCGAGGAAGGTGGGCGCGAGGTCCGTGAGGTTCACGAAATCATCCACCACCCGCCCGCCGGGAATGCGCTGCGGCCAGCGGACGGCCAGCGCCACCCGCGTGCCGAAGCCATACAGATTGCACTTCCCGCGAGGCATCCCCGGCATCCCATGATCGCCGCTCACGACGATGAGGGTGCGGTCCAGTCCACCGGATTTCTCCAGTGCCTCCAGCAGCACGCCGAGCGCCGCATCCAGCGCCTGCACTTCACCGAGATAGTCTGCGATGTCACTGCGCACCGTGTCATTGTCCGGCAGAAAGGCGGGCAGCTTTCCCTTCAGTGAGTCCGGCTCAATGCCCCACACCGTGCGGCCCGATCCCGCCGCGAAAGGCCGGTGCGTGTGCGTGGGGCCAAACCAGTAGCACCACGGCTGTCCTTCCTGCTTCGCGCCGCGGAACGTGCTGAAGTTGGCCGCCACCTGATCCATGATCGCCTCGTGGGCGGCTTTGCGGTCCGTGGCCGCCATGAGCTTTTTGCCATAGCCGCTGATGTCCATGCCGGCTTTTTGGAAGCGGTTGGCCGGAGCGCCATACGGAGCATCCGGCGGAGTTCCCGGGCTCCAGACCTTGCCGGAGAAGCCGATATGCCAGCCCTCCTTTTGCAGAATGAGTGGATAGGATGGAATCGTCGGATCCCACACCGCCCCGCGCAGAATCGCGCCGCGGCCGGTGCGCCAGAAGTATTGGCCGGAAAGCAGGGCGCTGCGGCATGGCGTGCAGGACGGCGCATTGACGAAAGCCCGCGTGAAGAGCACGCCCTCCCGTGCTACGCGGTCAAAGTTCGGCGTCTTCACGATCGAATTCAGAGTGCTCCCGCCATCTGCCGCAGCATACGCGCTGGCATAGCGGCCCCAGTCGTCGGCAAAAACGAAAAGAATGTTCGGACGCTCCTCCGCGGCATGGGCGGAGGTTAGAGCGAGCAGCAGGCAGAGCCAAAAGCGAAGACCAGTCATGCCGGCAAACTCGCCGGTTGGCGCTGTGGGCATCAACGGCGCATCTGCGGGTCTTCATCGCCCACGGGCAGGAATCCGGCGGGTGCCGCAGCGGCCACAACCATGTTCGCCGCCTGCGTCACGGCCCGGTGGTGCCGCGATTCAAAAAGCAGGCTGCTGATGAAGAGCAGGCCCAGTGACCAGATCACATGGAAGCCCGGCACGAAAGCCAGCACCGCCGCGGTTAGGACGAGGCTGCTAAAGGTGAGCACCGTGCGCAGTGTTGCCCGGCTGGCGATGCGCACCCGGGTCAGGCATTTGCCGCCGCCGTGGTATTCGGTGACGCAGGCAAGCCGCACGCGCCACCAGCGGTCGGGACAGGTCTCCAGATCCCAGTCGCGCCAGCCGTCGTCGGTCAGCACCGGGAGCTGCTGGCCGCGAAGATAAAGTGTCAGGGCTTCGAGCAATGAATGGCGGTCTTCGTTGTGCTCGCTCCACAGTTCCAGCGAAGCGACGCGTTTGTAGAACCAGAGACGCGGCCGCGGGTCACGGCTGCGCGCCAGCCACGGACCGCCGGGGGAACTGCCAAGCCGCACATTCCACGCGAACCGGCTCCAGCCGCGCAGCACCGGCTGCACGAGCAGGAGAAACCACAGCAGCAATCGCGAGCGCAGCCCACGCCATTCGCGGGCCAGCGGCAGACGCAGCGCCTGACGCAGCGTGTAGAGGAGCGGTGCCGCGGCCATCAGTGCTGCCAGCCACAGCACCGGCGGCAGCCACAGGACATTGAGCGCCACCGCAGCCGTGAGCAGCCACCAGGGAAATCCCGTGATCAGCCAGCCGATTTCAGAAGCTGGAGCGCCATAGATCGCCTGATAGGAGGCGGTGCCGAAAACCCCGGAGTAAATGCGGCTCGCGTGATGCGTCAGGCGGCGCAGTGCGGTTTGATAGACCACGCCTTTCCAGCGCGCTCCGCCCAGCTGGCCAAAGCGGCTGCTGTGCCGCGAGGTGAGCAGCGCCTCCGCCTTGCCGTAGCCGGTCTGCTGCTTCAAAAAATCCTTCACCGTAAAGCGCCGGTAGTGCCACACCATGGCCGCCGCATGGAATCCAATGACGTGCCCCTTCTCCAGCAGCCGCCAGCAGAAGTCCACGTCATCTCCCGCCGCGTGATACTTGGGACGGAAGCCCTCGAGTTCATCGAACACCTGCCGCCGCACCGCCATGTTGCAGCCGGGGACGTGCTCCGCGGTGGTATCCGTGAGCAGCACGTGTGCTGGACCTCCTGGTGCGGCAATGACGCAGGCCTGGCTGCGGTTAACCGGGACGGGAGGAATGTTCGGCCCGCCTGCGGCGCCGACTTCCGGCCGGTCAAAGGGCCGCACCAGATGCGTCAGCCACACGGGTTCCACAATGCAGTCATCGTCTGTGTAGACAAGGATCTCGCCGGTGGAGGCGGCGGCGGCGGTGTTGCGCGCCACGCTCAGCCCCTGGGGATCCTGACGAATGTAGCGCATGGCTGGAAACCCCTGCACGATAGCGGCAATGTCCTGCGTGCTGCCGTCATCCACGACAATCACTTCGTAGTTTGGATAAGCCAGCCGCTCCAGCGAGGCGAGACACTCCGCGAGCGTGTGCGCGCCATTCCGGGTGCAGACCAGCACGCTCACCCGCGGCGGCGACGGCGGCAGCAGTTCCGCAACCTCCGGCGGTCCGCCCGCCAGTTCCCGCCACGCGCGGCGCGGGCTGCGGTCCCGTGTGGTGAGGCCAAAGTGCCACCCCGTCACGTCATGCCCACCCCGGTGCCATTCATCGGTAAAGGCAAAGAGCACATTCCCCGCGATGCCCGCCTCCAGGCAGCTCCGCCGCTGCCAGGTTAGGCTCTCCGCCTGCCGGTCGTCGCCCGCCGCCTTTGCATCCACGCCAAATTCCGAGATCACCAGCGGCGCATCGCCCGCGATGTTCTGCAGCCGTGCCACGTAACGGTCAAAGGACACGCGGTCCTCCAGATAGACATTGAAGGCGGTGAAGTCCGCATTCGCCGGCTGGAGGTATTCCGTGGTCGGGTAGTTCGCATAGCTAACGAGCAGGTCCGGGGCTTCTGCGCGGGCCGTGTCGATGAGCAGCTCGAGAAACTTCAGCACCCGCTGCGGCCCCAGCCAGCGCACCAGCGGCGCCTGGATTTCATTCCCAACCATCAACGCGATCACCTCCCGTCTTCCCGCCAGCCGCCGAGCAGTCTGCCGCACCGACTGCACCGCCTCGCGACGCCGGGCGGAGGACGTTAGAAAATCCACATGATCCATCCAGGCCACGCCTGCCATGACCGAGATCCCGTGCTCGCCGCAGAGGTCGAGAAACCAGTCTGGCGGCGGGGTGAAAAGCCGCAGCGTATTCGCTCCCCAGGCAGCGATCATGGCAAGGTCAGCGCGCACCCGGTCCGGGCGGGGGAGTCCGGCCGGTCCATCGAAGGGGCCGTAGGTCAGGCCATGCAGCGTCCAGGGTTGCCCGTCACGCCGGAAGAACTTTCCGGCCACCACAGGGCGGGACGGAACAGCGGGCGTGAGACGTGCGGGTTCGGGCATAGGCGGGCTGAGACGGGAAGCGCGGGCGCTTTATTCAACCGGTGGCGTGTTTTTCCGCAGCGGCAAGGCTCAGGTTGCCCTCGCGCCCCTTAAATACGTAGGTCGCTCCGCCGCGTGCGGCCCGTTATCTGCCGCGCTCTCCTTCCATACATGCTGTCACCACTGCTGCGCCCGCTCTTCTTACTTTCTGCCCTCACCTGTTCGCTCTACGCCCAGGATGCGGCGGCCCTGTGGGCGGGAAAGGTGCAGCCGCTGTTCGATGTGCAGTGTGTGAAATGCCACGGGCCCATCGAGCAAAAGAGCGGCCTCGAACTCGATACGCCCGAGGCCGTCCTCAAAGGCGGCGACGAGGGCCCTGCGGTCGTTCCGGGGAAGCCGGAGGAAAGCCGCCTCTATCAATACCTCGCCGCAGATGCCGACCCGCACATGCCGCCGAAGAAGCAGCTCACCGATGCCGAGCGCGCCGTGGTGCATGAGTGGATCACCGCCCTAAGCGCCCCGCCGGCGGCCGCGGAAAAGCCCGAGCCCCGCGTCTTCCCGTCCGTCACCACCGCCATCGACACCCTCCTCTCCGAGTCCTGGCAGCAGCGCGGTATCACGCCTGCGCCGCCTCTTTCCGATGCCGCCTGGTGCCGCCGCATTTACCTCGACCTCGCCGGGCGCATTCCCACCGCCGCAGAGGTCACCTCCTTCCTCCAGCAGCCCGCGGAAACCCGGCGCGCCCCCCTCGTGGATCAGCTCCTCGCCAGCGATGCCTTCGCCATCCACATGCGCGAACTCTGGGACGTGCTCCTCATGGGCCGCGGGAAGCGCGGGAATGCTGATGACCGCCGCCAGCACGGCTGGCACACCTTCCTGGAGCACGCCTTCCGCACCAACCGCCCCTGGCACGACACCGTCCGCGCACTGCTCTCCGGCCGCCCTGACAAACCCGAAAACACCGGTGCCTCCTGGTTCCTCTACGAGCGCCGCAACGAGCACCAGCAAATCGCCGAGGCCGTCGCGCCCATCGTCTACGGCACCCGCATCGACTGCGCGCAGTGCCACGACCACCCGCTCGCCCGCGAAATCAAGCAAGCTCACTACTGGGGTCTCGTCGCCGCCTACAACCGCAGCAAGAACGTGGACGGCACAGCGCTCGTCGCCGAATCCGCCACTGGCGGCTTCATCAACTTCACCAACCTCAAGAAAGAGTCCCAGCCCGCCGTCATCACGCTCCTCTCCGGCCGCAGTGTCGCCGAGGACCGCCCTGCCGGCGACAGCAAGGAACAGGACCGCGACGACCTCTACGTGGACCCCGCCGCCAAAGCCCGCGTCCCCAAATTCTCCCGTCGCGAAGCCTTCGCCCTCGCCGCCACGCAGGACAACCCCCTCCTCGCCCGCGCCTTTGTGAACCGCACGTGGGAAATCCTCACCGGCCGCGGCATCGTCCATCCCGCGGATGAAATGAACGCCCGCAACGTCCCCTCACACCCCGCCCTCCTCGACTGGCTGGCGCAGGATTTCGCCGCCTCCGGCTACGATGTCCGCCGCCTCATCCGCGGCATCGCCCTCAGCAAAGCCTGCGCCCTAACCGCAGGGGACGCCCCGCCGGACTCCTTCGCCGCCACCCCCGAGCGCCCCCTCACCGCCGAGCAAATCGCCCGCTCCTGGCTCATCGCCGCCGGGCTCCCGCCGGACGACGACACCCTGCGCAAAGCCACCGTCGCCGCCCTCCCCGACGTGCTCCCCCGCGACTACAACGCCACCTTCCAGCAGGCCCAGTTCCTTACCAACTCGCCCGCCCTCAGCGCCATCCTCCAGCCCGCAGAAGGCAATACCGCCGCCCGCCTCGCTGCCCTGTCCGACGCCCTCAGCCGCGCCCGCGCCGCCTTCACCGCCACCCTCGGCCGCGAACCCGACGCCGCAGAACTCCAACACGCCACCGTCTTCCTCAACAACCGCCCCGCCGACCCCGCTGCCAGCATCCGCGACTTCCTCTGGGCTCTCCTCACCTGCGCCGAATTCCTCACCGCCCCGCGCTGAGCGGCTACCGCCGAATCCGCACAGGGCATGAACTAATATCACTGACTACAGGATGTCAGTGCAGCAAGGCGGCGCAATTTACATACTGCTGGTTAACTCTGAACTGCGCTACGATGAACAGTTTAAAGTTGATGCCGTCCGGCTGCGTCAGCAGACGGGAAGGCCCCGGGCACAGGTCGCCCGCGATCCGGGCATCAGTGACGTCTCTCTTGCCGCGTGGGAGGCGCGCTACGGCACTGAGGGGGCCGGAGCCGTGGCAAGGAGCTCAGCGACGCAGACCGGCGCAGGGCCTCTCAGTGCCGTAGCGGCACTCGC
>Ga0315905_10006480_pt1 | contig 11905 bp, 12 predicted proteins | sample LakEriMetagenome_5_FD_203522 | JGI IMG/M metagenome (GOLD analysis project Ga0315905, IMG submission 203522) | Freshwater fungal communities from buoy surface, Lake Erie, Ohio, United States - Buoy 4 MA121 | ecosystem: Environmental > Aquatic > Freshwater > Lake | place: USA: Lake Erie, Ohio...
TCTTTTGAACTTTTCACAATTTTGGTGCTAATTTTCGCTAACGGTGTGTTTTCCATGTCGGAAATGGCCGTAGTCTCGTCCCGGAAAGTTAGACTACAGCAGTTAGTTAACCAAGGGGATATTAACGCTAGGGCCGCATTAAAATTAGCAGAATCTCCCAATCATTTTTTGTCTATTGTCCAAGTGGGGATTACACTGATTAATATTCTTAATGGTGTGTTCGGGGGTGCTACTATTGCCAAAAGACTAGAAGACTATATTAAGCTAGTCCCCATTTTAGCCAATTATAGTAATGCGATCGCCTTTGGGATAGTGGTTTTACTCATTACCTATTTTTCCCTAATTGTCGGTGAACTTGTACCCAAACGTCTCGCTTTAAATAACCCGGAAAAAATCGCCTCCTTTGTAGCTATACCTATGCGGGCTTTAGCAAGAATCGCCTCACCTGTAGTTTATCTTTTGAGTGCATCTACAGACCTAGTATTGCGAATTTTAGGAATTACACCCTCAGAAGAACCCCAAGTCACAGAAGAAGAAATTAAAATTTTAATCGAACAAGGTACGGAAGCAGGGACCTTTGAAGAAGCCGAACAGGACATGGTAGAACGGGTTTTCCGATTAGGCGATCGCCCCGTTACCTCCTTTATGACACCCAGACCTGATATAGTCTGGTTAGACTTGGAAGATCCTGCTGAAGAAAACCGCCAAAAAATGACCGAAAGCGCCTACTCTCGATATCCAGTTTGTCAAGGGGGATTGGATACAGTTCTGGGTATAATTCCTGTCACCGATTTACTAGCCAGAAGTTTACGTAATGAACCCTTAGATCTAACCCTGGGATTACGTCAACCCGTATTTGTTCCCGAAAGTACGCGGGGATTAAGAGTTTTAGAACTGTTTAAACAAACTGCGACTCACATGGCCTTAGTCGTAGATGAATATGGAGTCATACAGGGATTAGTTACCCTGAATGATATCATGAGTGAAATAGTCGGTGATGTTCCCGCAGGACCAGGACAAGAAGAACCCCAAGCAGTACAAAGAGAAGATGGTTCTTGGTTAGTAGATGGAATGTTAGGAATAGAAGAGTTTTTAGAACTATTTGATCTCGAAGAATTAGAAACTGAAGAAAGGGGAAATTATCAAACATTAGGAGGTTTTGTGATTACCCATTTAGGACGTATTCCCGCAGCAGCAGATCATTTTGAATGGGATAATATGCGCTTTGAAGTTATGGATATGGACGGAAATCGAGTTGATAAAGTATTAGTTGTACCCAGGAGAATGAATAATGGGTAATTGGTAATGGGTAATGGGTAATGGGTAATGGGTAATTGGTAATTGGTAATTGGTAATTGGTGATAAACTAGAAATTATCTATTTAGCGTGATTTTTAGTTATGTAGACGAGTGTAATGACTGGGAATAATCAAATATGGATGACTATATTAAACAAATCATCAAGGAAAATCTCAAAAAATCAATTAGAAATTTTTTCAAAGGTAAGAAAATAAAAAATTACCAAGTATTAGATGATATTTTCCCCCAAGAAAGACGCATACGTTCTCTGATTGGTGGACTAGAAACAAGTTTAGGAACAACTTGTTGGGAACCTATAGCTAAAACTTTAGCAGAGTTAAATGGATTTGAAATCATTAAAGAGAAAATATTAATTCCAACTCCATTTCCCAAAACTTTGCAGAGTGAATTAGATAGATTAGTGTCCGAACGAGAAAATACAGCGGTTTCCGATCTGATGAAGTACAAAGTTGAATGATGAAACTCTTGTAGTGCGGGCATCTTGCCCGCTAAATATGTACCTCATAACACCGGGAAGTGCTGTAAGCCTAATAATAGGAGAATTTCAACAAAAGAATGTATACAAAGTCTAAAAAATGCTGCTTTAAAAATAAATCCTCAAGACATCAAGAAATACATATCTCCTTCAACGGGAACTGGAGTTGATCTTCATTTGTCTAAAGATGGAATTGAGTATATATTTGACATTAAAACTACACAGTCAAATCAAGGTGATTTTAAAAAATTCAACAAACAAATGCTGGAATGGTATGCTTACAGACTTGCTAAACATCCTGATGCTAACTTAGAAGCGCGTATTGCTATTCCTTTTAATCCTTTTAAAAAATCTTGGTATGAAGAGAAAAAAAGTATGTTACAGCAGTTTCCGAAGTTATGAGGTACAGTTAGTAATAATAAAGATAATACTGTCATGAAAGCATATTCAGTGGATCTCCGAGAAAAAATAGTTGCAGCCCATATTGAGGAAAAAATATCAATTCGTCAAGTGGCAATCAGATTTGCAGTTAGTAAAAGTCTAGTACAAAAGCTGGTAAAGCAACAACAAAGCGATGGTAATCTACAACCATTAAAACCGGGTAAGCCAAGATTTAGTCATCTAGCAAATGCGGAATTAGAGTTAAGGAAACTGGTGTCAGAGAATCAGGATGCAACAATAGTGGAACTATGTGAATTATTTGCATTAAAGACAGGTAATTGGGTGAGTCGGACTGCAATGTGTCGCTCCTTACAAAAATTGGGATTAAATCGCAAAAAAAAACATTGCAAAGTAGCCAAGCAGGAACAGAAAGAGTCCAAAAATTAAGGACAGAATATTGGGAAAAGGTAAGGGATATAGATCCAGAAAACTTGGTATTTTTGGATGAAACAGGGGTAATACTGGGTTTAACCAGAACTCATGCACGTTCTCAGAAAGGAACGAGAGTATACGAAATGAAACCATTTTATCGTGGTACAAAAGTTACAGTAATTGGAGCAATCACTATTAAAAAAGTAGTGGCATTAATGACGATGAATAACTCAATGGATAGCAAGGCATTTGAAGTATTTATTGAAAAGTTTTTAGTACCTCAATTATGGACGGGAGCAGTAGTAATTATGGATAACTTACCTGCACATAAACTAGCATCAATTAAACCAATGATTGAATCTGTAGGTGCGAAAGTTATTTGTTTATCTCCATACTCTCCTGATTTTAATCCCATTGAGTTATGGTGGTCACAACTCAAATCTTTTTTACGTACTTTTTCTCCAACTACCACTGAAATGGTTGATAAAGTTACAGCACTTCCCGGTGTTATGAGGTACATATTTAGCGGGCAAGATGCCCGCACTACAAGAGTTATCTAGTTCTCCTCTAGATATTACCCAAGATATATGGGTTGAAAATGAATTTTGGGATTTTTGTTCTGGAAAGGAAAATACATTTGAGGAGTTACAATCACTTTTTATTCAATTAGGACAAGAAAACTTTGCAAAGGAATTTCATGATATTTTTTATCCAAATTAATCCAAATTAGTTTAGATGTCAATAATTCTTAGTAATTCTTTAGCTACATACTCAACCACAGGTACAGGAACAGCATTACCAAACTGCTTTTTAGCTACTTCATCTTTTGTATGGTATTCAAAATCTGTAGGAAATCCTTGTAATTTACAAGCGTGTTTTGCAGTAATTGGTATATATTTATGAGGTTGATAAATTTTTTCTAAGAAAAGATTTTTATATTCCTGGGGATGAGTAGCATGAATAGATACAGTTGCGATATAGTCTTTAGAACCAGTAGCAGTTAAAGTTGGGAAAATCTCAGCAGTCGGTAAAATAATTCTATAAATATTATTAATACCTGTCATATTTTTAGAATTTACAAATTCATACTTATCATCAGCAGTTAAACGGAATATTCCTTTTTCCAGCAGTTTATTTAACTCACTGATTTTTATATCTGTGATGATTTCTCGGAAATTTTCAAAAGATAAAGGATTACCATCTTTATCTCCATATTTTTTACTTCTTCTATATTTAAGAAGTGTTAAGCAAATCATTTTTTCTCTATCACTGGTTTTGATAATATCCCAAGAGTGAATTGTTGTATGTCCATTTCTTAAATCAGAAAAAATAAAAAAATCATTTAACTCATCATCTTTTTGAAATCTCGTTCTTGATGGTGGAATTACACCTTTAAATAAAGTATTTGCATCTAGTTTAACTTTTTCAACAAAATTAATATTTTTCAATTCATCCAAAACATCTAAAACTTTTGGGTGAATATTCAAAGATTTAGGGAATTTATACTCCTGACATCTTTCCATATCCCCTCTAATCCCAACAATAAAAACTCTATCTCTATTTTGAGGTAAACCAAAATCGTAAGCATTCAGAACTTTCCATTTCACACAATATCCTATATTTGCTAATTGATTGAGAATTAGTTCCAAATTATCCCGATTTTTAGGACTTGCTAATCCACTAACATTTTCAAATATAAATCCTTTAGGTTGATTTTTATTTACTAGTCGAATGACATCAAACCATAATTTTCCTCTTTTGTCTTCAAATCCCCTTAAACAACCAGCAACAGACCAAGGTTGACAGGGAACACCACCAACAATGATGTCAACATTAGCCGGAAGTTCAGTAATTTTTGTGATATCTCCTAATTCAATTTCATGTTTATTAAAGTAGCTAATGAAATTTTGCTGATAAACTTTAATTGCTTGTTTGTCTATTTCAGAATAGCCTAAACATTGACCACCTAATTTATCTAAAGCAATTCTAAATCCACCAATACCAGCAAAGAGATCAATAAAAGTGAATTGTTTTTTATCACTTAGTAAATTTAGAGGTAATTTCAGTTGTTTTGACATTGGTGAAAATGTAGATTTGATGTTACTTAGCTAATCTGATCAACTAAACTATAGAAATTATAAATATAAATAATCAGATATGTTCAGGTATTTCTCTCTTCCTCTGCGACCTCTGCGACTCTGAGTGAGACAAAAAATCCCGTTCACTGATACCAGACTCAATAGATAATTTATTGAGTTTAAGTTAGAAAAAAGGGTACTAAAAAACCATTTTCTTCCTTTTTTCTAACCATTAACTTACACCATTACATCAAAAAATTAAAGCTGTCTAACAACAGGTTTACCGTCAATAACCTCACCGACAAGAACGATATCTGCACAATTGACGAAAATACCATTTTCCAAAACACCAGGAATGTTATTCAGGGTTTTTTCTAAATTTACAGGGTCATCAATGCTATCAAATGTCACATCTAAAACCATATTACCTTGGTCAGTGATCACAGGACCTGCTTTTTTTACACCCATACGCAGTATGGGCTTACCACCAAGTGCTTTAATAGCATTAGTGACAGGAGTAAGCGCCATAGGGATGACTTCTACGGGTACAGCAAACACAGAACCCAGTTTATCCACCAGTTTACCACTATCAACCACCACAACAAACTGTGTTGCCAAGTAATCTACAACTTTTTCGCGGGTATGTGCCGCACCACCACCTTTAATTAAGTTTTTATGGGGATCTACTTCATCCGCACCATCTATAGCAATATCAATATGGTCCACAGCGTCTAAAGTAGTGAGGGGAACACCATACTCTTTTGCTAAAACTTCTGACTGAAATGAGGTGGGAATACCGACAATATCCTCAAGTTCTCCAGATTTGAGCCGTTCTCCTAAATACTGAATTGTGTAGGCTGTGGTTGAACCTGTACCCAAACCGACTATCGAACCTGATTTTACCAAATTGGCGGCGGCCTTGCCAACTTCTTGCTTCATCAATTTAACTGGGTCTGCTGGTATGGACATTCTTTAACTCCTGAAAAACTCACGCCAAGGTACTGTTACAGGCGACTATACTACAAAAGAGGATCAATTTAGCTTAGTAATTATAGGATTTCTGCAAAATATCTGGAAAGAGAGACTTGTATTGATTTTCAGTAGTTTTTAATAAAACTATTACCACATCACACTGTGGCATTTTATTTATATTGTTCCCAAATTCCGTACTTGATAGTCTAGTATGAGCATTTTTAAGAATTATGATTAATAATAGTTAAAAATATTTGATTAAGTATGTATTTAAAAAAATAAAACTAATAAAATTATACTTTAGCCTAAAAAATGGGTCGCCCGGGATTCGAACCCGGAACTAATCGGTTAAAAGCCGAGTACTCTACCGTTGAGTTAGCGACCCTTTTGCTGTTTTTCCAACTTTATAAATATACCATAAACAGCCATGGTTTTGTCAAGGGGTTTTTAGAAAAAATTTGCTATTAATTGGAAAGCCGCAGTACAACTAGCTCCTGGCTCTAAAACAGTCAAGTTATCACCCGTGTTAAAAGCATTGCGGGTGGCGCTCCAAGGCTCTAGACAATAGAAATCTTTGCCCTTCACAGTCCAAAACACCAACCAGGTGGTAAAATCATCATAATTGAGGGTGAGCTTGAATTTGCGACTATTATCTGTAACAGCGGCAGATTTAGCGGTTAGTCCACCAAAAGCAAAATCAATTTCATCTTGACTAAAGTTAAATTTGCCATTAAAGGCGTGAAATTCCTTGGTTTTGTTGTCTTGATATTCTCCAGAGGGAAGTTCCACCTCTAGCTGATTTTTGTCACCACAGAGAAAATAAGGGTGAAAACCAGCGGAAAATGGCATGGGTGTAGATGACAGATTTTTGTATTCCTGACGGACTGCTAAAGTATTACCTTGGAGTTCGTAAGTAAAAGCCAATTGAAAATCAAAAGGATAAACGGCCTTTGTTTCTTCATTGCTATTAAGAACTACGGTAACACTGGCTTTGTCTTGTGTATTTTGCTCCGTTGCTGTCCAAGGCAATTCCCGCGCAAAACCATGTTGTTTAATAGTATACGGTTTCCCATCAATATTATAAGTATTATCAGGTAAATTACCGCAAAGAGGAAACAAAATGGGATTACCACCTCTAACGCTCAAATCAGGATGAGTAAAGCGTTCTGCGTCCATATAGAAAATTTCTTGACCTTGAACCAGCCAACTAGTAATGATACCGCCTCTTTCTGGAACTACTTCTATTTGTGTACCAGCGGTTTTATCCGACAAGATGTAAGTTTTGTATTGTCTTTGTTGAATGTCAATGGTAAACATGATTTTATTTGGTTAGTGGTCAGTTGTCAGTTGTCAGTTGTTAGTGGTTAGTGGTCAGTGGTCAGTTGTCAGTTGTCAGTGGTTAGTGGTAATGGGAAAATTCTTGTTACCCATTACCCATTACCCATTACCAATTACCCATTACCCATTACCCATTACCCACTCCCTAATTTACTCGTCTTCAGCAAAAATGAAGCGATATAACTCGCTAGGGTCAGGTTCGGGGCTACTTTCAGCAAATTTAACCGCTTCCTCAATAATACCCTGAATTTTCCTCTCAATATCTTTGAGTTCTGCTTCCGTGGCGAGATTTTGTTCCAGCAAATAACCAGCTAACTTTTTAATCGGGTCACGAGCAAACCAAAATTCTTTTTCTTCCTTACTGCGGAGTTCGTCAGGGTCCGCCAGAGAGTGACCCCGGAAGCGATAGGTCATAGCTTCGATTAAAGTTGGACCTTCACCAGCACGAGCGCGGGCTACGGCTTCTTGAGCAACTTGACGGACTGCTAAAACGTCCATTCCGTCCACTTCCACACCCACCATGTTAAACACACTGGCTTTCTTGTAAATTTCTGGTTGGGAAGTTGCTCGTTCGTGAGCCATACCAATTGCCCACTTATTATTTTCTACCACAAAGAGAATTGGCAATTTCCATAAAGCCGCCATATTCAAGGTTTCAAAAAATTGACCATTGTTAGCAGCACCGTCACCAAAAAAGCAAGCAGTTACTTGGTCTGCGGTTTTGTCTCCCAGAACTTCCCGACGGTATTTGGACTGGAAAGCCGCACCAGCAGCCACGGGAATACCTTCAGCGACGAACGCATAACCCCCTAATAACCGGTGTTGAGCAGAAAACATATGCATAGAACCACCGCGCCCTTTACTGCAACCTGTGGCTTTACCAAATAATTCTGCCATAACTTCTCGTGCGGGTACTCCAGCACTTAAAGCATGAACGTGGTCACGGTAGGTACTGGAAACGAAATCTTCACCAGGACGCATTGCTCCTTTGATGATGCCACTACAAACCGCCTCTTGTCCATTGTATAGGTGGACAAAACCAAACATTTTCCCTCTATAATACATTTCGGCACATTTATCTTCAAATAAACGCCCTAATGTCATATCTTCGTATAAGCCCAATCCTTCTTCTTTCGTAATTTGGACTGTGGCGTTATTAAATGTGGGTAATACGCGCTCTTGAATCATGCTTGTGAAGTATTCCTATTGTAAAACAAACAAGTTAAGTTTGTCTTTGATTACGTTAGCGATAAATTAGCCAGCGTTGACAAAATTAAATTAATTAATTGATCAAAACCTATTTTATAGGGTAACAATCAGGATAACTGGCTTTCTGCATAGCGATTAACAATTAACGTAATTTTATAGGAATCCGGTTTGATTCTGTGAATTTACTTGTGTGGTCAGGGAACAGGTAACAGGTAACAGGTAACACAGGAAGAAACACAGAATTGATACCTACTGAGTCTTGTATGGCTACGCCACGCAAGCTATCAAAAATCAAATATTATTCCTATATAACGTCAGTTACTACTTAAAAAACAACTGACAACTGACAACTGACCACTAACAACTAACAACTAACAACTAACAACTGACAACTAACAACTGACAACTATTTCCCCGTAAGTTTGACTAGTCCAATACCACCAAAGTATAGCCCTAAAACTGCACCTGCTAAAAGACTTTGGGTTAAAGGATCTGTAGAAGGTGTTAAAATCGCTCCTAAAACCACTGATACCATAATTACATAACGCCAGCCTTTTAACATGATTTGTGAAGAAACAATTCCCAAGGAAGCCAGCAATAATTGAATAACTGGAACTTGGAACGCTAGTCCTGTAGTGAATAATAATAACAGCACAAATTCAAAATACTTGTCAATTGACCAAAGTTGCTCCACAACATCAGCACCATAGTTAATGAAGAATTGCAAAGCAGCAGGGATAAGGGCGATATACGCAAATACTAATCCCCCTAGAAATAGCACGCTTGACCCTAGAACTACAGGAATGACTAAACGACGTTCCCGTACTGTCAGTCCAGGCAGGACAAATTGGATGATTTGATAGAGAATAAAGGGTGTGGTTAAGATTAAACCACCATAAGCGGCAACTTTCATGGAGACAAAGAAAAATTCTCCTGGTGCTAATTGCAGAAATTTAACGCCGTGAGCAGGAACTTCTAGTAATTGTACTAGGGGTTTGACTCCGATAAAACAACCGACAATACCGACTACCACCACTATGAGGGAATAGAAAATTCTTTGTCGCAACTCCTCTAAGTGGTCAAAAATTGACATTTCTACTTCCCCCGGTAACTCATCTAGGGGGTTAATAGCTGGTTCTCTCGATCCTTCTGGGTTGAGGTCGGGGGAATTTATAGTATCTACGTCTTGTGAAGAGGTCATGAGTAAGAAATGAAAGGAAACATTTGTGAGGCAATATTCGTTAACTATTTTGACACTCTTATTAGGAATAGGCTCAAAAACTCTTGAAGTTATCGTTAACTCAGGAAAATTACTCTACTGATTTTATGAGTTTTTGGTAGTATTTGCATATTTATTTTTATTTTTTCCAGTTTTAACTTTATGAAATCAGAGTATTAATTATTGCAAATACTGTTGAGTCAATTGCTAAATTAATACTACCGAATTAATCAGTATTAATTGCAGATAAAATCTCATTCCCTAATTTATTAAATGGCTGTATAGCTTATTTTAAATAGGTATTTAGTGCTTTTACACATATAAGCTATAAAGACGAGAGAAATCAAAGACTATATTTTTTACAGTATTTTATATGTTGACGCATAATATTCATATTTGTTTCTTGTAAAAAAACTTTTTTTTATCCGGGTTTTACTCATCAGATTTGCATAAGTATAAAGAACGTTATCTTGTGGCTAAATTCACTCTACCGGGGGGTAAGAGTAAATTTAGCAGTTACGGATCTGATTTTGATCTGTGAATGAATGAAAACAACGACTTGTTGATCTCAACTGCGGAGAAATCAAAGATATAGCAGGGGTAAAACCCAGTAAAAATCTAGATTTACTCGCTTAAATCAACAGAAATAGACTAATGCCCCTGAAAATTGCACCATTTCTAGTATCGAATTAGACACTAGAGACAGGATTCCTTTGGCAATTTTGAGAATTATTAGTTCGTGTACAGGTTTTCACCCTCTTGGTGACGTTGCTGATTACACAATCATCAATGGAAATTCAATCTCTATATGAAAAACATAATTGGTTTAGGACTAATGGTATTGTCGGTCTATCTATACAATGCCAATGCTTGTTTTGCAGGTAACAAGCTATCCGTCGGCAATACTCACATAAGCGAAAATAATACTCAATTACAGCTAGTGGTAAATCCGTCTGACAGAAGTGAGCAAACAGGAGATTGTATCCGTAAAGGTCAATGTAAGGATTAACTTCTACCTTACGAATAAAGACGTAAACTCTTAGAAAATAAGCGATAAGGCTACCTGATTTTTATGGGTTCTTATCGCTAAATCAAGGTTTTGGTATGGCAGAATATTATCTGCTGTCATGAAATTAGATTAATTTTTATTGGTGCAAGATGGGAAGTTAGGCGTGTTGCTCTTGATAAATATTAGTGTTAATATAAGTATGTAATCTCTTAATCATTTTGTGTTCTTTTGTCTTGATCAATGAATGTAGACTCCGCATATATTGAGACCAGGGAGTGTCAATATTTAAGATGAGATTATCAAGAAAAAGATAAAATTATTTGTATTTATATACCTGATCATTGCGGATAAGTCTAATTTTCCACTGTAAAAAGAAAATGAAAGATAGTGTCATGACCATTACAGTGTGAACTAGATTTTTATGCTTCTTAATTTAGAAAGATTTTATCAAGCTTGTAATCCTTCTCGGCCTTTGATGATTGAGAATTTAGACGACCGGAGCTATTATATTGATTTTGCTTCAGTTCGTGGGGGTAAGATCATTGAGGCTTTGCTGCGGACTATTACCAGAATTTCCCCTAATATACCAACTTGTCAACTATTTACCGGACATTTGGGTTGTGGGAAATCTACGGAACTGTTAAGGCTCAAAGCAGAATTAGAAGCGCAAAATTTTCATGTAGTCTATTTTGAGTCCACCCATGTTTTAGAGATGGTGGATATAGATATTACAGATATTCTTTTAGCGATCGCTGGTTTGGTTAGTAAAAGCATGGAAGCAATGAAACTCCGTGTCCAACCTACGTACTTTACTAAATTGTTTGGTGAGGTGATAAATTTTTTGCAAACACCGATAGAATTAGGTGTAGAAGCCGAATTATCCGTAGGTATTGGTAAAATTACAGCCAAAACCAAAGAAAGTCCACACTTACGCAGACGGTTAAGAGACTATCTAGAACCACGGACAGAAAATATCCTGCAATCAATTAACACAGAACTAATAGATCGGGCCAATTTAGAACTAAAAGCTAGGGGTAAAAAAGGATTAGTAGTCATTGTTGATAACTTAGATAGAGTGGCCATCCGTCCATTACCTTCTGGGCGATCGCTACCGGAATACTTATTTATTGATCGAGGAGACCAATTACGAAAACTGAATTGCCATATAGTTTATACTATACCTTTAGCACTAACATTTTCCAACGATAGCGCCCAACTACAACATCGTTTAGGGGGGGGACTAGCGCCGAAAATATTACCAATGATCCCAGTGCGTCAACGTTCTGGGGAAATTAACATAGAGGGACTAGAACTAATGCGACAAATGGTATTAGCAAGAGCATTTCCCCACAGTTCACCTCCAGAGCGTCTGAATTTAATTACCCAATTATTTGACAATAGTGATAGTCTAGATAGACTATGCTTGATTAGTGGTGGCCATGTCCGCGACCTGTTAGGATTACTATTTGATTG
>Ga0315905_10006481_pt1 | contig 11902 bp, 13 predicted proteins | sample LakEriMetagenome_5_FD_203522 | JGI IMG/M metagenome (GOLD analysis project Ga0315905, IMG submission 203522) | Freshwater fungal communities from buoy surface, Lake Erie, Ohio, United States - Buoy 4 MA121 | ecosystem: Environmental > Aquatic > Freshwater > Lake | place: USA: Lake Erie, Ohio...
GGAAAAAAAGCAGGGTTTCGGATCGTATGATGGGTGTATGAATTCGTCATTCACCAACATCCTTGTTTTGCTGGGCTGCCTGCTGAGCATTCTATCGGCCCAAACTGCGGAGCAAAAGCCCTCGACGGAAAAAGTTCCGTTGTTCGACGGCAAAACCATGAAAGGCTGGTATGTGTTCTTTGACAAGAGGGAAAAAGACCAGGATCCCGATCACGTCGTCACCATTGCGGACAGTTGTTTCCATGTATCCGGACAGAATTTCGGCTACCTCTCCACCGAAAAGGAATATGCCAACTACAAATTGACGCTGTCGTACAAATGGGGGGAGAAAAAATGGCCCCCCAGGGACAAGGCCATACGCGACGCAGGGATTATTTACCATGCCATCGGGGAAGACATTGTCTGGTGCAATGGCATGGAATTTCAAATCCAGGAAGGCGACACCGGCGACCTCTTTCTCATCGGGGGCAAGGAAAACAACCCTGCGGTAATCGTCAAAGACAAAAAATATGGCGGCACCAAAAGCATCGACCGCGTCGTCAAGTGGTCGACCGAGGAAAAACCCCAGGGCGAATGGAACCTGTGCGTGCTGATCTGCAAGGGCAGAAAATTCGAACACTGGGTGAATGGCAAACTCGTGATGGCGGGCGAAACCGAGGGTCGCGAAAAAGGAAAAATCCAACTGCAATCCGAAGGAGCGGAAATCTGGTATCGCGACATCACTTTGGAACCGTTGCCCTAAAGGCGACCAGCGTTGCCGGAAGGGGAAGATGTCAGCGATTTTTTCGAATCCCTGATAGCAAAACCGGGACTATCGCGTAGTGTCGGCAACATGAAGCACTCACTATCTTTTCTGCTGTTTTCCTCGGCCCTTGCGGCAACCTGCATGGCGGAAATCAGCAATACCATTGTTGCTTCCGGACTTCTTGACCCGATCGAAATCACCATCGCACCCGATGGTGATCTTTTCGTCATTGAACGCGAGGGCCGCTTGCTGCGGGTTCATCCCGCCACCGGCGCGATGTTTGTCATCGGACAATTGCCGGTGACCGCGCTGAACGAGAAGAATCGATCCAGCAAATGGGCGCGTGAGGACGGCATGCTGGGCATCACGGTCGACCCGCAATTTGCCAAAAACCAGCGCCTTTATATCTACTACAGTGCCGCCGACATCATGGCCAACCGCCTCTCCCGCTTCACCCTGAAGGACGGCATGCTGGACATGGCATCTGAGAAAAAATTGTTGGAGGTCCCCACCGACCGGCGCGACCGGGTCTGCCATCACGGCGGTTCTCTTTCCTTCGGCACCGACGGGCTTCTCTATATGAGCTGTGGTGACAACACCAACCCTTTTGAAAGCGGCGGCGTGGCACCGATCGACGACCGCGATGGTCACGACCACGCCAATGCCATGCGCAGCGCGGGCAACACCAACGACCTGCGTGGGAAAATCCTCCGCATCAAGCCGACAGAGGACGGATACACCATTCCTGCAGGCAATCTTTTCCCGCCCGGCACGGCGAAAACCCGCCCGGAGATCTTTGCCATGGGATGTCGCAATCCCTACCGCTTGTCGCTCGATCCAAAATCCCACACCGTCTACTGGGGCGAGGTCGGTCCCGATGCGGGAAAACCTTCGGAGAAAGGTCCGGCGGGACACGACGAAGTGAACCAGGCGAAATCGGCGGGCAACTACGGCTGGCCATTTGTGATCGCAAACAACAAAGGTTACCCGATCATCGATTTCAACACCGGGAAATCCACCAGCGTCACCGACCCCGCCGCACCGAAAAACCCGTCGAAGATGAACACCGGTCTGTCCGACCTGCCCCCGGCCCGCTCCGCGCTGATTTGGTATCCGTATGACAACAGCCAGGAATACCCGCTGATGGGATCCGGCAGCCGCAATGCCATGGCGGGACCCGTTTTTTACTTCGACGCAAAACGCAAGTACAACATGCTCTCGCAAGAAGACGACCACAGCTTGATCACTTATGATTGGATGCGCAACAAGGCGTGGAAGGTGAAACTCAACGACAAGGAGGAATTTGTGAAAATGGAGGTTTTCATGGAGGGTTTCCAGCATCCGATGGATATGGAGATGGCGGCCGATGGCAGCATTTACCTGTTGGAATACGGCTCGGACTGGTACTTCAACAAGAACGGACGAATCCGCCATCTGCGGCCGGGCAACGGCAATGCCGCCCCAACACTCACCATCAAGGAAACCGCTGCCGGACAATACGAGGCCACGGCAGGCGATCCCGAGTCCGATGAGTTGACAATCCTATGGTACCTGACCGCCAACCAGAAGAATGTTCCGCTCGGATCGGGCAAAACCATCGATCTGAAAGGTAAAACCGGCGAAGAAATCCGCGCGGTGGCGACCGATGCGAAAGGCAACCGCTGCATCGAACGCATCAGCTTCCAAACCCAGGTTGTTGCTCCCTTGACGATGGTCCTCGAAGGCAAACCGCAACAGGCCGGCTTTGGTGAAAAGATCAATTATCAAATTACCGGGGCCGACGATCCCAAGAGCATCGTGGTGCGCGCCCGCTACATTCCGCCAACCGGCCATGATGCCGGTGGAGCGTCGTTCAATGAAGACATCACCAAGCTGGTCACCGCACGGCAATGCCTGGCCTGCCATCAGGTCGATGCCAGCGGCGTGGGACCGCGCTACCTCGATGTGGCGATGCGCTATCGCGACGATACCTCGGCTGCGGAAAAACTTCGCGCCAAGTTGAAGGCCGGTGGCTCCGGCAACTGGGGTGCCATCCCCATGCCCGCGCAGGTCGCGGTCAGCGATGAGGAATCGGCAAAAATCGTCTCTGCCATTTTGGGTCTTGCCGAAGGCATGGCGGAATCGCGCGGCACCGACAAAGGCACGCTGACCCTGCCACCCGCACCGGCGAAGTCGGAAGCGGGCGGGGCTTGGGAAATCGTTGCCGAAGCTCCCTTGCGCACAGCGGCAAAAACGCGAATCGGCGCCAAGTAATTCCTGACGCGAGAACCGGCGAATCAGTCAAAGACCAGCGCCTCCCGCTGACCTCGCGCATAGTCGATCGCCGCAATGCGACGTCCTCCTTCCGGCTGAACGTCGCCCAGCAACAGCGCATTTTTTCCACAACCCACCAGCAGGCCGTCGCTGCTGGGTTGAGTTTGGCCCGGCGACAGTTCCGCGGCTGAAACAACCTGGAGAAACGGGAAAATCTTCAATCGCTTTCCCTTGCCAAAATGCGTGAAGGTGCCGGGCCAGGGATCATAGGCACGCACCCTTCGTTCAATGGCTGCCGCCTCCTGATGCCAGTCGATGCGTCCCTGCTCGCGCGTTAGCTTGCCCACATGGGAAACCAGCGCGGGGTCCTGCGGCGTTCGCGCGGCGGTTCCTTGGTGCAACAACTCGATGGCTCCGGCAAGCGCTTCGGGTGCCAGATCCGCAAGTTTGTCATGAAGCGAACCACCGGTTTCCTCCGGCGACAGGATGATTTTTTTCTGCAAAATGACATCGCCGGCATCGAGCCCGCGCACCATGTGCATGATGCTCACACCGCTTTCCTCGTCGCCATTGTCAATCGCCGCCTGAATGCACGCAGCCCCACGGTAGCGAGGCAGCAGCGAGGCGTGGATGTTGATGCAGGCCAGCCGGGGAATCGCCAGAAATCTCTCATTGAGGATCTGCCCATAGGCCATGACCACCACCAGATCGGGCTGAAGGTCCGCAACGGCGTCAATCGCGCTTTTTTTCCGCAGGCTTGCCGGTTGCATCACCGGCACGCCCGCCGCTTCCGCGCGGACTTTGACCTCGGGAGGAGTGAGGATTTGATGACGCCCCACCGGCTTGTCGGGCTGCGTGATCAAAGCCACCGGTTGATGCCCCTGACGGAGCAACCAATCCCAGGTCGGCAGGGCGATGTCTCCGGTGGCCACAAAAACGATCCTCATTGACTAGATGATTTTTCCCGCCGACTCCACATAGCTCGGCAGTCCGAGAATCACCGAGGTGATTTGATTGATCACCTGAACCGGCGGTTTGGTGGCATCAATATCGCAAATGATCTCATTCGGAAAATAATCAAGGATCGGCTTCGTTTCCTCCTCATAGGTGGCGATACGACGCTGGATCACCATTTCATTGGCATCGTCGATTCGGTTGTCCTTCAAAGCCCGCTTGCGCATGCGCCGGGCCAGTTCGGCGCGGTTCGGACAGGAGAGATGAAAAACCTGTTCGACCTGAATGAACTCCGCCATGTATTCCGCCTGCCTGACATTGCGGGGAATGCCGTCGAGCACCAGATAATCGATGTCGGGCTTGTAAAAATGCATATCGCTCCAGTTGCCCACCTGGGTCCGCCAGAGTTCCACAGTCAATTCATCCGGCACCAGCTCGCCGCGGCTCGAATATTGAACGAATTTCTGACCCAAGGGCGTGCGCGTATCGAGCGAGCGAAACACATTGCCGCATTCACAGTGGAAAAACCGCGGAATCATTCCGAGAATTTTTCCCTGGGTTCCCTTGCCTGAACCGGGGGCGCCGAGAAGAATGATGGCCGGTCTTTTGATATCAAATACTTTGGACATGATTTTGTGCGTGATGAAAAATTGTAGTGAATGCGCGCAGTCGATCAATGCATTTCCACTGATAAATCATCGCTCAGATTTTCGATCGCATCGCGCAACTTCCCTTCATCGCCGGGCGAGGCCATGCTGACCTTGCCGAAGACCCGGAACAGCGGATGACCCGACATCGGCGCGCTCTCCAAACCGGTGGTCCATTCCTCGACATTCGCGCCGGCATCGGCGAGGGCTCGCGCGAGCTGATGAACAATGCCGGGGCGATCATTGCCGACAACGTCGATGCGCAATGTATGCCGATTGTCCGCTTCCAACAGAGGCTCATTGACAATCGTGATGTGAATGTCCTGATTTGTAAGATCGCCCAGGGCGGATCGCAGTGCTTCCCTTTCTTCCGGAGGGCATTCGACGCGGAGAATCCCGGCGAATTGCCCGGCCAGTCTCGCCATCCGGCTTTCCAGCCAGTTGCCCTTGTGTCGGTTGACCACCTCCGCGATTGAACTCACCAAACCCGGCCGGTCCGCGCCGAGAATTGTCATGACAAGCGAATGTTTCATCTGCTTGAGCATGACAGAAATCCGACAAAAACGTCACGGACTTTTTTATGATTTTCTATCGGAAGCAGGTATTGATCGGTGAAATGTCGGGTCAGTCGTGCTGCGAACCTCACTGCACCACCATGCATGTTCCACGCCAGCTTCCTCTGCTTCCGTCCACGGCGATCAAGTCAGGGAAAAGCATGGCCTCTGGCTGTTTTCGCGCTTCAAACTTGAAACGAGTCTTCTTGGCCTTCGTATTCGGATTCCATCTCGGCCTCGGAGAACACACCCATAGGAGCGTCGTTTGGATTGTCGACATCGGGCCATAATTCTTGCCACAGAAGTTCGGCACCGTCCTCAAAATCGTCGTAAATCGGCAAGAGGTCTGAAACGCCAATGAACTCCTGATGTAATCCAAAGGCTTCGACCCCAACACTCGCGTTACCCTCACCCATCTCAGTCGCTCGCCTGAACGCGGTTCTCCAGTCGTCAGCTCTGATAAGGCGATAGCTGTTCCAATAAGGTGCACGATCCTTATTGGAATGCTTCTCCAGAAGACCGGCGATCCACCATCCTGTGCGACTTGTTGCGGATTTTTTCATTGGAATGAATTCTTGCCGAACGGATAGGCCATGCGCGGCGGAAATGGAAGCCCGAATTCAAACAAGGGCGTTATCCGCCGTTGGATGTGCTGGTTTGTTCGGTAAAAAATTCCCACGTTTCGGAGTCTCGATACTCCGTTCGCAACCAATTAGAGTTTGAAAATACTAACCTCTGCTCGTACCCTCCTGCTCCATCGCCTCCAGAAATGTAAACGAAAAATCTATCTGGAACAATGTGCTCAATCTTGATGGGACCGCATTCGGCCCCAATGTGGGGGTCGCCCAAACCTGCATACTCTCGGGCAGGAACAATTACCTCTGAACCGTCAATCGAAACCCAGAATCTACTTAGCACAGTAGACGGCTTTTCTCCATCCATGCTTATTAATCCATGGAGACTCTGACGGTAAGGTTCTCTAGCAACATTAACTTCTATGAGAGAACCAGCAGGTGACCGTGCAATGTAACGAGCTTTATTGGAGGTTGCATCAACCATCCTTACCCTAAGGCATGTTGATGCGGGTTTATTGACGACCGCACACCCAGCAACGATGAAAATGATCGCCAAAATGAAAGGCATCGACACAAGCGATTTTAGAAGCCTGCGGAACAGATTACTGACCGAACAGATTTTCATAGTAGGGTCCCGCAAGGTGATATCACGCGGGGGGCTGACTTGAATAGAAAAGGCAAAAAACGCCGTGATAGCAAGGAAACTTTCGGGTATCGTGTGTCGCGTATGAGGCTTTGCCTCACGCGATTGGCATATCAGGTTTCTTAGGCGGGCGACTCGCGGATTGGGGTTTGCTGGTTGATATACGCACTTGAAGTGATCTGTGAGAATGATCATTTGCCTGGAAAGTTGTCATGAAGTAGGTCGATCTCCCGAGAAAAAAGCCCGATCTCCCGAGAAAAGAACAGCACCAGCCGAGAATTTTTCTCCGTTGGTGCTGTAGAGAAGCTCAAGAATTGATCCGGTGGCTTATGGCGTCCTGGCGTGCTTGTCATCTATTCTGCGGCCCGCAAGTGCCCCGGATTGGCAGTCCGCGTTTGCCGCCATTCAGGAAAACCAACGTCGATTGGCATCGACAAACAGGCATGCAAAGCCTATTGGTGGCGTGTGAAGAAACAAATCCCTCACATCGCCTTGATCGGGTTGTGTGTTTCCGGCTGCGGCCCGGACCTGAGCGTCATCCCGGAGGCAACGCCGAAAATGGCCATGGAGATGGGAGTGACCCAATCATCCCTGCAGCGCGGTCGGGCAACCTACATGGCACACTGCAACAAATGCCATGAGCGCGTCCTTCCCGCGAAGATCGATCCCGAATACTGGCGGGAAATTCTTCCGCACATGAGCGTCAACGCCAAACTTGACAGTGTGCAACAAAAGGAATTGCAAAGCTATCTGATTGCCGCGCACGGCACGGTTTACAAGCTGAATTTACAACATTGATATCCCGAAATTCGCCCATGAAAAAATCCCTGTACTTCCTCGCCTTGTTACCGCTTTTGTTTGGTTGCGCCACCGAAGAACAAGGGGGTATTTCCGAAGTCCCCAACCCTTCTCCGCAGATGGCGGAGAAGAGCGGCACCGCGATCACGACCTTGCAGCGCGGGCATGCGGTTTATATGATGCAATGCGGCCAGTGCCATGCCTATCCCCTGCCGGCACAACTCGAAGCGGCGGAGTTCGCCACCACGGTTCCCAAGATGGTGAAGCATGCCGGGCTCAGCGGCGAACAGGGCAGCGATGTTCTCGCCTACATCCTCGCAGTGAAAAAAATGTAACGCCGCCCAGTCATGAAATTCCATGTCCTTTCCCTTCTGGTCGCCTGCCTTGCGTGGACCGGCTGCGCGGCGAACAAATTCAAGACCCTTGCTCCCGCGCCTACTCCCGCCATGGCGGAAAAAAGCGGGCAACCGCTTTCGACACTTGAGCAGGGGCGGGTCGTGTTTCTGGCGCAGTGCGGACGCTGCCACGAACACCAATTCCCCGACACGGTCAACAGCAAGGACTGGCATGTCGTCGTGCCCGGCATGGCCTGGAATGCAGGGATCAGCAAGTCCGACGAAAAAGCCGTTCTTGCCTACGTGCTGGCTGCAAAAGTGAAAAAGTGAAGGACGTCATCGAATTGGCCGGTTTCTCCGCCATCATGATCGCCGGTCAGTTCAGCCCCGGGCCCGACATGCTGCTGCTGACGAGAACATCGCTGCAATATGGCGCGAAAGCGGGGTCGCTCACCGCCTGTGGCATCGCCGCCGGACTGGTGATCCACTCCGGCATCGCACTCGGCGGTGGAGCGATGCTGTTCAGTCGTGAATCGCCCTGGCTCTGGTGCTTCAAGATACTGGCCTCGCTTTATCTGCTCTATCTGGCGAGGGAAATCCTCAGGTCACCGATGTCCACAACGCCGGACGAACAGCAGGTCGATTCCCGCGGTTTTTTCCTGCGCGGATTTTTATGCAACCTGTTCAATCCGAAAGTGGCGTTGATTCTGGCCAGCATGAGCGCTCCTTTTCTCCGACCCGACGCCGGCCCGTTGCGCCCATGGATCCTTGGTGCGATGATTGTCGTCCAGGGGGCCGTTCTCTGGTCCCTCTGGGCGGCATCGCTGCAATCGAAAAGAATCCGCTCCTTCTACGAACGGCGCGCCAAGGTCATTGGCGTGGCATTTGCAACCTTCCTGATCATTCTCGCCCTGCTGATCTGGCGAAGGTGATCGCAATTCCCGACGATCCGGACTTCCGCGGCATCAGCCGATCTCGGTGCGACCGGCGAGCTGGGCGCCTTCCTCCATGGCGAACATTTTCGCCTTGATGTCGCCATCCAGGCGCGACTTGGATTTCAGCTCGCAGCGATCCGAAGTGATCTTCCCTTCCACGCGACCGAAAACCTTCACTTCACCGGCGGTGATGTCGCCCTTGATATTGGCGTTTTCACCGATGGTCACGCGACCTTTGTCCGACATGATTTGACCTTCGATCTTGCCATCGATGATCATGTCGTTGGAGAAACGGACGGAGCCGATGATTTCGATACCTTGCGCGAGTACGTTCGTGGGATTGGCCATAGCGGGAGTGAATTCATCACAAAGAAATTCCCTTAGCAATGCAAATCGGAGATCCGGCAAAAGAAGTCATGATTTTGGTCGCGCCGAAATTTCGTGCAGCCAAACCACCCCGTCAACCCGGAACCTGACGTTGACGCCGCAAAGCCACAGGCCGTAGAGACGTCCGGGTTCGCCGTGAACAGCGGGACGGGGATCCTGCGACAGCGCCTCGGTGATGATTTGTTGATCCCTTTGCGGAAGCAGGTCGAACGTCGGTTGCGCGGCAGGATCAATCATCACTGGCTTCGCGACCGGCGGCAGCGAAGCGTATCCGCAGCTCGCCGAAGGCACGGATTCGGCATAAGCAAGGTACGGTTTGATGTCGAGAACGGGAGTCCCATCGATCACATCCACCCCGCCGAGCAAAAGCGCAGGCCCATCGTCCGCATCGAAATCAAGGCCTTCGAGCCGACAAAGCGACAGACCAATGCTGTTCGGGCGGAAGGTGCTCCGGCTGGCAAAAACGCCCACCCGCTGATTGCCGCCGAGCCGCGGCGGCCGCACCGTGGGCGACCATCCCGATGGCGCGGTTTCGTGAAACCAAAACACAATCCACACATGCGAGAATCCTTCCAAGCCGCGCAGCGCATCGATGCTGCGGAATTTTTCATGGAACACCAATCGTCCCCAAGCACTCGGGCACAACCCTGGCTGCCGGGGTGTGCCGAATTTTTCCTCAAAACAAGTTCTGAGATAACCAATCGGTTCCACCTTCATGCCTTCTTCACCGCTCATGCTCATGGCATTACCAACTATAATTGATTCAGCAATCATTTTCTTTGCCAAGAATCACAACTTGGAATAGTATTTACCATGTGAGTGCGGAAAATTAGAAATTGCAAGTTGCCTCGCGTTTCGCTTCACTGGATTTCCAACCGACACAATGAACATGAAAAACCAAATCCTCTCCCGCCGTCGTGGCTTCACTCTTGTCGAACTTCTGATCGTGATCGCGATCATCATGGTTCTGGCCGCACTCGGTTTCGCCGGTGTCACCAGGGCATTGAAACGGGCAAAAAGCGTGCAGTCGCTCAACCTCGCAACCAGCCTCGCCCAATCGATCAACAGCTTCTATGATGAATACGGCTCGCTTCCCGCCACCGCACCGACAAGAGACCCCTTGAGCACTTCCGCTGCCGGTGGTGTCGACGTTCTCCGCGTCCTGTTGGCCCAGGAAACCGGCAACACCATTCTCAATACGCGAGGCATCCGCTTCCTCGACCCCAAACAAGCGAAGGGCAAAAAAGGCGGCATCGACTTCGGTGCCAACGGTGCGACCCTGACCGCGATGTACGATGCCTTCGGCTTTCCCTTCTACATCGCCTTTGACGAGGATTACAACGACGAGATCCAAAACCCCGACAAGGTCAAGGCCACCGATCCCGACATCCTCCGAGGATTCAAGGCCGTGGTGTATTCCGCCGGAGCCGACGGAGTGCTGAATACAACCGACGATGTCAAAACCTGGTAATTCATCCGGGTCGTCGCATTTTTTTCGTGGCCTTCTTCCCTGAAATCTGCCCACAGGTCGCGGATAGAATTCGTTCTGTCGTGCAGTATTTTTCCGTGAGTTGCCGACCACCTTTCACAGACTGATCCTGCACTTTTGCCTTCTCGCTCTCGGAGTATCGCGCTCCCTTGCGGCGGAAAAAACCACCTATGATGATCAGGTGTTTCCGATCTTCCAGCAGTCGTGCCTGAACTGCCACAATCCCGACAAAACCAAAGGCGGTCTGGACCTTTCCTCATTCAGCGCCGCCATGAAAGGCGGGTCGGGCGGAAAGATCGCGGAACCAGGTGATGCCTCTTCAAAAATCCTCATCAGCATCATGCGCACCGCGGACCCGAAAATGCCGCCCGAAGGCGACGCCCTGGGTGCGCCGCAGGTCGCGATCATCAAGGCGTGGATCGACGGCGGATTGCTGGAAAATGCAAACTCCACCGCCCGCAAACCCAGCGCGCCGAAATTCAGCAGCGCGATGAATGCTGCCGGCGGAGCGCGACCGGAAGGTCCACCGCCAATGCCCCGCGAGCTGTTGTTAGAGCCGCCCGTGGTCGCCACCCGGGGCGCCGCCGTTCGTGCGATCGCCTGCTCGCCCTGGGCGCCGCTGATTGCCGTCAGCTCGTTGAAACAGGTGCTGCTGATCGACCTCAACACGCTCGAGTTGATCGGCATTCTGCCTTTTCCGGAAGGGGAACCGGTATGCCTCCATTTCACCCCCGATGCCCGCTACCTGATTGTCGGCGGAGGCATCCATGGCAAGTCCGGGACCACGGTCACCTTCGACGTTACGACGGGAGCGCGCGCGTTGACGGCGGCAAAAGAGTTCGACTGCGTACTGGCCTGTGACATTCGTCCGGGATTCGACCAGGTCATCACGGGATCACCCGCGCGCACGGTGAAGTTTTGGAACAGCCAGAACGGCGAACTCGGCAAGTCGATCAAAAAACACACCGACTGGGTCACCGCGCTGGATATTTCCCCCGATGGCATCCTTTGCGCCAGCGGCGATCGAACCGGGGGGGTCTATGTCTGGGAAGCGGACTGCGGAAAGGAATTCCACACCCTGCGCGCCCATCAGGCCGCCATCACCCAGGCGGCATTCCGTCAGGATTCGAACATTCTCGGCACTGCGTCGGAAGACGGCACGATCCGGTTTTGGGAAATGAACGGCGGCACAGAAGTGAAAAAAATCGATGCCCATTCCGGCGGGGTGACGGGATTCGATTGGTCGCGCGACGGCGGTTTTGCCACCATCGGCCGCGACCTCAAGGCGAAATTGTGGAAGGTTGACTTCAATCACGTGCGCGACTTCGCCGCCCTGCCCGCGCTGCCTACCGCGATCGGTCTCGACCCCGAGGGCAAACGATGTTTCGTCGGTGACATCAACGGCGAAATTCATGTCTTCGACTGCGGTTCGGGCGCGCTCATTGCCAAATTCGGCAACAACCCGCCGACGATTGCCACGCGCATAAGCGCCTTGGACGAGTCGATCAGGAAACAATCGGAAGACCTCACCGCCTTGCCAAAGGATCAGGCAGCCGGCAATGCGAAAAAGGAGGAACTGAAGAAGGC
>Ga0315905_10006482_pt1 | contig 11901 bp, 10 predicted proteins | sample LakEriMetagenome_5_FD_203522 | JGI IMG/M metagenome (GOLD analysis project Ga0315905, IMG submission 203522) | Freshwater fungal communities from buoy surface, Lake Erie, Ohio, United States - Buoy 4 MA121 | ecosystem: Environmental > Aquatic > Freshwater > Lake | place: USA: Lake Erie, Ohio...
GAAATCAAATCGCGGGGGCTGGGAGAAGGAAGCAGGGGAAGCCTGACAGTAGGAACCGTTTGGCTTCACGCATCCCCTTTCTTGCCAGCATGCGCAAAGGTCGTGCCAGGAATTTTCGCCCCCCGGATGAAAACGCGTTCATGATTTGGCACGGATCTGCGGATCAGTTCAAAATGGCCACTCGATCTCCGTCTCGCCGTGCATGATTTCAGCGAGGATGGGCACGTCGAGGAAGTGTTCGAGTGCCATGCGGTTGCTGATGCTGGCGGCGTCGCGCTCGTCTTTGACGTAGTTCAGAATGATCCCGGCACAGGTCAAGCCGCGTGCTTGAATGTTACGGACGGTGAGAATGGTGTGGTTGAGGCAGCCGAGCTTGTTGTTCACGACGACGATGACGGGCAGCGCCAGCCGCTGCGCGAAGTCGGCCATCGTGGAAAACTCGTTCAGCGGCACTTCCCAGCCGCCCGCGCCTTCGATGAGGACGTGTTCGTGCTTTTCCGCGAGTTCATGGTAGCACGCGATGACTTCATTCAGTTCAAAGCGGCGGTTTTCCATCAAGGCGGCAGCATACGGCGCGGCGGGGACTTTGAACCACACGGGATTGACCTCCTCGACGGTCAAACCTTCGCTGCTGGCGTTGGCGAGATGAATCGCGTCGTCACGCTGACCGCAGACGAAGGGCTTGAAGCCGGCGACGCGTTTGCCAGCGCGTTTCAAAGCTTCCAGCAGCAGGCAGGTGACATAGGTCTTGCCTGCGTCGGTGTCGGTGCCGGTGATGAAGTAATGCATTTTGTTCTCTGTTCCCGGTTTGCGCCACCTCAATAGAGGACGGCGCACCGAGAACCAAGTTTATCCAATCTGCGCAAGGATGGCGGAAGCGATTTTGTCGGCCTGGGCTTCGAGGTATTCGACGTCGCGGCCTTCCACGAGCAGGCGGATGAGTGATTCGGTGCCGGAGTAGCGCAGAAGCACGCGACCGTAGTCGCCGAGCTTCTTTTCGGTCTCCTTCATGATTTTTTGCGCCTCGACGAGTTCTTCAATGGGCGGCTTGGTGCGCACGCGGAGGTTGCGGGAACTCTGCGGGAATTTTTTCAGGCACTTGCGGAGCTGGCTGAGTGGCTCGCCGGTTTCCTTCATGATGCGCAGCACTTGCAGGCCAGCAATGAGGCCATCGCCAGTGGTAGCCCAGTCACCAAAGATGATGTGGCCGCTTTGTTCGCCGCCGAGGTTCAGGCCGCGTGAGCGCATTTCTTCAAGCACATAGCGATCACCGACACCGGTGCGGATGACGCGACCACCGAGGCGGGAGACGAGATCGTCGAGGCCGTAGTTGCTCATCACAGTGACGGCGAGGGTATTCTGCTTGAGCGTGCCTTTGCGCAGCATGGCTTCGGCGGCGATGGCCATGAGCTCGTCACCGTCGAGGGCGATGGCTTCCTCATCGCAGAGCGCGATGCGGTCCGCGTCGCCATCATGGGCGATGCCAGCCTGCGCCTGAGATTGACGCACGATGCGCTCGATCTCCTCGGCATGCGTGCAGCCGCACTCCTCGTTGATGTTGAAGCCGTCCGGCTCGGAATGAAACACCTGCACATCAGCTCCGAGCTGCTCCAAGGCGAGGGCGCTGGTGTAAGAGGAGGCACCATGGGCGTTATCGAGCGCGACGCGCATGCCGTCGAGACGCACGCCTTCCATGGAGGCGATGGCGTGCGCGACGTAGCGATCCACGCCATCGGCACGTTTGGTGATGCGGCCAATGCCACGGCCTTCGGGGCGTGGTGTGTCTTCATTGCCGAGGACGAGGCGCTCGATGGCGATCTCGGTCTTGTCATTGAGCTTGTGACCGTCGCCGTGGACGAATTTGACGCCGTTGTCTTTAAACGGGTTGTGGGAGGCGGAAATGATGACGCCAAAGCTCGCACGAAGCTGCGCACTGAGCATGGCCACGGCCGGGGTGGGAAGCTGGCCGACGAGAATGACATCGACTCCGGCGGAATTCAGGCCTGCGGCGAGCGCGGATTCCAGCATTTCTCCGGAAGCGCGGGTGTCGCGGCCCAGGACGACCTTTGGACGCTCCCCGCCCTCCGGTTTGCCGCCGAGTACGACGGCGGCGGCCTGCGCGAGGCGCATGACGAACTCAGGGGTCATGGGATGACGATTGGCCACGGCACGAACGCCGTCGGTGCCGAAGAATTGGCGCTTTTCAGACATAGGACGCGCGTTCTAGCGCAGGACATCCGAGGTGTCAAAGCCCGGCGGCACGGCTGAGTCCCGGGGCAGCCGGTGGCGGCGTCACCACCGGTTCGAGTTGTGAAGGAGCTTCAGCAGGAGGTGGGAGCACAGGCGCGAGCTGTGATGGCGCTGGAGAACTGGCGGGCGGCGTGATCCTCACAGGCGCCGGTGCCATGTAAGGCTGCGTGTAGCGCACATCCTGCGCCTTGATCATGAACCAGAACAAAAAGGCCAGCAGCAGAGAGATGATCTTTTCACGCCAGTTGCGGGTGATGAGTTGTTTAAGCTGATGTCCCCAATTCATGAGCGCCCTCCTTTTCGTGTTCCGCCGCCGCTTTCAATGCGGAGCCTTCGTTCAGGATCTCATTGATGCGCTGCCGAAGCTCCGCCGGTTCTAGGTCGTGCTCCAGTTTGCCCTGGTAGCAGATGGAAAGCGCACCGGTTTCTTCGGAAACCACGAGCGCAATGGCGTCTGTCTCCTCCGAAATGCCCATGCCTGCGCGATGGCGCAGGCCGATGGCGCGGTCCTGGATCTCACGCTGGCTCACGGGAAAGACGCAGCCTGCTGCGGAGATGCGGCCCTGGTCAATGATCGCTCCGCCGTCGTGCAGGGAGGTCTTGGGATGGAAAATCGTAGTGATCAGTTCCGGCGTGATGACGGCGTCGAGCTCCACGCCGGACTCGGAGTAGGGTTTCAGGTCGATGCCACGCTTCAGGGCAAACAACGCGCCGCAGCGGTGGGAGGAGAGCCGCTGCATGGCCTCCATCAGCACATCCAGCGCCTCAGGGTCGGGCCGGTTGAAGGAAAAAATGCGGCTGCTGCCCAGTTCGGCCAGCACGCGCCGCAATTCCGGCTGGAAGATGATGACGAGCGCGATGGCGAGGAAGACCGAAAAGCGCTGCAGTAGGCTGCTGATGACCGAAAGCTCCAGCAGCAAAGAGATGAGCGCTAGGCTCAGCAGCAGGACCATCAAGCCGGTCAAAATGCGCGCTCCACGTGTGGCACGGAAGAACAAATAACCATGATACGCCAGCGCGGCGAGGATGATGATCTCCACGCCGTCGCGCCAGTGCTCTGTCAAAAAGTCCCACATGCCTACGCTTCGTGCTGCTGAGCATGAACCATGGCACGGGCAGATTCGTTTCTCAAAAGAAGAATCGTTTGGGCGGAGGATTCACGCCGGTTAGGATAGAAATGCATGCCGCCACCCACCCAGCCAGCGCGTCCGACCCCGAAGCAGAGCGATCTGTTCGGTGTGGTGGAGCTTGCGGTGCCGTCTCAGGCTGGGACGCGCGTCGCACGGGTCCAGCTCGAAGGCGCCGCGGCGATGGAGCTGGATTACGCCATTCCAGATGAAATGGCGGCGAAAGTGGTCGTGGGATCACGCCTGATGGTGCCGCTGCAAAACCGCCGCATGAACGCGGTGGTGCTGGAACTGCTCGATGAGTCGCCACATCGCGGCAAGCTGAAGGAAATCGCGTCGATCATCGGCCAACGACCGATGTTCACTTCGGGACTGGTCAAACTGGCGCGGTGGATCGCCGAGTACTACGTCGTCTCGCGGCATCAGGTGCTGCGCACGATGCTGCCACAGGCGGTGCGGGACAAACCGGGCAGCTTCGTGATGGACAGCCATCTCAAACTCGTGAAAGAGCCTGCGCCCGCCGAGTTTGAGAAGCTCCGCAGCAAAGCGCCGATGCAGGCGCGTGTGTTGGACATCCTAAGCAGTTACAAAGGCGAGGCGACGCTGAGCCAGATCCGCCAGGACGTGCCGCGAGTGGCCACCATTCTCAAACCGTTGCTCAAAGCAGGCTGGATCACCCGCAGTGAGGTACGCGTGGAACGCGATCCGTTTCATGACGAGCAGTTCCTGCCCAGCCAGCCGCTGACGCTGACGGAGGAGCAGCAGGCAGCGTATGATCGCATTTTGAAGGTGATTGAATCACCCGAGAAGTCGAAGCCGATCCTGCTGCATGGCATCACCGGCAGTGGCAAGACGGAGGTGTATTTGCAGGCGATTGCGCGTGTGATCGAGCGTGGCGGCACCGCTCTGGTGCTGGTGCCTGAAATTGCGCTGACGCCGCAGACGATTGAGCGCTTCAAGGCGCGTTTTTCTACGATCAAGGACCGCATCGCCGTGCTACACAGCAATTTAAGCGAAGGAGAACGCCACGACGAGTGGTTCAAGATTCACGAGGATCGCGCGGACATCGTGATCGGTGCACGCAGCGCCATTTTCGCACCGCTGGAGCGGCTGGGCATCATCATCGTCGATGAGGAGCATGAGCCTTCGTTCAAGCAGGACGAAACGCCGCGCTATCATGCACGGGATGTGGCCGTGGTGCGTGGCAGCCTGGAAAAATGCGTCGTTCTGCTCGGCAGCGCCACCCCGAGCCTGGAATCCTTCGAAAACGCCGCCAGCGGCAAGTACGAGCTGCTGCATCTGACGCAACGCACGGACGGACGCACGCTGCCGCTGATCCGCATCGTCGATATGCGCATGGAGCGGCGCAAAGGCACGGGAACGAGCGTGGCGAACGCAGGAATCCTCTCCGAGAAGCTGCGGGCGGCGATCACGGCGCGCTTGGAGAAAAAAGAGCAGACGATCCTGTTTTTGAATCGTCGTGGCTTCAACACCTCGCTGACCTGCCTCGGCTGCGGCGAGACGGTGCAGTGCCAGGATTGCAGCATCCCGATGACGCTGCACAAGCACGAGAACCGACTCGTCTGCCACGTTTGCGGCTCCCGGCGGCTGCCGCCGTCGAAATGCCCTTCGTGCCATGAACCGGGTCTCAAATTCACCGGATTCGGTACCGAACGCGTCGAGGCAGTGGTGCGCGAGGTGTTTCCGCAAGCCCGGGTCGCCCGCGTGGACACGGACACCATCCAGCGCAAAAACCAGCTCCGTGACCTCCTGCGGGAGTTTCGGGCGCAGAAGATCGACCTCATGATCGGCACTCAGATGATCGCGAAAGGCCTCGATTTCCCAAATGTGACGCTGGTGGGTGTGCTGAATGCGGATCTGGCGCTGAATCTGCCAGATTTCCGAGCAGCAGAGCGCACGCTGCAACTTTTGGTGCAGGTGGCAGGCCGCGCTGGGCGTGGCGAGGTCAAAGGCGAGGTCGTGGTGCAAACCTATGCGCCGCACAGCCCGGCGGTGCAGTTTTCCCGCCACAACGATTTCGAAGGCTTCGCGCAGCAGGAGCTGGAGCAGCGCCGGGCCTTTCATTACCCGCCGTACACGCACGTCGTGCTGCTCGCCAGCCGGGGAAAACACGATGCGATGGCCGAATTTGCCCTGCAAACGCTGCATCGGAGACTGTTGGAGGGTTTGCCAGAGGGCGTGATCATGGGTGAACCCGCCCCCTGCGCGATGGCGAAGGCTCACGGGCAGTTCCGCTTCCAGCTTTTGCTGCGCGCTCCGAAGATCCGCCCGTTGTGCCGCCATATCCAGCAGGTGATCGCAGCCACGAAGCTGCCGGAAGACGTGATTGTGACCTGGGATGTCGATCCGGTCTCACTTTTGTGAATTGGGGAGAGTTGATGAAGAATCGAAGGGGACGTTGACATCATGCTTCCTGATTCAATATTCAGCTCTTCATGACGACTGCGCCGCGCACCTCCCGTTTTTGCCTTGGATGCCTAGCCATCCTGGCCTTTGCCCTCTCTGCGTGCTCAAGCGCAGTCAATGGGCCGGGAGGACGCATCAGCAAGGTGAAGTACATTCACGTGATGCCTGGCTACTCGCCTGAGACGATCGCACCCGACGTCCTGTTTGAGTACCAACGCCTCCTACGCGGCGCGGTGACTGCGGCAGATTACAGAGAAAGATATGGCCACTATTACACCGTGTTGTGGAAGGCGGCTGATCGTGATGCCGGGCCAGTGACCGTGCGCTTTGAATGTTTGCAGGCGCTCTCCGGCCTCCAAAAGCGTGTGCAGGAGCAGGTTGTCGATAACATCCGACGTGATAATGTTTCCAAGTTTCAGGTCACCGGCGAAGAATATTTAAAAAGCGGCCGTGTGACGGCGTGGCGCGTGAGCGTGCTGCGTGGCAACGAAGAGCTGGTCAGCCAGCAATCGGCGCTCTGGAACTAACTCTCGCAACGCATGACGCCCCCCACTCACATACTTGTCGGCACCATAGGACGCGTTTTTTGGATGAGGGTGGACGGACGAGGCACTTTCCAAAACAGCCTGCAGGCCAAGAAGGCGCTCCAGCGCGTGATGGGCCAGGGAGTGAAGGATTTCGTCGTCGATTTGGAGCGCTGCCCCATGATGGACTCGACTTTCCTGGGCATGCTGACCGGTGCGGCGCTCAACCTCCGCGAAGCAGGCGGTGGCACTCTCAGTGTGCTGAATGCGAACCAGCGCAACCTGCAACTGCTCACGAGCCTAGGACTGGATCACATCCTGGATCTGGACCAAGACGGACATCTTTGGACGGAGGAGCGCAGACAGGCCTGCGAGGCGCTTCAGCACTGCGGAGAGACCAATGAATGCAAAGAGGCGCAGACCGAGCATGTCCTCGCCGCGCATCTGGCCCTGGCAGGCGTCAGTGCCGCGAATGAGTGCCGCTTTCATGATGTGATCGAGTTTCTGGAAAAAGAGCTGGAGGAGCATGTCGTCGTCCAAGCCTGAAACGCCGCCGGAATGAGCCGGGAGCGTTGTTTGACACCATGACCACTTTCCTCCTTGTCCTGTGCGTGCTGTTGCTGACGGCAGGACTGATCTTGCTGGCCAAGGTCGCGCGCCAGCAGAAGGCGGCCCTGGCCGCTCTTCGCGCCGAGGAGGAAGCCATCGTGGCCGAGGAGCGGCGCATGTTCCATTACCTGCATGACTTGGGCGAGGCGACTTGGCGTGACGATCAGCAGGCATCCATGTACCGGCTCATCGTCGAGGGCGCGGTCCGTGTCACCCAGAGCACGGGTGGGGCGCTTTATTTGCTCGATGAGGCCACGCAGCGGCTGGTCCCGCGGCATTACTCGGATTTTTGTGCGCCCCTCATCTCTGTGCCCGAGCGTGTGCGGCAGCAGATGAATGAAAATCCCGCCGCGCTTTTGAGTACTCTGCGCATGCATGCCGTGGCGGCGGACGAGGGGCTGCTCGGCGATATTTACGACAGGCAAAAGACCGAACTGCTGCCAGACCTCGGCCTCGATGCGCGACTGGGCCCCAAACTGGTCACTTCGCAGCAAGGCGTCATCGCCATGATCGGCCCGCTGAGCTTTGGCACGCGCCGACTAGGCGTATTGGCTGTCACCGCACCCAAGGAGGGCCGCAACTACAACGCCAATGACTTCGAGGTCTTCAACTCGCTCATCGAGCAGTCTGCCTTCGCCTTGGCCAATGCGGCCGCGCACAAAGATGCCGCGAAAAACCGCATGGATCAGCAGGAACTGCTCAACGCCAGCCAGATTCAACAAGTGCTGCTGCCAGATCGCGATCCCGAGGTGCCAGGTTTCGTCATCGCGGGAAAAAACATCCCCGCGCGCACTCTCAGCGGGGATTATTTCGATTATTTGAAGCTGCCGAACGGTAAATTCGGCCTCGTGATCGCCGACGTTTCCGGCAAGGGTATCGGTGCCGCGATGATCACCGTCATGTGCCGCACGCTCATGCGCGCCAAGGCCCCAAACGCCGCCACCCCCAGCGCCGCGCTGGCCGCGGTGAACCGCCAGATCGCTCCAGACATCCGGGAGGACATGTTCATCACCATGTCTTACATTGTGGCGGAAAAAGACGGCTCGAAGCTCACTTTTGCTCGTGCTGGGCACAATGCCGCCCTCGTCTGGCGCAAGGCAGACGGACGGGTCGAATCGCTCCACCCACCCGGTCTCGGCGTCGGCATCGACAAAGGCGATGTCTTTGAGCGTGTGACCAAGGATCTCGAGTTTTCGATGCAGCCCGGTGACTGCCTGCTGCTCTACACCGACGGCGTGAACGAGGCGATGGACCCGAAGGGCATCGAATTCGGCGAGGAGCGCGTGCAGGACCGGCTGGCCAAATACGCCCCGCTGGGCCCCCGGGCGGTCATCGGCGGCATCATCTCCGACCTGGAGCTCTTTCTCAAAGGCCGACGCTCGCACGATGACATCACCTTGATTGCCATGCAGAAGACGGCATAGTCGCGCCCCTCCAAACCCCCGCGAATCATCCTATGACCGAGCCGAGTCCCGAAACGACCCAGCAAGCAAAGCCCGAAGACGTTGCCAATCCAGAAGCCGCCGCTCCTGTTGAGGAAACCGCGCCGCTTGACCCTATCACCGCGCTGACGCAGGAGGTGGACCGCTGGAAAGACCTCTCCTACCGCAGCCAGGCGGAGTTAGACAACTTCCGCAAACGCTCCGCCCGCGAGGCGCAAGAAACCCGCGCCTACGCCAATGCCGACCTCCTCCGCGCCCTCTTCCCCATCCTCGACAATTTCGACATGGGACTCGAAGCCGCCCGCGCCGAGTCAGAGAAATCCATGATTTTCATGGGCATGAGCATGGTCGGCCGCCAGCTCCACGATTTCCTGCGTGAAAGTGGCGTGCAGGAGATTGAGGCGCTGGGCAAGACTTTTGACCCCAACCTCCACGAAGCCGTCTCGCAGGAAACCAGCGCTGACATCGCCGAAGGCACCATCCTTCGAGTCACACGCCGTGGTTACAAGCTCAAGGACCGCATGCTCCGAGCCGCGAGTGTCATCGTTTCCAGCGGTCCAGCACCCACCCCTGAGGCGTAACCCTCTTTCATACCCTCATGGCAGACAAACGCGACTATTACGAAGTGCTCGGCGTCCCACGTGACGTCGCAGCCGAGGACTTGAAAAAAGCCTACCGCAAGCTCGCGGTGAAATTCCACCCGGACAAAAACCCGGATGACAAGAGCGCCGAAGGCAAGTTCAAGGAGGTCGGTGAAGCCTACGACGTGCTCAGCGACGAGCAAAAACGCGCCGCTTATGACCGCTACGGGCATGCCGCCTTCGCTGGTGGCATGGGCGGTCCCTCCGCCGGTGGCGGTGGCTTCCACGACCCCTTCGATGTGTTCCGCGACGTCTTCGGTGGCGGTGGTGGTGGCATCTTCGAGCAGTTTTTCGGCGGCAGCGGAGGTGGCGGCGGAGGCCGTCGCCGCGACGGCCCACAGCGTGGCAATGATCTGCGCTACGGCATGGAGATTTCCCTCGAAGACGCCGCGCATGGCGTGGAGCGTGAGATCGAGTACGAGCGCAGCGCCTCCTGCAAGCCCTGCTCCGGTTCCGGTTCCGCCAGTGGCGGTGGTGGCAAAAAAGGCTGCCGCACCTGCGGTGGTGTTGGCCAAGTCATCAGCTCACGCGGCTTTTTCCAGATCCAGCAGACCTGCCCGGACTGCAACGGCAGCGGCGAGATGATCAGCGATCCCTGCCGCGTTTGCAGCGGCACTGGGCGCTCCAAAGAACGCACCAAGGTGCGCGTCAAGGTGCCTGCGGGCATTGAGGACGGCTCCCGCTTGCGCTCCACCGGAAATGGCGACCTCGGCGTCAAAAACGGCCCGCCAGGAGACCTTTACATCGTCATCCAGGTCAAGGCCCACGAGATCTTCGAGCGCGAGGGAGACGACCTGCACTGTGACCTGCCGCTCTCCTTTGCCATCGCTGCGCTCGGCGGTGAGATCACCGTGCCCACGATGGAGGCTAAGGCCGCCGTTAAAATCCCCGCCGGCACGCAAAACGGCACCACCTTCCGTCTGCGCGGCAAAGGCATGAAAGTTCTTGGCGAAGACCGCCATGGTGACCTCTACGTCCATGTCCAGATCGCCGTGCCGACGAAGCTCAACGGCGAGCAGCGCGAGAAACTCGACGTTTTCGCTCAGTCCCTCGGCGAGCAGTCCTCGCCGATGGAAGAAAGCTTCTTCGAGAAGGCGAAGAAATTCTTCCGCTGATCCAGCTCACTCCGCGTAGCGCAGGAAAGCCTTCCTGCGCTGCGTGAACTGCGCCAGCTCTTCGCTCCAACCCTCGATCACCTTTTTCCAAGACTCGCCCGCGCGGATCGCTTTCACGCTCTTGTCGTGGTTGAGCAGCGTGTTGACCTTCTCCAGCGCGAAGGACTTTGGATAGAGCCGCTGCAGCACGGTCGCGATAGCGAGGCCCGTTTCCACGGGCTGCAAAACATCACGATTTGTCATGGCGATGCGTACTCCGCCGCAGGCCACGCCTTGGAACACACTTGCCGTTGGTGTGAAGCGCACCGGTGTGAACCGTACACCGGGCAGACCAAGTTGGTTCAACTCATGCGCCAGCCGCAAATCGTTCACATAGGGCGCTCCCAGCACCTCAAAGGGCGAATCAGTGCCACGGCCAACACTGATGCTGAATTCGAGTAGTCCGATACCGGGATAAAGCTGCGCGGCATTCAAGGTGCGCATGTTTGGTGACGGATGGATCCATGGCAGGCCGGTTTGATCGAACAACATGCCTCGCCGCCAGCCTTCGACGGAAATCACCTTCAAATCGCAACCCTGGGCGCGTTCCGCGTTCATCATCGCCGCCAGTTCGCCCGCCGTCATGCCGTGGCGCAGCGGAATGGCATGCGTAGCCGTCTGCTTTTCCTCATCAAGCACCGCCGGACCTTCCACGGCGAGTCCGCCGATGGGATTCACACGGTCCAGGACATAAAACGCCTTCTTTGCCTTCGCCGCCGCCTCCATGCACAGCCGCAGGGTGCCGATGTAGGTGTAAAAGCGGCAGCCAATGTCCTGAATGTCAAAAACGAGCGCGTCGAGATCCGCAAGCTGTTCCGCCGAAGGGGCGCGACGCTCACCGTAGAGGCTCAGCACTGGCAAGCCGGTCTTTTTGTCCTTGGTGTCGCCAATCTTCTCCTGATCCAGCTCCCCACGGATGCCGTGCTCTGGGCTGAAGAGTTTCTTGAGCTTCACCTCGGGCGCGGCGGCCAGCAGGTCAATCGTGCTGCGCCGCTGCGCGTCGATGCCGGTCTGGTTCGTGATCAAACCGATCCGCAAGCCCTTCAACTCGGCAAACTTGCGGCGCACGAGCACGTCGATGCCGTTCAGCACCGTCGGCACCTCTTTTTCATCACGCGGCCAGGGTGGGCCGCCTGCCGTGAATCGCATTCCTTGTGCCACCGTCGTGCCGATCTCCTCATACAAGTCGCGCACGCTGCCCTGGCCGTCGGGATGCAGCCGGGAGCTCATGAAAATGACCAAGGTCTTGGTCTGCGGCTCGATCCACAGGCTCGTGCCGGTGAAACCTGTGTGACCGAACGATCCAAGCGGAAACCGCTTCCCACGCGGCCGGCTGAAGGCCGAATCGATGTCCCAGCCGAGTCCGCGCCGCTCAAACACCGTCGCGATGGTGTGCGGTGTTGTCATGAGCCTCACCGTTTCTGCTTTCAGCACGCCAGCGCCGTTGTTCAGGATCATCCGCGCATACTTCGCGAGATCGCCCGCCGTCGTGAACAAACCTGCGTGCCCCGTGACGCCGCCCATCTTGCGCGAGGTCGGATCATGCACCACGCCGCGCAGCATCACGCCGTCTTGATCCTTCTCCGTCGGCGCGATCCGCGGCTTCCAGTCTTCCGGCGGCAAAAAACGCGTGGAATCCATCTTCAGCGGCCCAAACACGTTCTTCGCCGCGAACTCGTTCAAAGCCGACCCACTCACGCGCCGCACGATTTCGCCGAGCAGAATGA
>Ga0315905_10006483_pt1 | contig 11901 bp, 3 predicted proteins | sample LakEriMetagenome_5_FD_203522 | JGI IMG/M metagenome (GOLD analysis project Ga0315905, IMG submission 203522) | Freshwater fungal communities from buoy surface, Lake Erie, Ohio, United States - Buoy 4 MA121 | ecosystem: Environmental > Aquatic > Freshwater > Lake | place: USA: Lake Erie, Ohio...
GCCACGTGTTTTGGTAGCGGCGCCCCGCGGCGGCGGCGGCGGCGGCGGCGGCGGACGGCGACGACGACGACGCCGCCGCCGCGGATGCGAGCCCGCCCGCCCCGCCGTACTCCATGCGCGTCTTGACGAGGGTGACGGGAGACATGACGGCGGCGCTCAGGGCGCGCGCGAGGCCGCCGACCGCCGCCGCCTGCCAGACGCCCAGGCGCGGCGGCGGCTGGTCGCATTTTTGCTCGCTCGAGCTGCCGCTGCCGTCGCCGTGCTTTCTTGTCCCCTGCCCGCCGCGCCGTCCGGCCGCGCCCTGCGTTTTCTCCTCCTCCTCCACCGCCGCGGCCGCACTAGCAGCGTGCGACAGCGCCGCGGCCTTGAGGCGCTCGAGCGCGACAAAGTTGAGCGCGGCGCCGAGCGACAGCCGCACGACCGTGGGGCCCGTTCCGCGCCACAGGCCCCGCACGCCCTCGACCGCGACGATGCCACGCAGGGCGGCCGCGGCGGAGCGCGGGGCGGCGCCCAAGGCGGCCTCGGCCTGCAGGCGCGTGCGCAGGACGTCGAGGGGCTGCACGCACGCGCTGATGAGCGCGCCCGAGGCGCCGCCGGCGAGGGCCGACGCGAGCGCCGGGGGCGGTTTTTTCGTTGCAGGGGCGGAGGCGGTGGCGGTGGACGACATGTTGGTGGTCACCTTTGGGGGTCGGCGCGCTGCCTGCTGCTGCTGATGTTTCTCGTCGACACTGGCCCGCTGGCGCCGGCGGGATGCGGGCACAAAGCCGCTCTCGGCCGCGGCGCTCGAGGCGGCGTCGTGCCGCTGCCAGCGGCGGCGGCGCGGCCGCTCGTGCTGCTGCTCCGGCTGCCGACGAGACGCGGTCGCTACTGCTGCTGGTGGCGCGGCGGCAAACCCGCTGTCCTGGACGCCGTGCGCCATGCCGCCATCGGGGTGCTGAGATGAATGGAAAGGCGGAGGCTTGTGCCGGGGGGGCGCGCGATTGGCCACGGGGCAAAGAGTTTGTGTGTGGGTGAGGGCGTGTGAATGTGCGTCCGCGCGCGCCTCCTGAATGAGCTGTCGATAGGCGTCGTCGGTGTTTGAGCGGTGTCGGAACGGACTAGAAGAGGCCGAGTACGCATCGAAACGCAGGAGGGCGCGAGCGCTCTTTCAGCAGCGGCAAGGGCGAGGCGCCGGTGCCGCCACGTCGGCGGCCGGCGGCGCGAGCGAACGCCAAGACCTGCCTTTGGTTCGCCGCCCCCAGCGTCCGCAGCGTCCCGATTCACACGACCTACCGCATCGATCGATCAATCTACTAGCCAAGCTCATGCCTCCTATCGACACGTGAAGCACACAGGCACGCGCGCGCACGCAGCAGCAGCGCAAAGCGAAAGGTCGTGCCTTTGAGCGTCGCCGCAGCGCGCGCGCGCGCGGGCACGAGATGATGGCCGCCGCCCGCGCGCCGCCGCCGACGCGTCGGCAAGGACCGCGCGCGGCCGCAGCCGCAACATCACCACAACCGGCGGCGAGGCAGACCCTTTCTTGCCACCACCACCACCACCACCACCGGCGGCGGCGAGCCGTCGCCCCCGCCGCCGCCGCCGCCGCCGCCGCCGCCGCCGCCCCGCCACCACCAGCCTCCCTCGCCCTGTCGCCCGCGCCCATCGTGCCCACGCGCGGCGCCACGGCCGACCCGGCCCTGCGCCCGCCCCTGCTCGTCGGCCGCCGCCTCCCCGTGCACCCGCTCGACGCCGCCGCGGCCGCCCTCGCGGCCCTGGGCAACCGCGCGCTCGCGCTGCCGCTGGCGACGGCCGTCGACCGGCACGCGCCGTGGGCGGCGCTGCTCTGCGCCTCGGCCGCCCTGCTCGCGGCGCTCGGCGTGTCGCTGCCGTCGGTCGCGTCGGCCGCCCTGTCGCTCGACCTGAGCGCCGCGGTGCCCGCGTGGGCGCGCCGGGCCGTCGCGCTGGCCTCCGGCACGGGCGGGGCGCTCGAGCTGCCGGCGCTGGGCGCGGCGGCCGCCGCGCTCGCGCCGCCGCTGGCGGGCTGGGCCGCGGCGCGCTGCTGGTGGCTCGGCTCGGCCGACGCGTGCTTTGCGCTGCTGCCGCCGCCCGCCGAGGGGGCGCCGGGGGCGGGCGGGGCGCGCCTCCTGATGGCCTGGGCGCTGTCGGCCGCGCGGTTTGTGCTGCTGGCGCGCGCGGCGGACGCCTGCGGCGCGCTGCTGGCCGGCGGGGGCGGGGGGGTTGCGGCCGCCGGGGGCCCCTTTGCCGCGGCGGCGGCCGCGGGGCTGCTGCTCGCAGCGCTGGCGCTGGCGCCCCCGGTGGCTGCGGCGCTGGGGGTGGTCCTTGGCGGCGCCGGCAAAAGCAGCAGCAGCAGCAGCAGCAACAACCACAACCGCGCCCCAGCGGCCGCCGTCCTCTGCCTCGAGCTCTCGTGGCTCGCCCTCCGGTGCGCGCAGGCCGCGTCGGCGCCCGCCGCCCCGCCCCTCGCCCTCTCCGCCGCCCTCGGCGCCGCCCTCGCCGCCGCCCTGTGGCTCGCCCACTCGGCCTCCGTGCGGCCCCGCGTCGACGCCGCGCGCGCCGGTCCCGGCGACGCCGTGCGCGCGCACGTGACGGCGCGGCTGGCGTGGGACGGCTTTGGCTCGGGCGCGGCCTTTGACGGCACGGGGCGCAGGGGCTTGGGCGCCGACCTCGATGACCCGGACCGGCCGGGCGTGCCGATCGTCGTGCAGCTCGGCGGCGAGGCGGCGCCAGAGGCGGCGGCGGCAGCGGCGGCAGCGGCAGCAGCGGCAGCGGCGGCAGCGGCAGCATCCTCCCCGCCGCCCTCGTTGGCGGGCGGGGGCCGCGTGCTGCTGCTGGACGACGAGGCGTCGCGCCTGGCGGCGGGCGCGCCGCCGGCCACGCCCGCCGGGCGCCTCGCGCCCTTTGGCCCGGCGCTCGCGCGCGCCTTGAGCGGCGCGCTGCCGGGCGAGCGCATCGTCGTGCGCGCGCGCGTCGCGGGCCCGGGAGACGAGGAATGGGGGCGAGGGGCGCAGGGCGGATTTGCCGGCGTTGCCACCACCACGCCGCCGCCGCAGTCCTCCTCCTCAGCCAACGGCGAGAAAGACCCGGCGGCCGCGCCCGTGCCCTACTTCCACCCGGGCCTCGAGGCGCTCCTGACCATGACCGAGGCGCGCCTGCTCGTCTACGGCCGCGACCTCGGGCGCGAGGACCCGGACCTCGAGCCGGGCGACGGCCTGCTCCTGCCCGTCGGCGGCGACGGCTCGGGGCCCCGCGGAGCTTTCCAGGGGCTGGACGGCGAGATCGGCGCGACGGGCCGCGTTCCCGGCGTCGTGCTCGAGGTCGGGCGCGCGGGCGTGCGCGCGAGCGGCAACGCGGTGCTGGCCGGGCGCAACGTGGAGCTCGAGGTCCGCGTCGAGACGGTGCTGCGCGGCGCCGAGCGGCGGCCGACGCTGCTGGTGTAATTTTGTCGTCTCTCGTTTGCAGCGTGGTTTGTTGATCTCTCGGCCCCTCAGTGCTCGTCGATGTCCTCCACCACGACCGGCGCCGGAGCCGCGGCGCCGGCCCAGCCCCCTCCAGTGCCGCCGCCGCCGCCGCGGGCGCCAAGCCCGCGCGACGGCGGGCCACCACCGATGCCGGCGTCGGCGGCGACGCGCTCGGCGGCCGCGTCGGCCGCCGCGCGCGCCGCGGGGCGCAGCTCGCCGCCGTCCGTCAGGAGCACGTCGCGCACGGCGGCCGCCACGTCGACGCGCGCGCCCACGCGCGCGGACAGGTGCGCCGCGAGCGCGGCCGCCGCCGCCGCCACGACGGGCGAGGGCGCCACGCCGCCGCCGCCGCCGCCGCCCCCGGCCGACGCCAGCCGGCGCCGCAGCTCGCGCGCCATGGCGGCGCTCGAGGGGCGGGAGGAGGACGATGGCGGGGGGACCGCGAGCGCCCGCGCGGCGGCGTCGGCGGCGGCCGCGGCGCCTTCGGCGGCCCCGGCCCCTTGCAGCAGCAGCACCGGCGCCTGCTGCTGCTGCTGCTGCTGCTGCTGCTGCGGGTGCTCCTCCTCCTCCCCCCCGCCCTGCAGCTCCCCCAACAGGCGCCGCCGCCGCTCGAGCAGCAGGTAGCGCCCGAGCACGTTGCCCGCGATGGCGCGGCCGAGGCCGGACGCCAGCATGCGGCGCGCGCGGCGCTCGGCCAGGCGCGCGCGCCACGCCATGCCGCCGCCCCTCGAGGGGTCCGGGCGGCGGGCGCCGGCGGCGGCGGCCGCGCGCTGGGCCGAGCGCCCGGGCGGGCCGCCCGCCGCGTGCAGGCCGCGCAGGAAAAAGGCGCCGAGCGCCTCGCGCGAGACGGCGAGCGCGCCGGCGCGCGCGTCCGCGGCCGAGCGCGGGCGCGGGGCGTGCGGGGGTGGGGTGGTCGCGCCGGGCGGCGGCGCGGCGGCGGCGGCGGCGGCGTCGCCGTAGGGCAGCGCGCCCGCGGCGACCAGCTGCTCGAGGCGCTGCTGGCCCTGGCGCGCGGCGCGGTCGCTGTTGCCGTCGCCGTCGGCGTCAGGACGCAGCAGCTGCTGCCCGGGCAGGGACTGGCGGCGGCGGCGCCCACGGAGCCGGCGGTCGGCGGCCCCCTCGTCCGCCTCATCTGCCGCGTCCGCGCCCAGCGCCAGCGCCAGCGCGCCCTCGTCGTCGTCACCGCCGCCGCCGCGCAGCAACAGCCCCGCGGCGGCCGCGCGCTCCTCGTCGCCGGGCGGCTGGCGCTCCCCGGCGGCCTCGCGCGCACGCCAAAACTCGCGCGCGTACGAGGCGCTCAGGTCGCGCAGGCCGCCGCCGGAGGCGCCGGGCACGTCGCCGTGAGGACTGTCGCTCGCGGTCATCCGGGCGATGGCGTCGGCGAGGCGCGGGTCGCCGCCCTCGCCGCCGCCGGACGACGCAGGGGCGGCCGCCTCGGCTGCCGCCGCCGCGTGCTCGCGCGCAAAGCCCTGCAGCAGCGGGCCCGCGGCCGCGCCGACGAGCGCCACGCGCACGAGCCGCCCGGACAGCATGTCGCCCGCGGGCACCGCCTCGCACGCGAGGGCCGCGCGCGCGGGCGCCTCGCACGCCTCGGCGACGACCTCGGCCGCGAACGAGCCGTCGCCAAGGGCGCGCGCCGCCTGCGGCGGCAGCACCAGCCGGACGTTGGGCAGGCGCTGGTCCAGCACGGCCGCGACCTGGGCGTCCATGCGGCCCTGGCGCACCTCGTTGAGGATCGCGCGCATCCACTGGTCGCTCTCGGACGCGGGGGGTGCGGCTGGCGGGGTGGGGGCGGCGGCGGCGGCGGCGGCGGCGGCGGGCGGGGCCTCGGCCGCTGCCGGCTTGTCCTGCTGCTTCTGCCCCACCGCCTCGTCCTCCTCCTCCTCCTCCTCCTCCTCCTCCTCGCCCACCTCGGTGCGGCGGCGCGTGCGGCGCGGGGCAGTGCCGCCGCCGCCACCGTCGCCGCCGCTCGAGGCCGCGCGGCCCTCCGGAGCGGCGGCGGCGGCGGCGGCGGCGGCAACGGTCGCGGCGGCTTGAGCGGCGCGCCGCGGCGCGCGCCCCCGCTTCCTGCGATTGCCGCTGGGGCCGCCGCCGCCGTCGTCGTCGTCGTCGTCGACCGTGCGGCGCTCGGGCTCCTCGGCTGCGGCAGCAGCTGCGCCGCTCGAGCGACCGCGCCGCTGCGGCAGCGTCGGAGCCGGCGGCGCCTTGCCGCCGCCACCGCCGCCGCCACCGCTCGCGGTGCTGCCTCCCGTGCTGCGGCGGCCGCGGCGCAAGAGCGGGGGCGCGGCCGCGGCGGTGGGCTCGAGCACGCCCTCGAGCACGCCGCAGTAGGACGGCATGCCGCTGGCGCTGATGCGGGGGACGGACTTGCGGCGGGAGGAGCCCCGGCGGGGCCCCCGCTTCGGGCTGATGAGCGGCGGGTCGGGGTTGTTGGCGGCGGCGGCCGCGGGGCCGGCGGCGGGGGCCGGCGGCGGCGGCGCGGCGTCGGCCGGCAGCTGCAATGGCGGCGGCTGCGGCGCCTTCTTGGCGGCGGGCGCGGGCGCGAGGGCTGCGGCTGCGGCAGCGGCGGCCGCGGCGGCGGCCGCTGCTGCAGCCGACGCGGCCCGGCGAGCGCCAGCAGCGGCCGCGGCCCCCGTGCGCGGCGACGGCTCGGGAGCGGCTGCGGCGGGCCCCTCCACGGCGCCGGGCCGCCGCTGCTGCCGCTGCCGCTGCTGCTGCTGCTGCTGATGGGGCCGCTCGTCCGCCGACTGGGTCGCCTCGTCGTCGTCGTCGTCGTCGTCCTCCGCCTCGTCGTCACCATCGTCCGCCTCCGCCTCCTCCTCCTCTTCCTCCCAGTCCCTGCCGCGGCGCTGGGCGGCCGCGGCGGCGCCGCGGCCGCGGGGCTGCGTGGGCGAGGAGGCCCCGCCGGCGGCCGCGGCGGCGGCAGCGGCGGCGGCAGCAGCAGCGGCGGCCGCAACGCCCGCCGCCGCGGCGCTGCGGGGTCGCCCGCCGGCCTTGGCCCGCTGCGCGAGTGCGGCCATGGCAGCCTGGGCCGCGGCGGCCTGGCGGCTGGCCTGGTGCGCGGTGCGGGGCCGGGCGCCCGCGCCCCCGCCATCGCTCTCGGTGCGCTCCTCGTCGTCGGCGGCGGCGTCGGCGGGGCCGCCGGCGGCCGCCGCCGCCGCGCCGGTGGGGCCGTCAATGGCGGCGGCGGCGGCGGCGGCCGGCCTTCCCGCCCGCCGCGGGGACAGGGCGGGCGGCGGCGCGTCGCGCAGCAGCATGGCCGCGGCCGCGCGCTCCTTGGGGCCCAAAGGGGGCGGAGGGGGGCGCAAAAGAGGCGGCTGCGCTGCAGGGGCGGCCGGCGCGGCAGCAGCAGCAGCAGCGGGGGCGCCGGCGGCGGCAGCGGCAGTGGCGGGGGCAGCCTCGCCACCGCCGTCGTCGTCGTCAGCGCCTGTGGGCGCCGTCGCCGCTTCCTCCGCCGCCTCTTCCTCGCCCGGGGGCGGCGCGGCGCTCTGCGGGCCCGCGTCGTTGTCCTCCTCGGACGCGCCCGGGGCGGCGGCGGCGGCGGCGGCGGCCGTCGCGGCGTCGTTGGCGCCCTTGCCCGAGCGCGGGTGCTTGCCCGACGCGGCCGACTTGGCCGCCTGCTGCTGCTGCTGCTGCTGCTGTTGCCGCCTCTCGGGGCCGGCAGGGGCCCCTGGCTCGCCGTCGCCGTCGCCGCCATCCACCTCTTCCTCCTGCTCCACCCGCCGCCGCCGCTGCTCGCCGGACGCCTCCTGCTGCTGCTGCTGCTGCTGCTGCTGCTGCTGCTGCTGCTGCCGGCGCTGCTGCTGCTGCGCCGCCGACGACGGCGGCAGCGGCGGCAGCGGCGCGGGCGCCATCAGCCCCCCACCGTGCTGCCGGCTGCCGCCCTCGGTCTCGGACCCCCGCCGCGCCTGATGCCCGGCGCTGCGCGGCGTCCCCGCGGCCGCCGCCGCGCGCGCGGCGTGCGCCGCGGCGAGCAGCGGCGTCGCGTCGTGAGCCGTGCCGCCCGCCCGCGGCGTCTGGCCGCCGACGCCCAGCAGCGGCGTCGGGGCGCCGCTCTGGAGGGCGAGCACCTCCGGGTCGAGCATCTGCAGCGCCTCGGCGGCGGCCGCGGCGGCGGCGGCGGCCGTGGGCAACTGCTGCGGTGGCGGCGGCGGCGGCGGGGGAGGAGGAGGAGGGGCCGGCGGCGAGGGCCGCGGCGGCTCGTGCTGGTGCTGTTGTTGTTGTTGCTGCTGCTGCTGCTGCTGCTGCTGCTGCTGCTGCCGCTGCAACCGCTGCTGCTCCACCTGCTCCTGCAGCTGCAGCAGCTGGAGCTGCTGCTGCGGTGGCGGCTCCTGCTGGTACGCGCCGGCGGCCATGCTCGGCGGCGGCGGCGGCGCCAGCATCATCATCGGCTGCTGCGGCTGAAGCATCGGCGGCCCCGCCGGCTGCAGCCCGCCCGGGAGCGTCACCATCTGCGCCCCGGGGGGCAGGTTGGCGGCGCTGGCGCCCGGGGGCAGGGTCAGCAGCTGCACGGGCATCACGGCGACGGTGCCGTCCGCCTGCTGCACCTGCATGTAGACGATCTGGCCGCCGCCGCCGGTCACGCCGCCGGGCGCGGCCGCGCCGCCCGCCAACAGGAGCTGCTGCTGCTGCTGCTGCTGCTGTTGGAGCTCGTAGTGCTGCTGCTGCTGCTGCTGCTGCTGTTGCTGCTGCTGCTGGAGCTGGTACTGCTGCTGCTGCTGCTGCTGCTGGTGGTAAACGTCGGGCTGCTGCTGCTGCTGCTGCTGCTGCTGCTGTCGCCGCTCCTCGCCGCCGCCCCCGCCGCCGCTGCCGCCGTCCTCCTCCTCCAACTCCCCCCCCTCCCCGCCACCCCCCTCCTCGTCCCACGCGATGCGCCCGCGCACCTCGGCCCACACCTCGGGCCACGTCAGCTCGGCCGCGCGCGGCCCCGCCGCCGCCACGGCCGCCGACAGCGCCCCCAGGTAGCCCCGCACGCGCCGCCCGACGTGCGGCTCGCTCCACCCGGGGGCGCGCGCCATGCGCCGCTCGTCGTCCGGGCTCGGGAGCAGCCACATGGCGGCCGGGGCGTTGCGCGGGGGGGGGAAGCCGCTGCGCGGGCGGTGCGCGTAGACCTGGGCGGACCAGTTGCGGTAGCGCTCGGCCTGCCGGGCGCGCGCGAGGACGAGCAGCCGCAGCACGCCGGCAAACTCGGCCGGGTTGCACTCCTCGAGCGGCTTGGCGTAGCCGTCGAGCTCGAAGCCGTGGAACTTGATGCGCGCGGCGAACTGGGCCGTGCGCGGGCAGTAGCCCAGGTTGGCCGCGCCCTCGGCGAAGAACGGCATGTCGCCCATGTCGCCGCCCCAGCGCGACGTCAGGGCGGCGGGCAGGTCTCGGGCGGTGCCGCCGCCGTTTTCGCCGTCGCCGCCGCCGCCGTCGGGGTCGTTCGGGTCGCCTCCGTCGCGCACGACGATGGGCACGTCCGGTACGGCCTGGTTTGTGAGGACCTTCCAGATCTGTTTTGGTTGGTTGTGGGTTGGTTGGGGCGGGGGGGAGGATTGAGGGGTGGGGGGGTGGGGTGGGGGGGGGGGGGGGGCGCGGGCGTTGGTGCGCGCCGCATCTGCCGTTGGCGCGGGGCGCTGGGCTTGGGGCAAGGCTCGCGAGGCCGCCCGCGCGCTCGTCGATGTGGCGCGCCGAGCTCCGCGTGTGCTGCAGCTCACCTGGTCGGTCATGCTGCCCCCCTCTCCCGAGAGCCCCTCGTCCTCCATGGCGCTCGTCCGGCGCGCACGGGCCCCGAACGCCCCCTCGCTCAAGGGCCTGGGCTCCGGCGGGTCAGGTCTCTCTCGGTATCTCCGCGGCCGCGGGTTGCGTTATTCGCGCGTGAGCTCGCGCGCGCGCGCGCGTCAATGCTGAAGGATGAAGAAGAAGGGGGACGGCGCTGAGGCCTTGCGCGTGCGTGTGCGCGCCCGTGCGCGTGCTGTCTACGAAGAGAGGACGAGCGTCGCGACGACAAGGCGGGAGGCGGCGTCGGCGTCGGCGTCGGGGGCGTCGGCGTCGGGGGCGTCGGCGTCCTCTTCTTCCCGAGCCATCCATCCCCTCTCTCGGCCGTCCAATCCAATCTCACGCACACACGCGAGACTCGCGTTTGCAAATTACCCCCTGCACCACGGCGGGGAGCCGCGCGTCCGAAGGGTTCGCCCTCGATGTCGTCCCGCGAGCACAAACGTTCCATTCTTCCGGGTGGAAACCGACACAGCGCCCGCCCGTAGGAAGAGCGCTCTCTCGCTTTGAGGCGGCGAGCAATGCCGAGCGCCATGGACGGCGGCGTGTCGGCGGAGGAGGACCTCATGTTTGAGCTGCCGGTGACGGTGCGTCCGGCTGTGGCGGGCGGGGGCAGCGCACCAGTCGGGCCTCGTCGACATGCCTTGCTCGCCTCGGGCCACGCCGAATGCCCACGAGCGCCCATCGCGGGCCCCGGTACGAGCCGGGGATGCCGTGACGTGCGCGCGCAGGGCCGCGGCGCGGGCTGGTGGCGCGTAGCCTCTTCTGCCGTGACGCACAGAGAGAGAGAGAGAGAGAGAGAGACTCAGCGCCGCCGCCGCCGCCCGCTCGCGCGCGCGCGCGCACGCGCCGCCGCGCTCGGGCGTTCGCGCTCCGCCACGCGAGCGCTCACCAACCGCCCGCACCAACCCCCCCAAACAAACAAACATGCAACGCAAACAAAACACAGCTCTGGCGCCTCGCCCTCGGCGACATCGCGTACGACTTTGGCTTCGACGCGCGCCCCCACGCCTTCAGCAACAGCAACAACGGCCCCTCGGGCGCCTCTGCATCAATCGCCGCCGCGCTCGCGCTGCGCGACGTGCCCGCGGCCGACGCCGCGCGCTGGGGCGACCCGCTCGACATGGCCTTCTTCGTCGAGGGGGCGCTCAACGTGGGGCTCGACCCGGACGCCAAGGTGTGGCGCGTGCGCGTCAAGTACCGCGGCTTCGAGTACGACGGCTACACGGCGACGACCACCGCGCTGACGAGCGCGGCGGCCGTCACGGGCTCGGCCTACAGCGTCGGCCTGCCCGTGGCGGCCGCGGCCGTGCGGCTCGTCGAGGTCGTGCGCCGCGAGCGCCCGGACCTGCTGCGCGCGTGGCAGGCCGCGGCGCGCGCCTTCCGGCCCGCGGCAGCCTTGCCGGGAGAATCGAAGGCGCCGGCGCGGTGGCCCGCGGCCGAGGTGGCGGCGCGGCGCAAGCGCGCGCGCGAGGCGGCGGGCGGCGGCGGCGGCGTGCTTTGGCTCCTACCCGAGGCTGCGGGGCCGCGGCGCGGCGGCGCAGAGGCGCGAGGCGTCCCGAGCGTCCCTTTGGCGGCCCTGCGCACCTGGCGCGGCTGGTCCGAGGCCCTCACCCCGCGCGCGGCCGCCTACCTGCTGCAGCTGCGCCGGCAGGCCGACGGCGGCGCGACGGGCGGGCGGCCGGCGCGCTACGACGTCCTGTGGCGCGCGATGACGTCGGCCCTGCGCTGGGACGACGCGGCCGACTCGGAGACGCGCCCGGCCGTGATGCCCTACAGGCAGCGGCGGCCGCCGCCGCCGCTGCTGCCGCCGCCCAGCCCCCCGCCCGGGCGGGAGGATGGCGGCGACAACCGGCCGGCGGCAGCGGCAGCAACAGCAGCAGGCGGGCGGCCGCGTGCGTCGGGCGGCGGCCGGGCGCACGAGGGCGCCAACGGCGACCACACCGCCCGGCGACCCAACGGCGACCACCCGGCCGGCAGCAGCGGCGGGCACCGGCGACGCACCGCTGGCGGCGGCGGCGGCAGCTCGGCCGGCGGCAAGCCCGCTGCGGCGGCGGCGGCGGCGGCGGCGCGGGGCCGGGCCGACAACGTCTCGGCCGGCGGCGCGACCGTCGCGACCGCCACCACGGCCAGCTACCCGCTGGTAGGCGCTTCGGACGGCGACGCGTCGCGCCCGCCCAAGAAGCGCCGCGAGCCGTACCTCCAGCACGAGCAGCAGCTGCTGCAGCAGCGGCAGCGGCGGGAGGAGGAGGACGAGCGCGGGCAGGCGGCGGCGGCAGCAGCGGCAGCAGAAGCAGGAGCAAGAGGAGCAGCTACAGCAGCAGCAGGGCACCACGACCGGGCCGCCGACCCCCGCAGCGGCGGCGCCGAGGCCGCCTTGTCGGCCCACGACGACGGGCAACAGGCGGCGGAGGAGGACGAGGAGGAGGAGGCGGTCGGGCCCGCCGACGACGACCGCCCCGCGGGCCCGGCCGGCCGCGCGCCGCGCCGCGCCTCGGCCATCCGCGCCGCCGAGCGCTCGCGCGTCTTTGCCGCGCGGCTGCGGCAGGGGGACGACGGCGGCCGCGCGGACGACTCCGAGGAGGCCGAGCGGCTCGGGCGCCGGCGCCGCGCGCGCGAGGCCGGCGGCCGCGCGCCCAGCGACATGGCGAGCGGAGGAGACGGGGCCAGCCCGGGCGACGGGCGC
>Ga0315905_10006484_pt1 | contig 11901 bp, 11 predicted proteins | sample LakEriMetagenome_5_FD_203522 | JGI IMG/M metagenome (GOLD analysis project Ga0315905, IMG submission 203522) | Freshwater fungal communities from buoy surface, Lake Erie, Ohio, United States - Buoy 4 MA121 | ecosystem: Environmental > Aquatic > Freshwater > Lake | place: USA: Lake Erie, Ohio...
CTTGAGTTATTTCTAATTTACTTCTATAAACAAGATATGCTAACAAAAATATCGCAGTTACAGTTAATAGTAAACCTATTGGTACTACAATATTATAATAATCGTTAGGAATCCATTGATAGAGATTAGGGACATTTTTAGCCAATTCTTTATATTTATGAGATTGTTCAAAATATACTAAGAGTAATTCTTTTATTGGTCTACCAGCAATCCAAGCGGGTAACATTGCTGTTATATATACTAAAGGAATTATTGGTAAATAAAACCAAAATATTCTTTTTTTAATCAATAAAATTAATAATAAAGGTGCTAAAAACATCGCTTGTAATTTAAAGGAAAGTGCCACACCAAAACTTATTAATGCGGGAATTTGTTTGTGAATAGATAAAAAGTAAATACAGGCAATTAATCCAGTGGTGTAGATAACATCACACTGTCCCCAAAGAGAACTATTATAAATTACGGTGGGACTTAATATAACGGCTAAAAATGCCCAATTTGCCATTCTACCTACAGGATATTTTAATTTGACAATTTTATATGTGAAAAATGCACAAATAAAGTCAACAGTCATGGCAAAAAGTTTAATTGCTAATATTTTAGGTAGTCCTGAAAGCAGGGTAGAAGCAATCACAAGCCAGTAAAGATAGGATGGTGTATAATCGGCAAAACCATATTTTAAGGCACTAAATCCGCCATGAGAGGCGATAAAATCATACCAAGGATCTAAAAAATATTTATAATCTACAGATTTATTAGGAACACAAATTAATCTGACTACCACAGCGAATAAAATGCCCATAAACCAATATTTTGGCATCTGTAATTGTCTAAAATTCAGTAAATTATTAAACCTATTTGAAATTAGCGCTAATAATGTTTCAATCGTTTTTTTCATCATAAACATGATAATTAATTATTCCTGATATCCTAGACTAAAAAACATAGCTTTCTAAGCAAAAATATGCAACTAATCCAAAAGCAATATTACACTCCAGAGGAATATCTGGAATTAGAAGCAACTGCTGACTACAAAAGCGAATACATTGACGGACAAATCATTGCTATGGCTGGTCTATCTATAAATCATAACCGCATCTCTCTGAATTTAAGCTCTGGACTGAATTTTGCCTTCAAAAATCAAAATTACGAAGTTTTCATGGGTGATATGCGTCTATGGATACCTCAAAAGCTAATATACATTTATCCAGATGTGATCATTATTGCAGATCAGCCGGAATTTTTCAACAATCGGACAGATACAATTACAAACCCCCAGGTAATTATGGAAGTTTTGTCTAAATCTACTAAAAGTTACGACAAAGAAGATAAATTTGCCGCTTACAGAACAATTCCCACTTTTCAAGAATACCTATTAATTGATCAAAACCGTATTCATGTAGAACAATTTTCTAAAATTGGGAAAAAAAGATGGAATTTTTGTGAATATGATGCAGAAGATGAAAATATATCTCTGACAACAATACCTTTCACAATTTCTTGGCAGGATATATATAATAAAGTCAAATTTGAAATTGCAGAACCTGAAACAAAAAACAATAGTTAAAACCTCCTCAACCAACCCAAATTTCCTGGGCAAAACCCACTGCTAATTTACTTAACAAAGTGATAAATATACCCATCAATAAATAAGCTTGACGGGGATAGCGAGACAAACACACACCTATAGCTGCGCTCAGAGGTACAATACCATAAGCAAGACGACTTAAAGAAATTGTCCCACCAGAAGCTAAAAGTAAACCAATACCACAAAAACCATAAACTGCCATAATGGGAGTTAGTTGTTGACGGAAATACCATAAGAGGTAGCTACTACCTAATATCATAGATAGATTGAGCAAATTATTTATTAATCCTTGGTCTGCAATTATTAATAATAATATGACTATGACATAAGCAGCACGGAATATCTGGGGATGGAAATATTTACGCCAATAGAATAAACAAGAAGAACTAATGACAATTAAACTAAAAAACAGCGGATACCAAAAGTCTTTAACTCCACCTTCATCATTTTCCACCCAACCAAAATACCAATTGTTGCCAAAAGGAATTTGCATAAACATATTTAACCAACCTTCCCAATCAAAACCAAAGGAAGGCCGCCACCCTTTTTGTGCGGCAATGAAGGCTAAAAAATTATCAAAATTTAGCCCACAATACACACTGAATACTAATAAACCTGTAGCGGATAATAAACCTGCTATATAGGCAATTGGTGGTTTATTTTGTCGCCAAGCTGTGATTAAAAATGCGGGGATTAATACCATGCCTGTGGGGCGTGTTGCTGTTGCCATTGCTCCACAAATTGCCGTCCAAATATATTGTTTTTGATCAAAGGAACGTAAAGCTATTGTACTCAATAACAAATATAAACCTTCTGTGTAAATTACTCCTGTAAATAAAGACATGGGACAACAAGTTATGAAAGCAATTGTCCAATGGGCTGCACTGATGCCACATTGTTTTTTTACCCAAGAATATAAACAATAAACTGTACCTAAAAATGCTAAATTATTGATGATTAATCCAGCTATTTCAAAGGAAAAACCCAATTTCATGAAGATAAATATGCTGACAGGAAACAGGGGAAAAAATGCTAAATTATGTTGTTTACCATCATCAACAAATTCATAGCCTTCAGTAACGATCGCCCGATAATGTACAGTATCCCAAACATTAAAAATCTCCCAGCCAAAATGGGGCGTAATTCCATCTGGTAATGGGGGGAGATTGGGAGCAATCAGCAACATAGAAATCCCCACCCATAGACGACTTAAAAACCACATAGAAGCGGGAAATAAGAAATCCTCCGTCCAAATAAATTTAGCGATGCTGGTAGCGATTATAGGCAAGCTACGGGCAGCGTCTCGAAGAGAAGCGATCGCTATTTGTGCTTTAACCATAGGCTTTTGTTTTTCCTGGTTTGATGTTACTTTTAAGTAATGTTAAGCATTAATGGCGAAAATAGCAAAGGTTGTGGTAGAGATTTATTAATGTAGTATTCATACCAATTTCATCTAAAACTGCACGGAATCATAAAATTCATTCATGTATCAGAGTTTATCTGCGTTTATCTGCGTTTATCTGCGTTCAATTATGATTGAGACCGTATCATGTAGATTTATCTGAATTTACCTACAATTTGCAATTGGTCAGTAAGTCTGATGATTGTAAAAATTCCCCTGATCAACGAGTCCCAAGGCATTTATAGTTAAAATTATCTATTAATTCTTAAAAAATTGTGAAAGCCATTACCCTACTTGGTTCTACTGGTTCAATTGGTACTCAAACCCTAGATATCGTCTGTGAACACCCAGATAAGTTCCGCATTGTTGGATTAGCTGCTGGCAGAAATGTGGAGTTATTTGCGGCGCAAATTCGTCAATTTCGCCCGGAAATCGCCGCCATTTCCGCTGCTGATAAATTACCAGAACTCAAAGAAGCCATTAAAGATTTAAATCCCCAACCCATTTTACTGGCTGGAGAGCAGGGAGTGATAGAAGTTGCTCGTTATGGCGATTCTCAAACCGTTGTTACTGGTATTGTTGGTTGTGCGGGTTTATTACCGACTATCGCCGCCATTGAAGCTGGTAAAGATATTGCTTTAGCCAATAAAGAAACTCTGATTGCTGGCGCTCCCGTAGTTTTACCCTTAGTGGAAAAACACCAGGTGAAATTATTACCAGCAGATTCCGAACATTCCGCCATTTTCCAATGTCTCCAAGGTGTTCCCAAAGATGGGTTACGGAAGATATTACTTACCGCTTCCGGTGGTGCTTTCCGAGATTGGCCTGTAGAAAAATTAGCAACGGTAAAAGTTGCGGATGCTCTTAAACATCCTAATTGGTCAATGGGAAGAAAAATCACCGTAGATTCTGCAACCTTGATGAATAAGGGTCTAGAAGTCATTGAAGCTCATTATTTATTTGGGGTAGATTATAACAACATCGAAATTGTCATTCATCCCCAAAGTATTATTCACTCATTAATAGAATTACAAGATACCTCAGTTTTAGCCCAACTGGGTTGGCCAGATATGCGTTTACCTTTGCTTTATGCTTTATCTTGGCCAGAGCGAATTTACACTAATTGGGAAAGATTGAATCTAGTCAAATCTGGTGATTTAACTTTCCGTGAACCAGATCATCAAAAATATCCCTGTATGCGTTTAGCTTATGCTGCTGGTAGGGCTGGTGGTTCTATGCCCGCTGTATTAAATGCAGCAAATGAACAAGTTGTAGCGTTATTTTTGGATGAGAAAATTCAATTTTTAGATATTCCTAAATGTATCGAATTTGTGTGCGATCGCCATCAACATGATAACCAACAAAATCCCACTTTAGATGACATTTTAAACGCAGATCAGTGGGCTAGAAAAGAAGTTTTTGCAGCCATGGAAAAAGTAGCAACACGACCACAGATAATCTCGGTAGGTTAAATGTTTAAAACCCCCGGTTTCTCATCGGGGGATGTTAGTAAATAACTGAATTTCTTCTTTAATAATTGCTAATTCCTAGCTAAAAATCTGAAGTTTAGCTTCATCAAATACAACACCTCGACGGGCAAAATATTTATGAATATTGATTTGCACAAATAAATCTTTGAGTTCTTCCGCAATTTCAATTGGCGGATTTCCTGATAAAGCAACTGCAATTAAATGTTCTGCACTGTGAATTTCTCCACAGTCAATTGCTAAGGTTGCCGCACTACGATATAATATTGAACGAGTTGGTTCTGCTGCAAAATTATCTGCTATTAATTCTGCGGCTAATCTTTCTTTCTCAAATGCTTGTCGGGATAATTGACAAGCTAAATCTAAGTTACTTTTGAGTTTAGCAACTTGTGCCATTTCTGCTAAATCCATAGCTTGTTGATGTAACTCTTGAATCTGACTCATTTTTTTACTATGAATGCTAAAGGATTACTAAATTCAACTACCACGATATAAGCTGGGAGTGTACCATCTGTGGGGCTGACTTGTTCAAGCTTCTGTTTAATTCTAGCTTTTATTCGGCTGTCGTCGCCTTTACGAATACCGGAAACTTCCAACCGCACAGCATTTTGAAATGGTAGTTCACTATTATCACCCTTTTTACCTAACCAGTAATCAAATCCTGTTCCTCTGCGAGAGCGTTCGATAACTGTATAGTCTGTAAGCTCTTGTATAATCAAAAAAGCAATTCCATAAGCTGCCTGTTCTGTGGTATATTCGCTATCGTTCCAACAGCGTAGCATTTGGTCTGTTACCTCTTGCCAATATAGTTTAAAAACAGAGGTAAATTCTCCTTTGACTGTAAGTTCTATACCCTGAATATACCCTTGATTGTTTAAACAAATAGCACAGGCTTCTGCTAATGTTGCACCAAAGGCTGGAGTAATAGCAGGTAATCCTTGTTCAAGTTTGGTAATTATCAATTCCTTCGAGTTTAAATTCATCAGTTAATCAATAATTATTTTGTGGGAGCATTAATCATGGTTAATCAACTATTTTATGGCGATAATCTGGAAGTTTTAAGAAAACATATCAAAGATGAAACTATTGACCTTTGTTATATTGATCCGCCATTTAATTCTAAACGTAATTATAATCAAATATATAATAATGTGGGTAAAGAAGATAAAGCACAAGCACAGGCTTTTATTGACACTTGGACATGGGATGATCAGGCTAATCAAGGTTTAGCAGAAATTCAAGAAAACTATTTAGGTCATTTCACTTCTCAAAGCATAGATTTAATTTCTGGTTTAACAAAAGTTTTAGGGAAGGGTAGTCTTTTAGCTTATTTGGTAAGTATGACTTTACGGGTGGCAGAAATTCACAGAGTTTTGAAACCAACAGGTAGTTTTTATTTACATTGTGATCCCACCGCTTCTCATTATTTAAAGATCATTATAGATGCTATTTTTTGTTCTCAAGGTGGGGATTTTAAAAATGAAATTACCTGGAAAAGGAAAACTGGTAGGGGAGAGACTAATCATAAATCTTCTCGTTTTGGTGTTTCTACAGATACTATTTTATTCTATGCTAAGTCTAATCAATCTTGCTTCAATAGTCAATTTTCTTTTGATGTAGAAGGATATTCAGATTATATAGACAAATCTTTTAAATATGTTGATGAGAATGGGAGACGTTATCAAGCTGATAATTTAGCTAGTCCTTCTCCCCGTCCTAATTTAATGTATGAATATAAAGGATATAAACCACCGGCTACTGGATGGGCTATTTCAAAAGAAAAAATGGAACAATGGGATAAAGAAGGACGGTTGCATTTTCCAAAAGATCAAACAGGAAGAATTAGAAGAAAACGTTTTTTAGACGAATTACAAGGTAAACCTATTCAAAATTTATGGGATGATATTCAGCCTATTTCGTCTCAAGACAAGGAACGTTTAGGATATCCCACACAAAAACCAGAAGCATTATTAGAAAGAATTATTCAAACGAGTAGTAACGAAGGTGATATAATATTAGATGCTTACTGTGGTTGTGGAACAACAGTAGCAGTTTCACAAAAACTAAATCGTCAATGGATAGGGATTGATATTACTTATCAAAGTATTAGCTTAATTCTCAAAAGATTAGAAGATACCTTTGGTAAAGCAGTGCTAGAAACTATCAATATTAGTGGTATTCCTAAAGATATGAAATCTGCGGAAGCCTTAGCATTAAAAAAAGATGATCGCACCCGCAAAGAATTTGAAAAATGGGCAGTTTTAACCTATTCTAATAATCGTGCTACCATTAATCAAAAAAAAGGAGCAGATAAAGGTATTGATGGTATAGCTTATTTTACAGGGGACAAAGACGAACCAGAAAAGATTATTTTACAGGTGAAATCTGGTAACGTTAAATCTGGTGATATTCGAGATTTACAAGGAACAATTACTTTAGAAAAAGCAGAATTAGGGATTTTTATTACTCTTAAACCACCAACTAAGGAGATGATCAAAACTGCAAAAGAAGCAGGAATTTACAAAAGTCGTTATATGAGTCAACCTGTAGATAGAATTATGATTGTCACCATACAGGAAATCATCGAAGCACAAAAACGCCTAGATATTCGTTTAAGTTTAGAAGTGTTAAAATCTGCCGAAAAACAAAGGGAAGTAAAACAAACACAATTAGACCTTTTTGATCATGAATAATTACCAAAAAACGTAAAAGCGCTGAAAACCTCTTTAACCTGGACTCTTGCTTAGTGCCATAACAACAATTTTTAATGCCAACCTACTGATAATGGTTTCAATAAATTTTTATCATTTAGGTAACGAAAGACGCGGAAGTGTCAACCAATCCTAAAACTCTGTGTTAAACTGTTTGTTGGCGAACTCAAGGCAATAATTCAGTATCTAAGGAATCAATTAAAATAATTGGTAGTAAATATTGCACCATAAAAAGCATTCTTTTCAGTGCTGGTGAACATTTCAGATTGGTCAATATGTGGAAAAGCCGCGATAAGCTTAGGTTTAAGCTTGAGTTGCGGGGGGGGAAAGTTAATTAATTGCTGCTCATAAATAGTAAATATTACTTTTTACAACATTTTTTAAACTTCTTTGCACAATTAAGATTTTTTGTGTAATGATGAAAAGGTGGAAATTAATTCGGCAGTAATGTTTGTTGTTAGTATTGACAGGCTTTCCCTTTTGGTATATACAGACTTCTCTCCGAAATCTAAATCTCTACAATCTTATGATTTTGGAAATATTCTATGTCAATTTACGTGGGTAACCTCTCTTACGAAGTTACACAAGAGACTCTCACTCAAGTTTTTGCAGAGTACGGTTCTGTGAAACGTGTTCAACTTCCTACAGACCGTGAGACAGGTCGCTTGCGCGGCTTTGGTTTTGTGGAAATGACTACTGAGGCTGAAGAAACTGCTGCTATTGAAGCTCTTGATGGTGCAGAATGGATGGGACGTGACTTAAAAGTGAACAAGGCGAAACCCAAAGAAGACAGAGGTCCTTCTGCTGGTGGTCGTGGCGGCTACGGTGGTGGCGGTTCACGTAACCGTTACTAAGCAGAATTTAGCTAAGACTTTTAGTTATTAAATGCTAAAAAAATTACCTATTCCGTTAGCGGGGTGGGTAGTTTTTTGCTATTAATTTTCTCAACTGGCAATTCAAATCCTGGTAATAGGTCTTCTCCAGAAAGCAATACGGGAAATTGAACAATTTATTCTCTCGTTCCTAGTCTCTGACTAGGAATGTAGTTGATGAGGCTCTGCCTCAATTAGCAGGACAAGATCAGGTAAAATGGCTTGTATATGGAATTGGAGGCAGAGCCTCCTGGTAGGCATTCCCAGCCGGAGACTGGGAACGAGCATAGATAAATTGCGGAAATTGTATGATTTAAATGATGAGAAGTGATGATCACAATTTGTAATAGTTAAATTATGCTTCAAGCCTTACCAAAAATAGTAACTTTTGCAGAATTTATAGAATGGCTACCTGATAAGGGACGCTATGAATTACATGATGGAGTAATTGTTGAAATGAATCCACCGGTAGGTTTTCATGAAGATATTATTTGCTTTTTAGCTGAGAGAATCACGGCTGAGTATTTACGCTTGAATCTACCTTATGGAATCCCAAAAACTACTTTTGTTAAACCACCAGGAAGCGAATCTAGTTATTTACCAGATGTGTTAGTAATCAATAGAAACATTCTAGCCAATGACCCAAACTGGAGAAAATCAGCAGTAATTTCTGACCCTGATTCTATTCCTTTAGTTATTGAAGTTGTGAGTACAAATTGGCAAGATGATTATTATAAAAAACTGGGAGATTATGAAAAATTAGGTATTCCTGAATATTGGATTGTGGATTATTTAGCACTGGGAAGTAAAAGGTTTATTGGTAGTCCTAAACAACCAACTATTTCCATTCATCAACTGATAGAGGGAGAATACCAAGTTAGTCAATTTACAGGTAGTCAATTGATTCTATCATCAACTTTCCCAGAATTAAAGTTGACTGCTGAACAAATTTTTAAAGCTGGTAATTTTGATTAAACCTTGCTCTTGTTCCTAGTCTCTGACTAGGAATGCAGTTGATGAAGCTCTGCCTCGCAGAATTTATCAGCAAAGTGCTGGTATAGTTGGGTGTTAATATGTTCAATTTGAATATTTTGTGTTTGATGATTTGGTATTTGAGGTTCTAATTGTTGAAAATCAAGCATTATTTAAAGTGATCAAAAATATGGGCAGACGTTTTACATCATAGCGTAAAAAAATTACCCCTCTATCTAATCCCAGAGGGGCTAAGACGTAAGGTGTTAATAATAACTCGCTGATTTGCGATGATGTATCGCTGTAACACCATCTTGATTTAAGACTTTACCATCATCAACAGTCGCATAAACCAACCAATGATCACCAGCTTCCATGCGACTTTGCACAGAACATTCTAGATAAGCCAAAGCTCCATTGATAATAATACCTCCATTGTTGGCTTCTTGAATGTCTAAACCCGCAAATCTATCTTGTCCGGGAGCATAAACCTTCATAAACTGCTTACGGATTTCCTTCCCTTCCGCTAAGATGTTAACGACAAATTTGTTATTTGTGTGCGTCATGTTTTCCATAGCCCGGTCTTTAGCAACCGCAATAGTTAAACCAGGTGGATTAAAACTAGCTTGTGTCACCCAAGAAGCTAACATTCCCGTTTTAACATCTCCTTCGGTTGCTGTAACTACACACAAAGAACCAACTATGCGCCCGACGGCTTGTTCTACATTTGTAGCAGGTTGTTTAGCTACAACTAATCTTTTTGCTGCTTTTTTCAATGCTTGAGCAAAATCAGTTCCCGCTTCTTCGCAGGTTTGTAAGGTGACTTCATTGGGTTTGAATTTGACGCGAATGGTGTCAAAACCAAATCTGTATCCTGCGTCTTTAAGTTTACCTTCAATTAAATCAACCGCTTCCCCACTCCAGCCAAAAGAACCAAATACCCCCGCTAATTTATTATTAGTCGCAGTTGAGAGGACTATTCCTAAAGCTGTTTGCACCGGTGTGGGTGCGTGTCCTCCTAAGGTGGGTGAACCTATGATAAAACCGGCGGATTTTTCCACAGCGGCTTTGATTTCTTCGGCTTCGGTAAATTCGCAGTTAATGGCCTCGACACTCACACCAGCCTTAGTGATACCGCGTGCGATCGCCTGTGCTAAAGTTGCAGTATTACCATAGGCTGAGGCATAAATTAAAGCCACTGTCATATCAGCGGAGGTTTGCTGTTTAGTCCATTCTCTGTAACCCTTGGTAATATCAATTAAACCATAGCGCACAATTGGACCATGACCCGTAGCGTACATTCGCACGGACAAATCTGCTAATTTTTCTAAAGCTGTTTCGACTTGTTTAGCGTGAGGTGCCATTAAACAGTCAAAATAATAGCGTCTATCCTCATTAAACACCTCCCAACCTTCATCAAATACCTGATCTGAGCAAATATGCGCCCCAAATAGTTTATCAGAAAATAATATTTCTGTTTGCCGGTCCCAGGTACAAAGTTCGTCAGCGTAACGGGGGTTAGGAGTGGGAATAAATTGTAAATGGTGTCCTTTACCTAAATCGAGGGTATCTTCCCCCCGCATAACCAGAATTGATAAATCCTGATTTTCCAAAGCAGCGCGTAAATTTATCGCTCCGGGGTTAGAACAAACAAAGGTAATTTGGGGTGCAATTTCCAGTAAAGCTTTTAACGTCGCAGCCCGGTTAGGGTTAACGTGACCAAGGATCACATAATCGAGATTTTTGACATTAAACCGCTGTTGTAAGGCTTGGAGATAAATTTCGGTAAAAGTTTCGCCAGGGGGGTCAATAAGGGCATTTTTATCGCCTTGGATGAGATAAGAATTAGCCGTTGTTCCCTTAGCTAAAGCATATTCAATTTCAAATCTTAATCTGGCCCAACTGCGCGATCGCAATATTATGGTATCTGTACCAATGGGCAATATTTGTACATCACGGGGTTTAGTGGTCATTGGTAATTGGTAATTGGTAATTGGTAATTGGGTAATTGGGTAATTGGTAATGGGGAAAAACTCCTGCCCCAGCGTAACTGAGAGCAGCTTCAACTTGGGTTTTACTGAGTTCGTATTCTTGCATGACTTCTTCCTTGCTCATGCCACCAGCGAGAGAGCCAATAATGATGGAAATAGGAACGCGAGTCTCGGTAATAACAGGTGTACCGTGGTGGATACCACTATCTACGCTGATATGTGGTGCAATTTCCATAGATACCTTCTCCGTTTGCTATTTTTTTATTGTGCCTGGAAATCTAGCTAAAGCATATTCAATTTCTCTCTTGTCCCCCTCCTCGCTTGCGGGGAGGGGTTAGGGGTGAAGATGTTAGCAGAGTCGGTTGATTCTGGATTGATTGATGAGCCAACAGTTGAATAAAATCAAAGATATCTAAACATAAATCTGTTTCTTTCTTGTCCCCCTCCTCGCTTGCGGGGAGGGGCTAGGGGTGGGGTTTTAACCACTGGACAATCTCCTCCAAAACCCCCTCTATCCTGAACAAAACATCCTCATTCTTAAACCTCACCACCCGCAAACCCAAAGACTCTAAAAACTCTTCTCGAATAGCATCTTCTACTTGAGTATAATTGTGAATTTCTCCATCTACTTCAATTACTAATTTGACTTCGTGACAATAAAAGTCAACTATAAATCTATCAATCACCTGCTGACGACGAAACTTAAAACCCAGCAGTTGCTTATTTTTTAATCTTTGCCAAAGTTGCTTTTCTGCTAATGTGGCTTCTGTCCGCATTTGTCTGGCTAAAGGTTTCAGTTTTGACCAGATTTCCGGTGGACTTTGCCAAGGAACCCCACCCCCTAACCCCCTCCCCGCAAGCGAGGAGGGGGGACAAGA
>Ga0315905_10006485_pt1 | contig 11901 bp, 11 predicted proteins | sample LakEriMetagenome_5_FD_203522 | JGI IMG/M metagenome (GOLD analysis project Ga0315905, IMG submission 203522) | Freshwater fungal communities from buoy surface, Lake Erie, Ohio, United States - Buoy 4 MA121 | ecosystem: Environmental > Aquatic > Freshwater > Lake | place: USA: Lake Erie, Ohio...
TCGCCGAACCCAGAAAAATCCAAAGTCTTGATTTTTTTACTAAACTTTTTTCATCAAGGAAAAAAGTGGAAAATTATTCATTAAAAATATTCCTCCCCACCTTTTGTTTATGATCTTCGGATCATAAACAAAAGTTCGATTTAAACAAAAAAGGTGTCGGATTAAATCTGACACCTTTTTCTTTTTATGGGAGGAAGACGGGGTTCGAACCCGCGACCTCCGGAACCACAATCCGGCGCTCTAACCAGCTGAGCTACAACCTCCATTTATTCGGGTGCAAATATAGCTGAATTGTTTTAAATTTTAGCACAATTTTTAAAGAGAATTTTCATTTTTGACCGATTAAGGATCAATTTTTAGTAAATTCGTTATCTAAAAATTAAAACTATGGATTTAAACTGGCAATTCAAATATTTTAGTGAGTTGAGCCTGAACGAGTTTCATGATATGATTGAGATTCGCCTGAAAGCTTTTGTAGTTGAACAAAACTGCGCTTACCTTGATTTAGACGGAAAAGATAAAAAAAGCTATCACGTTATTTGCAGAAATGGATTCGGAAATATCATTGCTACAGCTCGTATATTGCCAGCAGGCTTATCATATCCAGAAGTTTCAATAGGTAGGGTGGTGATCGTTGAAGAAGTTCGCGGCAAGGGTATTGGACACCAATTAATGGATGAAAGTATTAAATTTTGTCAGGAGGAATTTGGAAATACTACAATTCGCATTTCAGCCCAAAAACACTTGGAGGAATACTATAATAAACACGCTTTTTTATCTACAGGTAAAGAATATCTTGAAGATGGTATCCCTCACGTAGAAATGTTGTATACACCCAATTAATTTTATGAAGAAGATTTTTATTTTATCCGTATTATTTTTGATTAATACTACGATTGCACAAAAAATGCTTTCAACAATTGACAAAGATTTTTTAGATGCGAAAGTTAAACCCACAGAAGATTTCTTCTTGTTTTCTAATGGAAAATGGATTGCCAAAAGTAAAATTCCAGCATCAGAATCCCGTTGGGGAAGTTTCAATGAATTGGAACAAAATAATAAGAAAAAATTAACTCAAATATTAGATTTTGCTGCTAAAAACTCCGGGCAAAAAGGTTCTCAAAATCAACTGTTAGGAGATTATTATTTGTCCTATACCAATATGAAGGCTCGAAATAAGGAAGGTTTTCAGTCTGTTAAAGTTGATTTAGATGAAATTAATGCACTAAAATCCATGGAGGAATTACCAACGATGGTGGCAAAACTTCATTTAGATGGGTTGGGAACATTATTTAGTTTTGGAGTTGATCAAGATCTAAAAAATATTGACCGAAATGTTGTTTATCTCAGTCAAGGAGGAATTGGTTTGCCAAATTGTGAATATTATCTTAAGGAAAATAAAAAAACTATTTTGGATGCGTATAAATTGTACGTGGAAAAATCTTTTGTAAAGTTTGGTTATTCGCAAATAGATGCTCATAATACAGCTAAAATTATCGTTGATTTTGAAACAAATTTAGCGAAGTCCATGCTTACTCCGGCAGAATTGCGAGTTCCAGAAACAACCTATAATATGACAGGAATGAATGAGGTAGGTTCTCTTTTTGGGAAATTTGATTTTAATTCCTATTACCAGAAAATAGGATTGAAGTCTGTTGATTCTATAGTAATTGGGACGACTAAGTTTGTTGAAACGATAGCTTCTTTGTATTCAGATGAAGATTTAGAAGCGTGGAAAAAATATTTAACTTGGAATGTCATGAACAGTTATCTGGGGCATTTAGGCGAAGAATTTGTAGAGTTGCGTTTTGACTTTTATGGCCGCACATTATCAGGGAAGAAGGAACGAAAACCCTTGAATGAATCATGTATAGATGAACTTACACGCATGGAAGTAGGTGAGTTGTTAGGAAAAGCATTCGTTGATAAACATTTTTCAAAAAACGCTCAAGAACGCGTGAATGTTATGGTGGATAATTTATTGATTGTTTTTAAAGACAGAATTTCTAATTTGGACTGGATGTCTGATCAAACAAAAAAGGAAGCATTAATAAAACTAAGTTCTATTGGTCGAAAATTAGGTTTTCCTGAAAAATGGGAGGATTATTCTTCATTGAATTTCTCAAAAGATGATTATGTATCGAATGTGCGAGAAATGAATCGTTTTTCTACACGCAAAAATTTAGAGCAATTGAATAAACCAATCGACAAAACGAAATGGGGTATGCCTGCTCACATGGTAAATGCTTATTATCATCCGCTCCTAAATGAAATTGCTTTCCCAGCTGGAATAATGCAAGCACCATTTTTTGATGAGAATGCGGAGGATGCAGTTAATTATGGCAGAATAGGAATGGTGATAGGTCATGAATTTACTCATGGGTTTGATGATATGGGGTCTAAATTTGCCTCTGATGGCTCATTTAAGAATTGGTGGACGGAAGAGGATAGAAAACTATTCGAAGAGAAAACCAAAACACTAGGTGAAACGTATTCTGGATTTTGCCCGCTTGAAGGTCATTGTGTGAATCCAGAGTTGACAATGGGTGAAAATATCGCAGATTTAGGTGGTTTAACAATGGCATTGTACGCCTACAAATTGACGAAAGAATGCAAATCAGGCGAGAAAAGAGAAGGATTTACCCCTGAACAGCGTTTTTTTATTGCATACGCACAACTTTGGAAGATTAAATACACTGATGCAGAAATGAAAAATAGAATTGCAAATGATTCTCATTCACCGGGAATGTATCGTGTAAATGGCCCATTGATGAACTGTCCTGAGTTTTTTGAAGCTTTTTCTGTTAAGGAGGGGGATAAAATGAGAAATTCAAAAATGAAAGTAGCTAAAATTTGGTAAGATAATTACAGGTTGCATAATTATAAGAAAACTGAAATGAAATTGAACGGAATTAGAAGGGTTTTAAAAATGCGTTTCATATTTACGTTTTTAATCTTCCTTGCTGTATTTCTTTCATACGCTCAACAAGGCACATACAAATTAGCAGTTCTGAAGTATAATGGGGGAGGAGATTACTATGCTAATCCAACTTCATTGCCAAATTTAATAACTTATTGTAATCAGACTTTTGGAACGAATATTTCCAAAGATGTACCTTTTGTTGAAGCTGGAAGTAAGGATATTTTTATGTATCCATTTGTTCATATGACAGGACATGGAAATGTTGTTTTTAATAAATCAGAAGCTGAAAATCTACGATTGTATATGCAGTCAGGTGGTTTTCTGCATATAGATGATAATTATGGGATGGATCAGTACATTCGTACAGAAATAAAAAAAGTCTTTCCAGATAAAGAACTCATTGAGTTACCACCAGATCATCCGCTTTTTCATCAAAAAAATAATTTTGAAGGATTACCCAAAATTCATGAACACGATGGAAAACGAGCGCAGGCGTTTGCAATAATTGAAAAAGGAAGGATTTTGTGTTTATACACATACGAAACTGACCTTGGAGATGGTTGGGAAGACCCTTCAGTGCATAATGATCCTCCTGAAAAAAGACAACAAGCTTTGAAAATGGGAGCTAATGTGCTTATGTATGTTTTTATGCAATAAAATCAAAGATTATTTTTTTGAACGAAAGTTTTTTTAGTATATTTGTGCCCCGTTAGAACGGAAATAAGATTAAAACGAGATCTTACTAGTTGAAATAAATTGCGAGAGTAGCTCAGTTGGTAGAGCACGACCTTGCCAAGGTCGGGGTCGCGGGTTCGAATCCCGTCTCTCGCTCCAGGATTGCTCGAGTGGTGGAATTGGTAGACACGCCGGACTTAAAATCCTGTGGGCGTTAGCCCGTGCGGGTTCAAGTCCCGCCTCGAGTACTTAAATGAGAGAAGAACCCTTGATTCTAATAGAATTGAGGGTTTTTTGTTTTAAGTCGCCAAATATTTTCCAAAATTTAAAATGGCTACTTTTTATATTTGATTAATTGATTTGCTCTGTATATATAACTTGCCAATAACGTTTCGCAATTTGCGTTAGGCGTGTTTGAAACTGTGTCTAACGAATGCTTCTAACAAAGCTAAATATATGTTAGCCATTTGTAAAATGAAAAACTTTCTACCAAAATTTTTGCAAATGCCTTTGATGACTATCATGCTTGAGCAAATTATGCGTTATCTTAAGTGCATTTTAGCGCATTTATTTTAGTTTTTAATGCTCGTAAAATTTATAATAAAATAGGGTATAGTGAGTGCCAAGGAAATTGCAAAGTACAAAATAGCATCTGTTAAAAGGATGTACCAAGAGTCGATATTACAAATTCTTTTACCATATTTTACTTCAAGATATAAAATTGGCACCTTTCCATATGGAAAATTTGTCATATGAGAATTTAAACAATCATAGGAAAATTTACCATTTTCAGTATCTACCTCAATTATAAGTGCTTTGCTATATTGTCCATTTCTATCCCTTCCAGGTAATTGTTTAACGCCAGTTATTTTACCAAAGGCTTTTTTACCATTCTTTTTTAGTCTGATTGCTATATATATTTCTCTTAAAGTCAAAACAAATACAGCAATACTGAGGCCTAAAAAAACATAACCAACTAAATGACGAGTATCCATAAATTTTATCCTTTATTCGCAAGCACAAGCCACATATTTATAAACATCTACTATCCAATCTCCATACTTGCCATTTCCAAGATAAACGGATTTCATAGTTACAGGAGCATATCCACAATTACCTTTAGGACCTTGAAGATAAACTTTAATATAAAACCATTTATATTTAGGAATACCATTCAATTCTTTCTCGATCTCAATTTCATTACTGCTCTTACTTATTTGTAGCACCTTATATTTACTTTCACCAAAATATTCAGAAAGAACTTTTGAGGCAACTTCTTTAGAAATTTCATTTCCAATTCCATTAAAATTGTTTAACTTGTAATCCTGGGGTGCAGGCGTAATATTTGCTAGTTCTTGATACAAATTTTCTTTTTTTAATTCTATTTCATTTTCAATTTTAGAACTGATTTCATCAAATGGGTAATTTGATTCACAGTTTATTTTGAGAGAAGGATATTTTTTAATTTCAAAGGAGGTTCCAACATTTACAAATTGTTTAAAACGTTCTAAATCTTCTTGCGGAACACCATAATCCATAGTAACTAGTTGTTTTTTTATTCTGTCATAAACCCTAATCGAATATTTTTCAATATGCAATTTCAAATTACCACCATTTTGACTTTTTAAGCGTTCGATTATCCTATAATTAAATTCATTGTTGTAAATAGTATTAACCTCTATAGACGAACTACTTGAATTTGGTAACAAAATACTTTCTCCAACAATAAGGTTTTTGTCATCCTGTTTTGCCAAAATGCTTATTTTTTCAAACGAACTCGATTCGTCATAAAAATTAAATTCAACCATTAAAACTTCAGAAGATTTAAGTGCTATTTTTTTTATTCCATCAATTGAGAAATTCAGGAACATGTCTTTATTAGTAGTTGCAGAAGAAAGGCTTTTGATAGCATCGCAATTTTCTATGCAAGATTGGTCGGTAAACTTAATTACGGTTTGAGCTAAAGTTTTAGTGTTTGTTAGGAGTAGAGTTGCTCCTAATAAAAAAGTTAAACATTGATTTTTCATAATTAATAGTGTTTTATGTTTTTTTTGATGTGTTGAACATAACGGTTTGCAGCTACCCGAAGGGCGGGCGATTCACCACCAATGTTGATTAAACGTACAAAGGTACCATTTACCACAAAACTGTCTTTGGAACACGAAACCCCGCCTTTTGGGTAGGTGCTGTTATAGGCTTGCATCTGATCTGGGTTTTGTAATTCTGTTGACATTCTATTCATGCTTCTTCCAATAGAGCCGGTATTCATTTCCTGTCTCGTATATAAATAAATCGAACGCATAGATACCCGCTTTCTTTTTCTTTGACTTTGTACCACATGGCGCCAAATTGAGCGGCCTATTTTTTCCTTCAATAATTCCAAATGGTCGGTGTAGCGGAACATCTCCTTGCATAGTAATTTCAATAATATTTGAAATAAAAACAGTAGAATCCCTACTTATATTTCCCAAATAAAAATGGTCAAACGACACTGAATCTAGATCGTAACCGGTTTTATTGAAAACTTTAACATGTATATTTTGACCGGTTGTCAGTGAAGGCATTAACATTAAAATAGCTAATTGTAATATGAATTTAAATTTTAACATGGATGCTCGGTTTAATATGTTTGCCTATAAACGTGGGGAATGTTACTTTGATGTTTGTTTGTAAAATTCCAACGTCGTTATTAAGGTGGTTCAATTAGTTAGTCACCACCAATTCTTCCGAATAATAAAATTGCCTTGCCCATTTTCTGTATTGCCATACCGGGCCATCTCCTTTTGCCAGCGCGGGAAGGGGAACGTAGATTTTGTTCTCCCATATCTTAAAATCTTGAGAAACGTCGTGCTTATATCCTTTGAAGGCAGTTTGCAAAATGATGTTTTGGATGAGTTTTTTGGGAATAAGGCGCAACAAAGGATGGATTTTTCCAGGGTGTTCAATATCCTTGACCATCATACCGATTTTCAGGTTGATGTAATTCCCTTTGGTAGGCGTGGGCAGGACGAAATGCCGTGTACGGATATCGAACTTTGGAATATAGGCCTCTACGATAGAATAACCCAACCCGTGCGCTTCTGCATAAAATTCAACCCGAATATGTTCTTTGGCCTTCCCAAGAAATCCCGCTTTGCGGTGCATAGCGTAGGTCGCATTGAGGAGGGGGCCTTCGGTTACGGTTTCTTTTATAACTTCAACTTGCTTGTAGCCGTGCACGGCAACGAAATGCCCGATGTCCACACTGTTTTCTGTGGTTTCCTGCGGGTGGCTTCGCAATTTCCAGTCAATAGTGAGCAGCTTGGACCAACCTTTCATGGCAACTTCCGGGACTTCCCAAGCAGGTGCTTTTCCTTTCTCATCGTGCCATAGGAGGATCAAGCCATTGATTTCTCGCAATGGGTACATCTTGAGTTTAGCTTTTGGTGGTGGTTTCGTGGCGTAACCCGTTTTTGTACAACCTCCTTCCGCGTTGAATTCGAAGTCATGGAATGGACATCGGATGTTGTCGCCTGCAATAGATCCCCCAAAACCTAAATGCGCACCAAGGTGGGGACAAAAAGCGGTAGAGGCGCAGGCCTGACCATTTTCCAGACGAAATACCACGATGTCTTGCCCTGCAAATTTCTTGGAGATGATTTGACCTTTTTTGAGTTGATCGGCCCTTTCAATGACATACCAACCGTTCGGATTGGGGTGCAAAAACGATGATTCTAGCAGTTGCATTGGATTTTTAGTTTGAATTAAATGTTCACAAATAGAGCAAAAGCATATGAATCTACCGTTAAGTGGATGTTAATATAGTTTGAACTCCTCTTTTTTACTATTCCTGGTTTTATGAATATGTGGACAGGATCTTGATTGCGTTTTATTGCCAGACGTCATTCGACCATTTTCTTTAACGTTTTGCGCACAGGCGCACACCCTTTTCGGGTTGCGCTTGTGCGCTGTTAGCTGCTGCCTTTCTTTCGTCCATTGGCTTTAATCAAATTTAAGTCCGAGTGCTTCTATTTGTATCTTGTCTATTTTACAATTTTTCACTTCTACAGCATTAATAATTTTCTCTATGACATTTATTGTCGCTTCGGCACTTGGTTTTTTAGAACCTTTCACGTTCGTTAACCAGTCCATTACATCCCGCATTTCATTGTCCATATGAAACTGTAAAACCGACATGTGTAAATCCTCAAATGGAATAAAAATCCATTGTCCATAGTAGGGTGGTCTTTTCTTTTCTTCTTTTGTAGTTGTAAGTTCAATAGATTTCCAGGTGTACATTGCCCAACCATCCATTTCTCTTGTGCTGTTCATTAAATCAACTTGTTGCTTAATTGCCGATAATCGGTTGATTCCAAATTCGCCACAGAAAATAGGACGTTGTGTTGCATTTGCGTTTTTTATGTGTTTTGGTAATTGCTTCTCAATTTTATTCCCAAACCAACTGTAAAAATGAAATTGATAACAAGCATTAGCATCCAAAATGCTATCGTATTTTGAAAGAACATCTAGTTTTGTTGCGTAGCGATTCCCTTCATAAATAATCATATGATTCGAGTCGTATTTTCTTATTGCGGCTGTAATTCTTTGATATAAATCAATTAATTCCTTTTCTCGTTTTCGAACGATGTTTGGCTCATTAACTAAATCGTACCCTAAAATGATTTGTTCGTTTTTGTAATATTGAGCTATTTCTGACCATATAGCAGCTGTCTTTAGCTTTGCTTCTTCAGAGTCCCACAAAACTGTTGCTCCTTTCGTGTAGTTTGAAACCCATAACGTATTTTGAGGCTTAGCGGCATGAATCATTGAAAGTATAATGGCTACATTGTGTTCTTTAAAAGTGGGTAAAAGATTATCTAAAGCAGAAAATAGCACTTTCTTTATAGAATCGTTGTCAAATGACTCCGCTGAAAAACCAACTCTTACAGAATTAAACCCCATTTTCTTCATTAGACGAATATCTTCTTCAGTTATGAAATAATCCATCATCTGTTTCGAGAAATTGCCGTAAGCATTCATGCCGAGAATTTCATTCAAATTTTCCGCTGTAATTTTATGTACATTTTGTGCGCCTCCGAAAATGTAATTCTCTTGGTAAAGCCAACAACTGACATTTGTAGCTTTAATTATGAAACGATTACCACTAGGATCTATAATATTACCATTGCTTCTATGAAAATATTTTGTCTCATTCGACTGAGATAAAGCCGAAATGGTTAAACCTAGAAAAAATGTAAGCACTATTATTTTATTCATATTCTGCTATTTTTTTCTAAGGTTGCAGCTAACTTACTTATAACATTACCAAAAGCAATTCAAGCAATCATCTGTTTGTTGTATTGGTTTACTATTAGTAACTTATATAAAAATAGAAAAATTTTTTATAAATCATCAAAAGGAGAACGAATTTTTTGTAAACTCCTTGCGCTTACATGTGTGTAGACTTCCGTTGTTCTAGAACTTGAGTGACCTAATAATTCTTTATTATAGCGTATATCTGTTCTATTTTCCAAAATCCAGATAGCTATCGTGAGTGTTCTATATCTGTGACACAACCAATGAGAAGTTACTGGCATTGGAATACCTAATTTCTTGAGCGCTTGTTTAAGAACAAGTTGTAAGCTCCTTTGATTTCAGCTTAGAAAATAGATTCAAAAATTAAAAGAAATGAAGTATTACTCCACTGGCCCTTTTATAAATTGCATTCCTGAATTTCGAATATTTGGTAAATAGTAGCGCAAATCAATAGAAAGAAATGCCCCATTTACCTTCTCAAAATCAATTAGTGATTCTGAAGAGCCTTGCTGAGCGTATTTTCCACCCCAGTTAAACAAGTATGAAGTAGGTACTTTAACACCTCCACCAAAATAGAAATACCCAGATTTTTTTGTTCTCCATTCAAAGCCTGCTTGTGCGTTTAAATCAATACCAAACTTCTTCACGCTGCCAGAATGATAAAAGGTATGTTTACCTCCTGGAAGATCAATCAATGCTACATTCGTTGGTTTAAATGTAAATGAGGTGCCTAATCCAACTAAAGAATATAGGTCTCGCGCCAACTGAATTTTTACAATTCCTGTAATAGGCAATTCATAATTAATGAAAGTTAATTTATTTGTGTCGCTAATTACTACTAAAGAATCTGAGTACGTCATTTCAGCCTTAAATTGTCGCTGAATATAGTTTATGCCACATTCTACGGTTACATTTTTTGTGTAATCAGCCCTAATTAAAGCGCCGTATGAGTAGCCTGTTTTTTGCGTTAAATTAGACTGAAATCCTTCATTTGATAAAGTGGTTTTAACTGGCCCAAGAAATTCTGATGGGAGTAACATTTTCGTTTGAACTCCAAAATGAATGGGATAATTTTCTTTTTTTTCTCCGAGTTGGCTAAATGATAGGTTGCAGACTAAAATAAATGTAACAATGAATAGAAACGATAATTTGATTCGCATTAGTATATAGAACAGAATTATTCTCGTTTGAGTTTACCTTCTTTCCAATCCTTCAGGAATTTGGACCAAGCATAAGGGTTTAATAAATTATTTACTGGAACTTGATTACTACTATAAAGTTGTGAATAGCGCTGATTTACTAGATTCCCATATGCCAAAGACGGATCTGATTGGATGCGTGCAGCAGCGAATGCTAGACTTTCTCCAGATAATTCTTGTTGTGCTCTTCTTAGCGCATCATCATAAGGACGCATGTTTACAAAAGCATTTGCAAATTCTTCCTTCGATGGCCATGGATAGATCGTTACTTCTTTTAACTGAAGTGTATCAGATGGAAGCATGTGAATCAACGAATAGCGGTTTTGTTTCAAGGTGTCGGGAACAATATAACTTGATTTTTTATGTCCTGGGCTAGAAAAAATAATCGTATCTCCTGGAAATGTCACTAACGAAAAATAGCCATAATAATCAGAGATAACCCCTTTTCGAATGGTTTTGTCATAAACAGTAACGTATGGTTGTTCCTCAAGAGTTTCCTCTGATACAACTACCCCTGAAAGTTGAATTAGTTTTAATGAATCTGAATTTGTTCCAACTTGAGCTATTGCAAAATGACTGCAAAATAGCAAGAACACAAGCCAAATAAAAGAAGGGGTTTGATGTGGTATCATTTTAACAGATTGTGCTTTAATCTATTTTTTAATTATTCAATTGTAGCAGAAATCCCTCTATCTAATAATGCAACACAAAGCGGCTCTAGCTCTTCAAAATATCCATTTTTTACTTTGCATTTCCCATTTAAATGTACAAGCCAAGCACATTGTTCAGCTTGAATTGGATCGTGTTTACAAATACTGACAAGTGAATTAATAACGTGATCGAATGTATTTACATCATCGTTATATAGTATCAATCCGTTTTCATTGATTTTGGCTTCAAGGACATCTGTTACTTCTTGATGTTGCGGATTATTTTTTGTCATAATTCTCTATTTTTAAATCAAACGTATTTTTTAGCAAGTTCGTATAATTTTCGCTAGTTGAAAAATTAGAATTTAAAATTAATGAAATTTCTTTTGAAGACTCAATGGAACTCACCCAATTTGTTCGCAATAGCATATCCATTAAATCACCAGTCAATTCTTTTATTTTTACATCACTTTTTTTGTCATCCGTTTGATTAACTTTCACTTCAGCTACAAGTCCACTCAATTTTAATTCATCTGCTAAATCAATGTTTCGTGAAAATTCAGTTGAGATTAATTTACCACTTTCTTTATCGAATTGAAAAAAGCTATATTGATTAAAATATGCAAGCTTATCGTTCGGTAACTCTTCAAATTTTGAATTTATCTCGTATTTTATTTTTTCTATTTTTACTTTTTTCTTTTCGGTCTCAAAGTATTTGTTCCCATCAGAAATATACTTGACTGAATCAATTTTGTTTGCTGTGTTTGTTTGTTGTGTTTGTGCATAAATAATTGATTCGTTTTTCGAAATTATTTCATTGGCTTGAGCAATAGTTATTCTCTCTCCTTGGTAGTAAGCCACAATAAATGCATCAGATATTCCGGTTGCGACTGCTTCATTTTTTCTTGTTTTAGCAGAGTTTAAATCTGAAAATTTACCAGTTGAATAGCGCAACTGCTTTTTGGGACTAACATTTGACGTAATTTCATTGAGTCCAGGAAATTTTTCTTTTTCATTAATTGGCTTGTTATAAACACCAATTTGTACGGTAAAAAATAAACTTTTTGTATCAATTGTAGTCGAAGATTCATTATTTAAACTAGCTATCTGTTCAGACTGAGCCTCTTTCGTGTTTTTACTTATTTCAACTAAAAAATCA
>Ga0315905_10006487_pt1 | contig 11893 bp, 9 predicted proteins | sample LakEriMetagenome_5_FD_203522 | JGI IMG/M metagenome (GOLD analysis project Ga0315905, IMG submission 203522) | Freshwater fungal communities from buoy surface, Lake Erie, Ohio, United States - Buoy 4 MA121 | ecosystem: Environmental > Aquatic > Freshwater > Lake | place: USA: Lake Erie, Ohio...
GGGCGGCAAGGCGCAGTTCGGCGGACAGCGCTTCGGCGAGATGGAAGTGTGGGCGCTCGAAGCCTACGGCGCAGCCTACACGCTGCAGGAGATGCTCACGGTCAAGTCGGACGACACCGCCGGCCGGGCCAAGGTCTACGAAGCGATCGTCCGTGGGGACGACAACTTCGAAGCCGGCATCCCCGAGTCCTTCAACGTGCTCGTGAAGGAGATGCGTTCGCTGGGCCTCAACGTCGAGCTGCTCGAAGCCGAACCCGAAGCGGAGGAGGGCGACGAGACCTAAACGTCATCGCCGCCTGCCTTTCGCAATGAATATCCGTGGGGCCCGAGGGCTCCACGGTCACCCCAAGAGGGAGACTAATCAGGATGAGCCAGGAAATTACCAACCTGTTCAACCCCAACACGCCGGTTCCGACGTTTGAGGCCATCCGCATCGCGATCGCGAGCCCGGAAGAGATCCGCAAATGGTCGTCGGGCGAGATCAAGAAGCCTGAGACCATCAACTACCGCACGTTCAAGCCTGAGCGTGACGGCCTGTTCTGCGCGCGCATCTTCGGACCGATCAAGGACTACGAGTGCCTTTGCGGCAAGTACAAGCGCATCAAGTACCGTGGGGTCACGTGTGAAAAGTGCGGCGTTGAAGTGACGCTCGCCCGCGTCCGGCGCGAGCGCATGGGCCACATCGATCTCGCCGCGCCCGTCGCCCACATCTGGTTCCTGAAGTCGCTGCCCTCGCGCATCTCGCTGATGCTCGACATGGCGCTGAAGGATGTGGAGCGCGTGCTCTACTTCGAAAGCTACATCGTCACCGAGCCGGGCATCACCCCGCTGAAGGAAAAACAACTCCTCACCGAGGAGGAGTACATCCAGATGCAGGACGACCTCGGCGAGGACTCGTTCACGGCCCACATCGGCGCCGAAGCCGTCCGCGAACTGCTGAAGACGATCGACCTCGAAGCCGAGGCTGACCGCCTGCGCGTCGACCTGTCGGAAGCGACCGGCGAACTCAAGCCGAAGAAGATCGCCAAGCGTCTCAAGCTGGTCGAGAGCTTCATCGCGTCGGGCTGCCGCCCGGAGTGGATGGTGCTGACGATCGTGCCGGTCATCCCGCCGGATCTGCGTCCGCTGGTGCCGCTCGACGGCGGTCGCTTCGCGACGTCGGATCTCAACGATCTCTATCGCCGCGTCATCAACCGCAACAACCGCCTCAAGCGCCTGATGGAGCTCCGCGCGCCGGACATCATCATCCGCAACGAAAAGCGGATGCTGCAGGAATCCGTGGACGCGCTGTTCGACAACGGCCGCCGCGGCCGCGTCATCACGGGCACCAACAAGCGCCCGCTGAAATCGCTGTCCGACATGCTGAAGGGCAAGCAGGGGCGCTTCCGCCAGAACCTGCTCGGCAAACGCGTCGACTACTCGGGCCGTTCGGTCATCGTCGTCGGTCCGGAACTCAAGCTGCACCAGTGCGGCCTGCCGAAGAAGATGGCGCTCGAACTGTTCAAGCCGTTCATCTACGCGCGTCTCGACGCCAAGGGCCTCGCAGGCACGGTGAAGGCCGCCAAGAAGCTGGTCGAGAAAGAGAAGCCGGAAGTCTGGGACATCCTCGAAGAGGTGATCCGCGAACACCCGGTCCTGCTCAACCGCGCGCCGACGCTCCACCGCCTCGGCATCCAGGCGTTCGAGCCGAAGCTCATTGAAGGCAAGGCCATCCAGCTTCACCCGCTGGTCTGCGCCGCCTTCAACGCCGACTTCGACGGCGACCAGATGGCCGTGCACGTTCCGCTGAGCATGGAAGCCCAGCTGGAAGCGCGCGTGCTGATGATGTCGACCAACAACATCCTCTCGCCCGCCAACGGCCGCCCGATCATCGTGCCGTCGCAGGACATCGTCCTCGGCCTCTACTATCTCTCGATCGAGCGCGAGAAGGAGAAGGGCGAAGGCATGCTCTTCACCGATCTCGCCGAGATCGAACACGCGCTGTCCGCCGGAAAAGTCTCGCTGCATGCACGCGTCAAGGCGCGCTTCATCACGAAGGACGAGAACGGCAAGGACGTCGCGAAGGTGTTCAACACCACGCCGGGCCGCATGATGATCGCGGACTGCCTGCCCCGTGAAAAGGGCATGGACCCGATGGTCACCAACGAGCTGATGACCAAGAAGGCGGTCGGAAAGCTGATCGACATCGTCTACCGGAACTGCGGTCAGAAGGCGACGGTCATCTTCTGCGACCGGATGATGGCGCTTGGCTTCAAGGAAGCCGCCCGCGCCGGCATCTCGTTCGGCAAGGACGACATGGTCATCCCGAAGTCGAAGGACAAACTGGTCGCCGACACGCGCAAGCTGGTGAATGAGTACGAGCGGCAATACGCCGACGGCCTCATCACGCGCGGCGAGAAGTTCAACAAGGTTGTCGACGCCTGGTCCGCCTGCACGGACAAGGTCGCCGACGCCATGATGGACGCCGCCGGCTCGACGACGGGCGAACTGAACTCCGTGTTCATGATGGCCCACTCCGGCGCCCGCGGTTCGAAGAACCAGATGAAACAGCTCGCCGGCATGCGCGGCCTGATGGCCAAGCCCTCGGGCGAGATCATCGAGACGCCGATCGTGTCGAACTTCAAGGAAGGCCTCACCGTTCTCGAGTACTTCAACTCGACGCACGGCGCGCGTAAGGGCCTTGCCGACACGGCGCTCAAGACTGCCAACTCGGGCTACCTCACGCGTCGTCTCGTCGACGTGGCGCAGGACTGCATCATCACCGAGGAAGATTGCGGCACCGACAAGGGCATCACGCTCGGCGCGGTCATGGAAGGCGCAGACGTCATCGTCTCGCTCGCCGAACGCACGCTCGGCCGCACCACGGCTGAAGACGTCAAGCACCCGAACACGGGCGCGATCATCGCTCCGGCGAACACCTATATCGACGAAGACATTGCCGCCGCGGTCGACAAGGCCGGCGTCGACAAGATCCTCGTCCGGTCGGTGCTCACCTGCGAATGCCGCAATGGCACCTGCGCCTCCTGCTACGGCCGCGACCTTGCGCGCGGCACGCGCGTCAACGTTGGTGAAGCTGTCGGCGTCATCGCCGCTCAGTCGATCGGCGAACCGGGCACGCAGCTCACGATGCGTACGTTCCACATCGGCGGCGCCGCCCAGGTCACGACGGAAAGCTCGCTTGAGGCAGCCTTCGACTCCGAAGTGCGCTTCGAGAATGCTTCGGTCGTCAAACGCGACGACGGCACGCTCGTGGTCAACGGCCGCTCGATGGAGGTCAAACTCATCGACGCCGACGGCCGCATCCGCCAGACCTTCAAGCCGGTCTATGGCTGCCGCCTCCGCTACGGCGACGGCGACAAGGTGAAGCGTGGCGAGCGCGTGGCCGACTGGGATCCGTTCGCGACCCCGATCGTCACCGACCTCGCCGGCAAGGTGAAGTACGAGGACCTCATCGAGGGCGTCACCACGCGTGACGAAACCGATGAAGCCACCGGCATCGCCAACAAGGTGGTCATCGACCCTCGCACGGGTCCGAAGAAGGTCGAGCTCAAGCCGGCGATCGTGCTGGTCAACGACAAGGGCGAGGCGATCAAGCATCCCGGCGGCGTTCAGGCGCGCTACTACCTGCCGATCGACGCCATCCTCTCGGTGGCCGAAGGCGACGACGTCCGTCCTGGCGACACGCTCGCGCGTGTCCAGACAGGCGGCGCCACGACCCGCGACATCACGGGCGGTCTGCCGCGCGTGGCCGAGCTGTTCGAGGCGCGTCGTCCGAAGGACCACGCCATCATCGCCGACATCACCGGCAAGGTGGAATTCGGCCGCGACTACAAGAACAAGCGTCGCGTCCGCATCGTGCCCGAGGAAGAGGGCGCAGAGCCGATGGAATACCTCGTTCCGAAGACCAAGCACTTGATGGTCCAGGAAGGCGACATGCTGAAGAAGGGCGAATACCTGCTCGAGGGCAACCCCGCCCCGCAGGACATTCTCACCATCCTCGGCGTCGAGGCGCTGGCCGACTATCTCGTCAACGAGATCCAGAAGGTCTACCGCCTGCAGGGCGTGCCGATCGACGACAAGCACATCGAAGTCATCGTTCGCCAGATGCTGCAGAAGGTGGAAATCACCGGCGGCGGCTCGACCACCATGCTCACCGGCGAAGCCGTCGATGCGCTGGAGTTCGAGGAAGCCAACGCTGCGGCGATCAAGGCTGGCCGCGAGCCCGCAACGGGCATGCGCGTCCTGCTGGGCATCACCAAGGCCTCGCTGCAGACCCGCTCGTTCTTCTCGGCGGCGTCCTTCCAGGAAACCACCCGCGTCCTCACGGAAGCGGCCATCCAGGGCAAGGTCGATCCGCTCGAAGGCCTCAAGGAGAACGTCATCGTCGGCCGTCTCATCCCGGCCGGCACCGGCGGCGCGCTGCGGAAATACCGCAAGCTCGCTGGCGACCGCGACGTCCGCCTCAAGGAACAGCGCAAGATGGCGCAACCTGTTCCGGCTCTGCCCGCGGCAGAGTAGGCCGGACCAGACCAGAACGATCGAGGCGGCGGGCGAAAGTCCGCCGCCTTCGTTTCTGGGGCATCTGTTCTGCTTCCCATCGCGCGCGCTGCGCCTACACTGCGGCCTGACCAGATCGCGGAGCCACGATGCGCGCCTTCCTCTTGCTAGCCATCGCCGCGCTCGCCTCTTGCTCGGCGCAGCCTGTGATCTCGCCACCGCCGATGGCGGCAACGCCGGCGCAGCTGTCGTCTGCGCAGCAGTTGCTTGAAGATGTCCGGATACTCTCGGCCGACGACATGGAGGGCCGGCTGGTCGGCAGCCCTGGCGGCGCCAAGGCGCGGACCTACATCCTGGGTCGGCTCAATGAGATCGGCCTTGCGCCCGCGCCTGGCGCGTCATTCGAGCATCCCTTCCAGTTCCAGCGGCAGGCTGACACGCTGAGCGGCGTGAATTTGCTGGCGATGATCCCGGGCACGGGCGGGTCCAACCGGGCGCTCATCGTCATGGCGCACTACGACCATGTCGGTGTGCGCAATGGTGAAATCTTCAACGGGGCCGACGACAATGCCTCAGGTGTTGCGGCGCTCCTGCAGATCGCGACCTCTATGAAAACCCGCGCCCCGCTCCACGACGTGATCTTCGCCATCGTCGATGGGGAGGAGGGCGGCCTGCGCGGCGCCCGCGCCATGGTGGCGGACCCGGCATTCAAGCCGCTGCTCGACCGCACGGTCCTCGCCATAAACTTCGACATGATCAGCCGGTCCGACAGGAACGAGCTCTACGCGGCCGGCGCCTACCACTTTCCGTGGCTGAAACCCCGGATCGACGCCATCGCCGCCGCCGCCAAGGTCACCCTGAAACAGGGGCACGATTCGCCGATTCCCAAGGAACAGGACTGGAGCACCCAGTCGGACCACGGCGCATTCCACCAGCTGAAGCGCCCCTGGGTCTATTTCGGCGTCGAGGACCACCCGGATTACCACAAGCCGACCGATGATTTCCTGGCGATTCCCCAGGACTTTTTCCAGCGCTCCGCGGACACCTTGGAGCTTGCAACAAGGGCGTTTGATCGCGATCTGGAAGCGATCGCGCAGGAGGCTGGGCGCTAGCGCCGGGTTTCCCGCACCAGGCGGGCGCGTCCGGGTTGTTCGGTCGGCAGATTCCGGCTCCGGTCGCACTTGACCCCGACAGGGCAGGCCAGTATAGCCCCGCCTCACATCGACTGACCGGCCGTGGATCAAGGTCCAAACGCGGTTAAGGCGATGTGTCCTAAGAGAGCGAAAGCCTCCTATAGAGTTCAGCCGGGGCAGCCTTATGGGTTGTCGCGGCCAATGTTTTTGCAGCAAGACACGCCGATTTGGCTGAAAAAGCCCGGCGATCCGGTGTGACGAGCGAGGGTAGATGCCTACGATCCAGCAGCTGATCCGCAAACCGCGGCAGGACAAGCCGAAGCGGAACAAGGTTCCGGCTTTGAAGTCGTGCCCGCAGCGCCGCGGCGTCTGCACGCGCGTCTACACGACCACGCCGAAGAAGCCGAACTCGGCGCTTCGTAAGGTCGCCAAGGTGCGCCTGACCACCCAGTACGAGGCGGTCTGCTACATCCCCGGCGAAGGGCACAACCTCCAGGAACACTCGGTCGTCCTCATCCGCGGCGGCCGCGTGAAAGACTTGCCCGGCGTCCGCTACCACATCCTCCGCGGCGTGCTCGACACGCAAGGCGTCAAAGACCGTAAGCAGCGTCGCTCGCTCTACGGCGTGAAACGTCCGAAATAACAGGTAAGAGATATGTCCCGTCGTCACCGCGCAGAGAAACGCCAAGTCCTTCCCGACGCCCAGTATGGCGATCAGGTCATCACCCGCTTCATGAACCAGGTGATGTACCAGGGCAAAAAGTCCGTCGCCGAAAAGATCGTCTACGGTGCCCTGGAAACCGTCGCTTCCAAGTCGAAGCGCCCGGCGACCGAAATCTTCCACGAAGCCCTCGGCAATGTCGCGCCGTCGGTTGAGGTGCGTTCGCGCCGCGTCGGCGGCGCCACCTATCAGGTTCCGGTCGAGGTTCGCCCGGAGCGCCGTCAGGCTCTCGCCATCCGCTGGCTGATCGAGTACGCGCGCGCCCGCTCTGAAAACACGATGGAAGAGCGTCTCGCCGCCGAGATGCTCGATGCATCGCACGGCCGCGGTTCAGCGGTGAAGAAGCGTGAAGACACGCACCGGATGGCGGAAGCCAACCGCGCCTTCTCGCACTATCGCTGGTAATCCAGCGGTCCGCCGCAATACGAATACAGAGGGCTCCCCATGCCTCGTAGCCATCAACTGACCGATTACCGAAACTTCGGGATCATGGCGCACATCGACGCCGGCAAGACGACCGTCACCGAGCGGATTCTCTATTACACCGGCAAGTCGCACAAGATCGGCGAAGTCCATGATGGCGCGGCCACCATGGACTGGATGGAACAGGAACAAGAGCGCGGCATCACGATCACGTCCGCCGCGACGACCTGCTTCTGGCAGGACAAGCGCCTGAACATCATCGATACGCCCGGACACGTCGACTTCACGATCGAAGTCGAACGCTCGCTGCGCGTGCTCGACGGCGCTGTTGCTGTGCTCGACGGCAACCAGGGCGTTGAACCGCAGACCGAAACCGTGTGGCGCCAAGCCGACAAGTACAATGTTCCCCGGATCGTCTTCGCGAACAAGATGGACAAGATCGGCGCAGACTTCTTTGCCTGCGTCAGCGACCTCGTGAAGCGTCTCGGCGTGAAGCCTGTTCCGCTGCAGCTTCCGATCGGTATCGAGAACACGTTCAAGGGCGTGGTCGATCTCGTCGAGATGCGCGGCATCGTGTGGCAGGGCGAAGACCTCGGTGCGAAGTTCGACATCGTGCCGATCCCCGACGACATGGCCGACCAGGCAGCTGAATACCGCGCCATCCTGATCGAAGCCGTCGCCGAACTCGATGACGACGTCATGGCCGCCTTCTTCGACGGCAAGGAGCCGGATGTTGCGACGATCAAGCGCCTCATCCGCAAGGCCGTGCTGACCGGCGCCTTCTATCCGGTGCTGTGCGGCTCCGCGTTCAAGAACAAGGGCGTCCAGCCGCTGCTCGACGCGGTTGTCGACTACCTGCCGTCGCCGCTCGACGTGCCGGCCGTCAAAGGCATCGACCCCAAGGACGATTCGGAAATCGAACGCCCGCAGACGGACGATGCTCCGCTGTCGATGCTCGCGTTCAAGATCATGGACGACCCGTTCGTTGGTTCGATCACGTTCTGCCGCATCTATTCGGGCACGCTGAACTCCGGCACCACGCTCCTCAACTCCACCAAGGACAAGAAAGAGCGCATCGGCCGCATGCTCGAAATGCATGCGAACGATCGGAAAGACATCAAGGAAGCTTTCGCCGGCGACATCGTCGCGGTGGCGGCCCTCAAGGAATCGACCACGGGCGACACGCTGTGCGACCCGGCCAAACCGGTCATCCTCGAGAAGATGGAATTCCCCGAGCCGGTCATCGAGATCGCCATCGAGCCTAAAACCAAGGCCGACCAGGAGAAGCTGGGCCTAGCGTTGCAGCGTCTCGCTGCTGAGGATCCGTCCTTCCGCGTCTCGACCGATCACGAGTCCGGCCAGACCCGCCTCAAGGGCATGGGCGAACTCCACCTCGACATCAAGGTCGACATCCTGCGCCGCACCTACAAGGTCGATGCGAACATCGGCGCGCCGCAGGTCGCCTATCGTGAGACGCTGGGCCGCAAGGCCGAGATCGACTACACGCACAAGAAGCAGACCGGCGGCACGGGCCAGTTCGCCCGCGTGAAGCTGATCTTCGAACCGCTTCCGCCGGGCTCGGGCTTCGTGTTCGAGAACGAGATCGTCGGCGGCTCGATCCCGAAGGAATTCATCCCGGGCGTCGAAAAGGGCATCAAGTCGGTCATGAACGCCGGACCGCTCGTCGGCTTCCCGGTCATCGACTTCAAGGTCAGCCTGATCGACGGCGCCTACCACGACGTCGACTCCAGCGTGCTGGCGTTCGAGATCGCATCGCGCGCCGCCTTCCGTGAAGCTTCGGAAAAAGTGGCGATGAAGCTGCTTGAGCCGATCATGAAGGTCGAAGTCGTCTCGCCGGAAGATTATGTCGGCACGGTTATCGGCGATCTCAACTCCCGCCGTGGCATGATCCTCGGTCAGGAGATGCGCGGCAACGCGACCGTCATCAATTCGATGGTGCCGCTTGCCAACATGTTCGGATACGTTAACAACCTGCGGTCTTCGACCCAGGGCCGAGCCAACTATACGATGCAGTTCGACCATTACGAGGCGGTGCCCAGCGCAGTCGCCAAGGAAGTCATTGAAAAACTCAGCGGCTGATGAAGCCCAACTGGCGGCCAACCCCCGCTGAACGAAGCTACGGAGTAGGATACTATGGGTAAGGAAAAATTCGCGCGTACGAAGCCGCACGTGAACGTTGGCACGATTGGCCACGTTGACCACGGCAAGACGACGCTGACGGCGGCGATCACGATCGTGCTCGCCAAGTCGGGCGGCGCCACTGCCAAGCAGTACGCTGACATCGATGCGGCGCCGGAAGAAAAGGCCCGCGGCATCACGATCAACACGGCTCACGTCGAGTACGAGACGGCCAACCGTCACTACGCGCACGTCGACTGCCCCGGACACGCCGACTACGTGAAGAACATGATCACGGGCGCGGCGCAGATGGACGGCGGCATCCTCGTGGTGTCCGCTGCCGACGGCCCGATGCCGCAGACCCGCGAGCACATCCTGCTCGCCCGTCAGGTCGGCGTTCCGGCTCTCGTGATCTTCCTGAACAAGGTCGACATGGTCGACGACAAGGAACTGCTCGAGCTGGTCGAACTCGAAGTTCGCGAACTGCTGTCGTCCTACGAATTCCCGGGCGACGACATTCCGATCATCCCGGGCTCGGCTCTGGCTGCCGTCGAAAACCGCGATCCGGAAATCGGCGAACAGGCGATCCTGAAGCTGATGGCCGCCGTCGATAGCTACATCCCGACGCCCGAGCGTCCGCTCGACATGCCGTTCCTGATGGCGATCGAAGACGTGTTCTCGATCTCCGGCCGCGGCACCGTTGTCACCGGCAAGGTTGACCGCGGCATCGTGAAGGTTGGCGACGAAGTCGAAATCGTCGGCATCCGCGACACGCAGAAAACCATCTGCACGGGCGTCGAAATGTTCCGCAAGCTGCTCGATCAGGGCCAGGCTGGCGACAACGTCGGCATCCTCGTTCGCGGCATCGATCGCGAGCAGGTCGAGCGCGGCCAGGTGCTGTGCAAGCCCGGCTCCGTCAAGCCGCACAAGAAGTTCGAAGCTGAGGTGTACGTCCTCAACAAGGACGAGGGTGGCCGTCACACGCCGTTCTTCGCCAACTACCGTCCGCAGTTCTACTTCCGCACGACCGACGTGACGGGCATCGTTGAACTCCCGGCCGGCACCGAGATGGTCATGCCTGGCGACAACATCAAACTCGTCGTCTCGCTGATCGCCCCGATCGCGCTCGAAGAGAAACAGCGCTTCGCCATCCGCGAAGGCGGCCGCACCGTCGGTTCGGGCGTCGTCGCCAAGATCATCGAGTAGTCCTCGACTGATCGACTGAACACGAGAAGGGGCGTCAGGGAAACCTGGCGCCCTTTCGCTTTGACGGCTTGGGCGAATAGGGTTGCCCTGTCACGGACGCCGAGGATCCGATGAACAGTTCGCTTGAACCGTTTGCGCCTGGCGGCGACAGGGTCAGGTGGAAGTGGGGTGCACGCTGGGCCGAAGGCGCGGTGCGGGAAGTCCATGCGGGGAGGGTGGAGCGCGTGATCAAGGGCGCGCGGATCGTCCGCAATGGCGAGGCCGACAACCCGGCCTACCTGATCGTGCAGGACAATGACGCCCAGGTCCCGAAGAAGCACAGCGAACTCTTCCGGGCCTGAGGGAGCGCCATGACGCAGCCACGGTACGTGCGGGTTGTCAGCCTCTGGATCCATCCGGGGCAGGAGGCGGCATTCGAGGCCTTCGAGCATGACGCTGCACTGATCATGGAGCGGCATGGCGGGCGCATCGATTCTGCGGTCCGGGTCACGCCGGGACGCGAAGCTGATGCTCCATTCGAAGTGCATATTGTGAGCTTTCCGAACCGGGCAATGGCCGAATCCTACGCCGCTGATCGCGAAACTGCGGGCCTCATGGACCGGCGAGCCGAAATCTTCGCGCGAACTTTCGTTATCGAGGGGACGGAGGCAGGGCCGTACTGGTACTGAAAGCCTTTGAATGTGGGCATTCTGCGGAATCTTCCCACCTGCGGCAGCTCGCCCAAAACGAGTGCTTGACGCGATTGGGGGAGGGGACTAATACCCCGGTTCGTTTCCGACCGGCTTAGCCGTATCCGAGGATTCTCGGGTAAACGTAAGTCACGGAAGCAAAAGGAAAAACTCAACGCGTGCGGCGGCCCTCCGGGGGATACTTCCCGGTCAGGCGGCTTTTGCGCTGTTTCGGTGGTACCGATGGCACAGCAGAATATCCGAATCCGCCTGAAGGCGTTCGATCACAGGGCGCTGGACATGTCCGCGCGCGAGATCGTGTCGACCGCAAAGCGCACGGGCGCCCAGGTTCGCGGCCCGGTTCCGCTGCCCACCCGCATCGAGAAATTCACCGTCAACCGTTCGCCCCACATCGACAAGAAGTCGCGCGAGCAGTTCGAGATCCGCACGCACAAGCGCGTGCTCGACATCGTTGACCCGACCCCGCAGACGGTCGACGCCCTCATGAAACTCGACCTCTCGGCCGGCGTCGCCGTCGAGATCAAGCTGGGGAACAGCTAATGCGCACCGGAGTCCTCGCCAAGAAAATCGGGATGACTCGCGTGTTCGCCGCTGACGGCGCGCACGTCCCCGTGACCGTGCTCTCGCTGGAAGGCTGCCAGGTCGTCGGCGTCAAGAAGGACGAAGTCCGCCAGGCGGACATCATCAAGAAGGGCGAGAAAGTCGGCACGCGTCAGGCCAATGACGGCTATAGCGCGCTCGTCCTCGGCGCGGGCACGCGCAAGGCCAAGAACGTCAACAAGTCGCTCCGCGGCGCCTTCGCCAAGGCCGCTGTCGAGCCCAAGGCCGTCCTCCGCGAATTCCGCGTTCCTGCCGACATGCTGCTCGAAGTCGGCGCCGAGATCAGCGCAGACCACTTCGTCGCAGGCCAGAAGGTCGACGTTGTCGGCATCACCAAGGGCAAGGGTTTTGCCGGCGCGATGAAGCGCTGGAACTTCGGCGGTCTCGAAGCCTCGCACGGCGTGTCCGTGTCGCACCGCTCGCACGGCTCCACCGGTCAGCGTCAGGACCCGGGCCGCGTGTTCAAGGGCAAGAAGATGGCCGGC
>Ga0315905_10006488_pt1 | contig 11892 bp, 6 predicted proteins | sample LakEriMetagenome_5_FD_203522 | JGI IMG/M metagenome (GOLD analysis project Ga0315905, IMG submission 203522) | Freshwater fungal communities from buoy surface, Lake Erie, Ohio, United States - Buoy 4 MA121 | ecosystem: Environmental > Aquatic > Freshwater > Lake | place: USA: Lake Erie, Ohio...
TGGGGTTGCGGCGTAGCGGGGGCGACCGCGCCAGTTGTCGGAGCTGGAGGCGGCATGACCGCAGGCATCGGCATTGTGGGCATCATGCCACTGGGCATGGGATAGCCCTGCGGATAGCCCGGCATCTGCGGCGGGTAGCCTTGCGGCATGGGATAGCCTTGCGGATAGCCCGGCATCTGCGGCGGGTAGCCTTGTGGCATGGGATAACCCTGCGGATAGCCCGGCATCTGCGGCGGGTAGCCTTGTGGCATGGGATAACCCTGCGGATAGCCCGGCATCTGTGGCGGATAGCCTGGAGGCGGCGCGTAACCCGGTGGTAGCGGTTGAGTGGCTCCCGGATGATCTGGAGTCGGTGGCTGCTGCGAAGGGCTGTCAGGATTGCCGGGCTGCGACGGATTCATGGCTAGAAAAAATGGTTCACTGACAGATTACATGAAAGCGAACGCGTCCTACAAGATGAATTTGATCCGCAGCTCAATTCCTAAACGCCGGGCATCTGATGCAGCGTGACGACGCGGGGCAAAAGCCAAGTCTCATGCGGAAATGGCATCGTGGCGTCCGGAAGTGCGCCTGAAACGAAACGTAGGCTAGAGGTGGACCACGGGTGATCAATGAACGAGTCGCCGCACGAAGTTCGCCTAGACGCAGGCTCAAAAAGCATTCGCTGCAGATGGCTTGGTACGAAATTCTGACGTCAAGCCCAGGATGCGCTGCAAAACTTGAGACCGAACTTGGAAGTTCGTTCTAATTTCCCCCTCCGTCCGCCAAGTTTTCCAGCGAACGCATGGACGCGCTGGCAGACGGTGCTTAGATGAGGGGCGGCACCGCAGAGCGCCGCCAAAGTCATCCCTCCTCATGCACGCCGCCGGTCCCAACAATCCTCTTCATGGCATCACCTTGCAGATGATGGTCACCCAACTCGTCGAGCACTACGGCTGGGAGATGCTCGGCCGCATGATTCCAATCAACTGCTTCAACTGGCAGCCCAGCATCAAGTCCAGCCTCGTCTTCCTACGCCGCACCCCCTGGGCGCGGGACAAGGTGGAAGCGCTGTACTTGGATTCGCTGCCCGACATGCAGGCGGGAACGCAGGAGCAAGATTCTGCTGAGGGAGCGGTCAAGCTGGCGGCGCCGTCACGTGATGGGTCAAGAGGTCAAGATTGAGGATGCGCCACTGGACCACTTCCTGACGGCTCCTGCTCTTACCCCTTCCGGTCCGCCACAAAGATCGTGTGCGTGCAGCGCTTCGCCTGCGGGTAGGCCTTTGCTGCCACCGTTTCGACCTTGAAGCCGGCTTTGGTCAACCGTTTGGCAAATGCATGGTCCGTGCTGGCGGACCAGAACGTCACACGCCCACCCGGTTTGAGGGCCTGAGTGATCGCCTGGAAGCCCTGCGCCTGGTAGAGTCGTGCATTGCCGTCCTGCACCATGGCGATGGGGCCGTTGTCCACATCCAGCAGGATGGCATCGTAATGCGCCGCCGGAGCGCGAGTGATCACCTGAAACACATCCTCCACACTGACCTTGACCCGCGCATCCTTGAGCAGCAAGCCGTTCACGGTGCTCAAAAACTCACGATTCCACGCCACCACCTCCGGCAACAATTCGGCCACCTGAACTCGGGCATCCGCTCCCACCAGCTCCAGCACCCGTCGCAGCGTGAAGCCAAATCCCAGTCCGCCGATGAGCACACGCACTCCCGGTTCGCTGCTCAAACGGGCGCACGCCAGTTCCGCCAGCACTTTCTCCGACTCCGAGGCGTTCGTGCCCATCAAGGGCTGCCGGTTCACCCGCAGGTAAAAGTGCGTGTCATGCGCATGCAGCGTCAGTTCCGCGCCTTCGGGCGTGCGGGCTTGAGCGAGTTGGAGGAAGGGTTTCATGGAGGAGCGAGAGCGGGAGCCAGTCGCTTATCGGAGCATTGTTTCATGTCCCAAATACAGGATGTCAGCAATCTTCTTCAGCAGCAAGACTTGCCAAGGGAGCCTCCCCCCCAATTGCCACAAGCGACCCAAGATCGAGGGTGCGTGAGGCTTGTTGGGGTTTCGTCGGGACCGAGTCCGGCTCGGTTGAGGTGGACATCTTCAACTCAACGTTGGTCTTGGAGCTTGTCAGCAAGTTTAAGCCCTCACCGCTTCGCCTTCGTCGCAATCGCCTTGTAGTAGCTTTCGATGGCGGCGCGGTATTCGGGAGCGGCTTCGCTTCTCGTAGCTTCGGTGAGATCGTCGGCCATTTTTTGTGGGAGGTGGCCCCAGTCGCCGTTCACGAGGACGGTGATCTGGCCGAGCACCCCGTCTTTGAGTTCAATGGACTGATTGCCGCCTTCGGCGGATTGGGCCTGGGTGTTCTGGCCTTGCTGCTTCTGATTCTGCGCCATCTGCTGCTGGGAAGGCTTGGATCCGGGTGTCTGGCCTTGGTTGCGGGAGTCGGCCATGCTTTGCTGCTGCGCTTGTTGCGCGTTGTTCAAACTCTGCTGCGCCTGCTCTCCTTGCTGTTGTCCGGCTTGCTGCTGTTGGCCGTTTTGCGAGGGTTGAGCGCTCTGCATCGGATGCAGCTGCGCATCAAGTTGGTCTAGTGCTTGTGCCAGCATCTGGCCTTGCAGTTGTTCCAGCGGAGAGGCGAACATGGGCGGCGCGGTCTGGCTGGCGGTGGCTTCGGCGGCTTTGGCTGCCTGCGCGGCATTGGACTGGCTCTGCTGTGCAGCTTGTGGGTTTGGCACGGGATTGGCCTGCGCGGCTTCAGCCTGTTGCGCGGCCTGCTGCAATTGATTGCTGGCCTGGGCGATCTGCTGTGCGGCGTCTTTGTCACCCAAACGCTGCTGGTGGCGTGAGACGCGGGCGAGATCATTCGCGGCCTGTTTTTGTGCCATGCCGTTCTGCACGGCCTGCTGCGTTTCTTTGGCAACGGCCTGTTCGGCCTGCTGCGCCGTGGTCTTGGCGGTTTCGGCCAGCGCTTTTTTCATGGATGGATTTTTCGGCAACTCTTTCTCCAAAGCTTCCAGCACGGCCTGCGGATTCTGTTTGGCGTCCTTGGCCATCTCGGCGAGTTCCTGGGCGCGTTGGTAGGCCTCGTCCAGCGGCTCTTGCACGCCGAGTTCCTGCTCCATCTTCTGCATGGCGGCCTGCTCGGCTTCGCTGAGTTGCTGGCCTTGCTCCATCTTCTGCATGTTCTGCGCGATCTGCTCCAAGGCCTGCGCGGTTTGCTGCTGCGCATTGGCGGCGGCTTGCAGCGCCTGCTCCTGCGGCTTGCTCTGAGTCGCTTGGGCGGCCTGTTTCAAATTCTGCGCGATCTGCGGCGTCTTTTCCTGCATCTGCGCGAGCGCGACATCGGCAGTGCGGGCGAGCTGGGCCTCGGGTTTTTCGGTCAGTTTGGCGGCGTTGGCCTCCTGGCGCAGTGCGGCTTGCAGCGCGGCCATTTTTTCGGTGTTTTCGGCGGCTTCGGGGCGGAGTTCCTGGGCTTTCTGAGCGACCTCATTCACAGGCTTCTCGGCCTTGGCGTCGTTGGCAGCGGTTTGCGTCTCCTGCTGCGTCTTTTTGAGATCTTCAGCGACGCGTTTCATCATCTCGCTGACTTCAGGCGTCATGGCGGCAAGTTGGGCGCGCGCGGCGTCAATTTGTGGCTGCAACTGTGCAGCAAGCTCGTTCACCTTCATCTGCGCGTCGGCAGTGGCCTGTTGCGCGGGCTGGGCGTTCAATTCCTGACCGGCCTGCTGCTGCGCGGCTTGATTGGCGAGCTGTTTGCTCTGCTCAGAAGCATTGCGTGAGGCGTCGCTGGCCTGCTGTGCGGCTTGACGCAGGTTGTTGGCGGCCTGCGGATCTTTTGGCTGCATCGCTTCGGCAAGGCGGGCGCGATTGATCTTGTCTGGGATCTGCAGGAGCGCTTCAGCCGCGGCCTTGGTTTGTGCGGCGGTTTGCGCGAGATCCTGCTGATTCTGAGGCTGCATCGCATCGGTTTGAGCGGCTTGGAGGGCTTGTGTCGCGTCTTGCGTGAGGGCGTCGGCTTCAAGTGCGCGCGTGGCTTGAGCGAGCTGCGTCGCCTGCTCCTTCAAGTTGGTCAGCGCCTTCTGTGCTTCAGAAGGTGGCGCGTTGCTCTTGCGGGCCTTCTCGGCTTGTTCTTGCGATGGCAGGGGAATCTTCTTTGCCTCAGCGGTCTGCCGGGCGAGTTCATCGGCGGCGCGGCTGGCACGGTTCATGTCGAGCGCCGCCTGCGTGTTGGTGGCCTGGTTCTGCTCACGCAGTTCGGCTTGGTCCTGAAGTTGTTTGGCGGCTTCGGCGAGCTGCTTCTCGGCTTTTTCGGCGGGGGTGAGGCCGTCGCGGTCGTTGCGCTTGTTCTGGCGTGGATCACGCGCGGCGTTCTCGGCCAGCGCAAGGTTGTTCTTGGCTTCTTCGAGCTTGGCGAGCGCGGGATTGTCCTGACGGGCGAGGTTTTCCCGGCGTTGATTGGCCTCGTTGGCGGTTTGCTCGGCGATGCTGCGGCTCACATCGGCGGCTTGCTGCAAACGATTGCGCAGGTTGTCAGAAGCGCCGTAGAGATGCTCAGGACTTTTGGTTTGATCCGGTTTGTCGAGGCTGCTGGCGAGGTCGGCGGAGGTTTCGGTGAGTTTTTTATCAATGTCCTGCAGCTGAACGCGGCTGCGGCCCTTTTGCGCTTCATCGAGCTGCAGGAGGTCTTTTTGCAGCGTCTTGGCCTGCGCCATGAGTGCACGCTGCTGTTCCTGCCACTTGGGACGCTGGTCGGCATCGCGATTCGCGGGCAGAGAGGTTTCAGTGAGCAGCTTGGATTGGCGCTGAAGCTGCTGAGATTCTTTGGCGGCGATCTTGGCAGTGTCTTCGGCGGCGAAGGCACGCAGGGCGTCGGCGATGAGATTGGCATTCGATGAGGCCTCGCTAGCAGCACGTTTGAGCTGCTCAGGGTTCTCAATCGTAGGGCTGTTAAGCTTTTCCAAGTCATGGAGCTGTTCACGGCGCATCTGCGCGAGGCGTTCGCCGAGAAGCTGCGCCTCAGAGGCATCAAGCTGGTTCGGGGCATCACGGGAGGCCTCCTTAATGGCGTTCCAAAGCTCCTCAGACTGAGTTTTGACCTGCTCCAATTTTTCCTGGGCACTGGCAAGGGCGTTTTCGGCCTCGTTCTTGGCTGCGTTTGGGTCTTTGCGGGCATTGCGTTCGCTTTTGCGCACCTGGTCGAGTTCTTTGCGCAGTTCCTGGGTCTGCTCGTTGAGGCGCTCGGCCCGTTGCGCGAGGCGGCGTTGCGATTCGGCCCATTCGCGCTGACGCGGGTCGATGGTTTGTTCGAGAATGATGACGCGCACAGGCGCTGACTCGGACTTCTGGCCTTTGAGATCGACCGCGATGAGCTTGATGAGCAGCACGTCACCGGTTTTGATGCCGAGTGGGGCGAGCGGCAGCAAGGTCTGCAACGATGCTTCTTTCGTGCCTTTGGTGAAGGGCTGGTCGCGCTCAGTCCAGTTGGCTCCGTTGATGGCGTGGGCCAGTTTGACGCCGCCTAGACCGACATCGTCGGTGGCCAGACCAGCGAGGCGCACGGCTTCATCGGCGAGGAGTTCGATCTGTTCAGTGGGTTCGTTGATCTGCACCGTGGGAGGCAGATCCGGAATGGTGGTGATGCGCCAGGGGGTGCTTTCCTCGTTGGTGAAGCCGGTTTCCTGGGACTTCAGTGCGATCTGCCAGGAGCCGTGCGCGGCCTTGATGGGGATCTCAGTGGTCAGCAGACCTTCGTCGTCGGTCTGGGCCGCTGAGCTGACTTCTTCGCTCAGATCAGGATTGATCACGATATCGCTCTGCGAGACGGGCTGATTCGTTTTCAGCGTGAGTTTGATGGTGGAGCCGTCGAGTGCTTCGAGGTCGCCATGGTCTTCAGTTAGTTTGGTTTCTTGGGCTCCGGTGTAAGCAGGAGGGACAATCGTTTTGCTGAATTCAACGATGCGTGGCCGCGCGCGCGCACTGAGTGTGCGCCAGGGGGTGATGGCATCAGCGGCATGGACGCGGTAGCGCACGTCGCTTTGACCGACGGGCACGACCCCTTCAAAACGATTGCCGCCCACCGTGGAAAGCTCGTTGCGGCGCGGCTTGGAGCCTTCGGTTTGCAGTTCCAGCGTGGCGAGTTCGGTGCTGGCGCCCTCGGTTTCGATGATCAGCGGGACTTCGGTGCCGATGGGAGCCAGAGCGTTGGCTTGCAGTGGCTCAAGGACGCGAATCTTGAGTGACGCAGGGCGTTCGAGATTGGCAAAAGGCAGCGCTGCACGGGCAAGGAAGCCGCTGAGGTGCAACCCGGGCACCAAGCTAAGCACGAGAATGGCGGCAATGGCTCCACCTGCGGCTAAGAACCATGACTTGAGAGCACTGGTGGGTAGCTTGGCCTTCCAGTCGATGCCTTCGACTGATGCGGCCACGTCGTCCTGCAACTTTTCACGGAACTCGATAGAGTCCTTCACGTTCAAGCCATCGCGAGGATCGGCGAGTTCGACAGCGGCGAGAATACGCTCACGTAGCGCTGGTTCGGCAGCCTCAATGAGTTTCGCGGCACCCGCTTTGCCGCCTGCGTGTGCGATGAAGCGCCAAGCGACTTTCCACGCGGTAAAAGCGGCCCCGCCATACACCAACAAGGAGACCCACGGACGAACCGCATCTGGCATGAACCGCACGCGGTCCAGCAAGGCGATGAATGTGAAGGCGACGAGGGCGATCGCGAGGCCGCAGAGAATGGCGCGGGTTTGCAGGAGCTGCTGACGACGAAGACGAAAACGTTCGAGGGCTTCGTGCGTGGCAGGGCGGAGGGCGAGATTCATGAGGGATGCAGGCTTAACGCGGCTGAACTTGGCAAGTTATCCGTATCAGAAAAGAAGCCAGTCATGCAAAAAACTTACTTTGTGGAATCTGGTGTTTGGCATAAATATCAGCTTCACTATCTCGACTCAGAACGCTGAAACCTTATTCATTGTGGAAAACTCAGAAATGTTTCCTCCGGCTTCCATTCCGCCAGCTCCCGCGTCCTCCACGCCGGAGCGGCTGAATCCCTTCGCGGATGATGTCTGCGTGGGACCGTTTGGCGTGGAGGAGAATCGCTCTGTGCCGGGTTTGAACGCGGATATTCTTGGGCAGTTGACGGCAACGATTGATGAGCGCCAGAGCCATGGGGGGCGTGTGGGCAGCCAGCCGCTGCTGTTGCTGACGGCTCCACGTGCTGGCTACGGTAAAACGCATCTGTTGGGCCGCCTTGCCGCGGCTGCTGGCGGTCAGGTGGTGCTGGTGCCACTGGCGTTTCGATTGGAGGATGAAATTGGCCTCTTAGCCGTGGCGGTGCGCGGATTGGAGTCGATGGCGCGGGCGGAAACGCCGCGTGAGGGCTGGACGAGGCTGCGTGAGGCCTGCGCGGGTGTTTGTGCCTCATTGGTTCGGCGTTTGATCGAAAGCGGTGCGCTGCCATGTGCCAACCCGGAACAGGCGCTGCGTGTGCTGAGCGGTGATCCCGTGGATGTCTTTGATGAGAGCGGCGGAGCGAGGCTGATCGGCGACTGGGTAAGGCGGCATGAGGCACAGCTGCGCAAGCCAATGATTGAGCAAGCCATGAAGCGCGTGCCCGTGATCCCTGCCGAATTGGAGTCCTGGGTGCATGCCATGCTGAACCACGCGTTGGACGGGGGCATGTCCAAGATGGCTGTGCTACGCATGCTGGCGGCAGATGAATCAAACGAAGGCCCCGTGACTTTGCTGCGGCTGCTCGGTTTGTGGCGTCCGGTGGTGCTGCTGGTGGATCATTTGGATGCTTACTACCGCAATCCCGAGGCGGGGCTACGCATCGCCTCGCTGCTGCTGGACATGTCTGAGATGGACGGCGTGCATGTGGTGCTGAGTTTGAACCAGGACGTGTGGCAGGCGACCTTCGGGCATCATCTGCCAAGCGCGATGGAGGACCGGCTCACGGCTTCGCAGATGCTTCTGCGCGGCATTGGAGAAAAGGAGGCAGCGACGATGCTGCGCATGCGTCTGGATCACGCAGGTGTGAAGGCAGCTGAGTTGCGTGAATTCGAGTCTTTTGTGGATGTGAAGCGTTATTTCCTCGGCAGGCCGCTGGGTTCGGTCTCGGCGCGCACCTTCCTGCGCCATGTGGCGAAGCAGTGGGAGTTTTTTCAGCAGACGCTGGCCTCGCCGCAGCCTGTAGCACCGGTGATGCCGGTCAAGCCTGAGCTCGAAGAGCCGGTCCCGCTGCCGCTGCTGACGGAAACACTGCTGGAAGAGGATGCGCTGAAAGATGTGTCCATCTTCGACACGCAGACGACCTCGGCGATGAAACTCATGGCTGAAGGATTGGCCGAGCCGCAGCCGGCGCTGCCGCAGCAGTTCGAAAAGCTGCTGCAAGGTGCCAACGGCACGCATCTGTCGCCGCCTAGCCTGCTGCCGGAGGAAGTCGAACCTGAATTTGCAGTCAAAGAGGCCGAGGCCGCTTCCATGTCGCAGTTTTCCCCGAGTTCAGCGGGCGCGTTTGAAAATCTTCGCGAGATGCTGGGGAAACTGCGCCAAGTCGCGCCTGCTGCGCCTGAGCCTGCGGCGCATACTGTGATTTCTCATCTGGCCAGTATCATCCGCACCGCCGTACCTGTTGCTGCTGCCGTTTCAACGATCGAAGCGCCACCGGCCACGCAAGATGCTGAGCGCTATGCATTGCTGGGCCGCTATGAAGCGCTGCGGCTGCAAATGATCGCGGAGGCGGCCACACTGCCGCTGGATTACTCCAGGGTGGCAGACCTGATCCGCCTCGCGGGCCGTCGTTTCCCCCTTGTGCGTCTCCATGAGCACGAACTGCCCGGCATGACCGGTCGCTATGCCATGTGCTGGTCGTTGCAGGGCATGGAGATCATCTTTGGCCTCGCGAATTTCGCCGACGGCCCCTACTGGCGCACTTTGGCGGGGTTCGCAGCAGGACGCATGGTGGAATTGCAGACGAACGCGGTCGATGCCGCGCCCAAACTGAAGATCGCCACGTTCAAATCCGACCGCGAGCAACAGAGCTGGGCCATCCTGCAACACGGAAGCGTCTTCCCTGAGGTGCTGCGTCCGAAGGTGGATGCCATCCATCTTGACACGTCCGGCGTGGCTGCCCTCTACGCCATGCAGCGCATCATCAAGGAATCCGAAACGGGCCTGCTCCAGGCTACCCCCGCGCAGGTGATGAGCGTGCTGGCGCGTGAACTGGACTTCTTCTGGAAGCGCGTGACGCGGGCGGTGTGAGCGAGTTGTGGCAGACCCAAAAGCCTCTGCGCCGTTTTTTTCCTCGCGCTGTTCTTCTTGTGGGGACTTTCGTTTTCTCGCAACATCGCGAGTCTCGTTCGTTTAATCGTGTTCCAGCCACATCACCATGATCCATCGTATTCTTCTTCTGCTGCTTGTCTCTTCCCTCGCATCTTTCGCGGCGGAGCCGGTTCCGTCTTTCAACGGCTCGATCGAGCGGCTAGACCCAGCTCTGGACGCGCTGATTGCTCCGGGGGCCAAGATCGAGGTGTTGGCGTCGGGCTTTAACTGGTCGGAAGGACCGGTATGGCGTGATGGAGGTATCGTATTTTCAGATGTGCCGGAGAACACGGTCTTTGGCTGGAAGGAAGGCGACGCAGAGGCCAAGGTTCTGCTCAAACCAAGCGGCAGTCTCAGCAACGATGGCCAAGGCTCAAACGGTCTGGCGGTGGACGCGAGGGGCAGCCTGATCCTCTGCCAGCATGGCGAGCGCCGCATTGCACGTCTGGAGAAGGACGGCAGCTTCACCTCGCTGGCGGACAAATACGAAGGCAAGCGCTTCAACAGCCCGAATGACCTCGTGATCGCCAAGAACGGCACGATTTACTTCACCGATCCCCCCTATGGCCTGAAGAAAGGTGGTGCGGCGGCTGAACTGGACTTTCATGGCATCTACGCACTCACTTCGGCCGGCAAGTTGTCATTGCTGGTGCAAGACGTGCGTTTCCCGAACGGCATCGCCCTGAATACCGACGAAAAAGTGCTCTATGTCGCTGTCTCTGACCCGCAGAACACCCGCGTGATGGCCTATGATCTGCAAGACGACGGCAGCGTGAAAAATAGCCGCGTCTTCTTCAATGCGCAGCCGCTCAAGAGCGCGGAGCGCAAAGGCGGCTGCGATGGCATGAAGGTGGACATAAACGGCAACATCTGGACCACCGGCCCCGGCGGTGTTTTGATCATCGACAAGACTGGCAAGCACCTCGGTAACATCCTCACCGGCCAGGCGACGGCAAACTGCGCCTTCGGCGGTGCGAATCGTGACACGCTCTACATCACGGCGGACATGTTTCTGCTGCGCGTGAAGACGCTGGCGAAGGGGCTGTGAAAGGAGTGGGACCATCTTGGTCCCACTTCAGAGGGGACAGGATTTCCCCTCTCCTTGTCAAAACCTCACGCCCGAATCTTCGTGTACGGATTCCCCTCATTCATGTCGATGCGCTCGGGGCGGCCTTTGTGGGTGTACACGAGGCGGGTGTGGTCGATGCCCATGAGATGAAGAATGGTCGCGTGCAAATCGTGGACATGCAGCTTGTCCTCGACGGCGCGGAGGCCCAGATCATCGGTGGCGCCGATGGTGGTGCCAGCTTTGACGCCGCCGCCTGCCATCCACATCGTGAAGCCTGTCGGGTTATGGTCGCGACCATCGCCCTTCTCGCTCATCGGCGTGCGGCCGAACTCGCCGCCCCAAATGACGAGCGTTTCATCGAGCAGGCCGCGTGATTTGAGATCGCGCAGCAGGCCAGCGACGGGTTTGTCCTGCTCGGCGCAGTATTTGGTGTGGTTGGCTTCGATTTTGTCGTGCGCATCCCACTTGCTGCCGCTGCCGTGGTAGAGCTGCACGAAGCGCACACCGCGCTCGACGAGGCGACGCGCAAGCAGGCAGTTGCGGCCCATGACCTCGGTCTTCGGATCGTCGATGCCATAGAGTTTTTTGATGGCTTCGGATTCCCCCTTGAGATCGACAGCCTCGGGCGCTTCTGCCTGCATGCGGAAGGCGAGTTCATAAGCGCGAATGCGGGCGTCGAGCTCGGTGTTGTCGGTGCGGCCAGCGCCGAAATCGCGATTGAGCTTGTTGAGGAAGCCGAGTTTGCCTTTTTGGCGAGCCTCAGAGATGCCTTTGGGGGTGGCGAGGTTGGAGATCGGCGTGGTGCCGCCCTCGAACTCGACGCCCTGATAGGTGGCTGGCATAAAGCCGCTGCCCCAGTTGCGCACGCCGTTCACGACCTGCGTTTCGGTGTCCTTGATGACGACAAAGGCGGGCAGGTTGCGGTTTTCGGTGCCGAGACCGTAATTCACCCATGAGCCAAGCGATGGACGACCGCCGAAGATGCTGCCGGTGTTCATCTGACAGACGCCGCCCGCGTGATTGATGCCGTTGGAGACACAGGAGCGCACGACGCAGAGCTCGTCGGCCAGTTGCGAGGTATGTGGTAGCCAGTCGGAGATCCATAGGCCGCTTTGGCCGTGCTGTTTCCACTCACGCTTGTCCGCGAGCAAAGGTGCGCGGCTTTCCCCCATCGCGGTGATGACCGTGCCAAAGCTGTCTGGCAATGACTGACCGGCGAGTTCGCGGAGCAGGGGCTTCGGATCAAAGAGGTCGATGTGACTCGGTCCGCCCTCCATGAAGAGGAAGATCACGCTTTTTGCCTTTCCGGCCTTGTGCGCGAGCTTGGAGGATTGCGACGTGCCTGGTTTGCCTCCGGTGTCGCTCAGGGTACCCATCAGCGGGGATTCTCCCATTAGAGCGGACAGCGCCAGCGCACCAAAACCCGCCCCGCCACGGCGGAGGATGTCACGGCGTTGGGTGAGGAGTTCGTGATGGGGAATAGGATTCATGGGCGAATATGACTTATAAGCGCAGCAACGA